>Ga0255046_10000466_pt1 | contig 10896 bp, 11 predicted proteins | sample BC1_12_27_MG_FD_183632 | JGI IMG/M metagenome (GOLD analysis project Ga0255046, IMG submission 183632) | Seawater microbial communities from Strait of Georgia, British Columbia, Canada - BC1_12_27 | ecosystem: Environmental > Aquatic > Marine > Strait | place: Canada: British Columbia...
TTGCGGTCGCCATCCTGGAAGACCTCGAAATCGTCCTCGGTGAGGTCGGTGACTGCGAGTCCCTTCTTGTCGGTGACGTAGACCACGAGGTTGGCGATGGTGAGCTCGATCTCGTCGACAAAGGTGAGGCCACCGACCGGCTGTATTTTCTGACTCTCTTCCTCGTCTGCGGCGCCTGGCACCACCGGCATTGTGAATACCGCTACGAGAAACCATACGATCAGGCGATGTTTGCGCACGGGCACACCTCCGCGCCGATTCTAGCAGAAGCACCCCTCCTGCCACCCACCCACCCCTTGACAGTCGCGGAATAGGATCGATGCTTTTGTCGCATCCAGCATCCAGCATCCAGCATCCAGCATCCAGCATCCAGCATCCAGCATCCAGCATCCAGCATCCAGCATCCAGCATCCAGCATCCAGCATCCAGCATCCGATGCCGCGGTATGATCACTTCCCGTGACCGAGAAGACCACACCGCTGTCGGACGAGCGTCTTGTCGAGCTTTCTCTCGACGGTGACGAGGAGGCGTTCGGGATCCTCGTGCGTCGCTACCAGAGGCGGCTGGCCGCATTTCTCAGCCAGCTGGTAGGCGACATGGAGTTGGCGCGCGAGCTGTCGCAGGAAGCTTTCGTTCGAGCCTGGTCGGCCCTCGAACGGTTCGACCCAAAGTATCGATTCTCGACCTGGTTGTTTCGAATTGCCCACAACCTCGGAATCGATCAGCTCCGCCGCCGCCGTCTCCAGACGATGCCGCTCTATCGAACCGACTCCGAAGGAGACGAGGTCGAAGTGGTGGTTACCGACCTCGACAAGGACCCTCTCGGTCATCTCGAGAATCGAGTTCTCGCGTCGGAGCTGCGGCAAGTGATCGACGGCCTCAGGCCCGAATATCGCGAGCTTGTGTTGTTGAGGCACTTTGCCGGTCTCAGCTACCAGGAGATCGCCGATTTCATGGAAATGCCTCTTGGCACGGTCAAAAACAAACTTTTTCGCGCCCACTCCGTATTACGTAAGGCATTGGCCGATTTCCTATGAGGAAAGCGGTATGATTCGAGGGGAGGCCCACGTGGCAACGGACTGTCAGACAATCCAGGAGATCCTCACCGAGCACGGTGGCGGACTCGACCGTCTCGACGAGGCGGAGAGCCGGCATCTCGAGGCGTGTCCGGATTGCCTGGAGGTGGCCGCTGCCGAACAGGCGCTGGGACTGCTCTTTGCCAGGGCGATTCCACCGGCCGATCCTGTCGTTGAGGCGAGCGTCCTTGCCGCCTTGCGGCCGGCGCGGATTCGTCGCCGTATCGTCGCCTTCCTGCCGGTGGCCGCCTCGCTGGTGGTCGCGCTGCTGGGCGCCGTCATGGTTGGTGGCGTTCCCGGGAGCGGCATCCTCGGTTTGTTGCCCGAGTGGTCGGCACAGGGCTGGATGGCATTCGCCACCAGCGTATCCGACTGGGGCACCGCGGTTGCTACCGGGGCCCGAGCTGCGGCAAGCACCCTCGATCCTGCGTTTTTGGCCGCTGCAGGTCTGGTGAGCTTCTTTGGTCTCGTTGGGGTGGCCGTGACCGCCCTGCGTTGGCGGAGGATCTCGCTGTGGCGCAACGACCGTTAGCCCGCATTCCTCCCCTCTTCCTGCTGCTGCTGGTGCTCGCCGGTGTGGCAGACGCCGCGCCGGGCCGGACCGCGGTTCTCTCGGACCTCAGGGTTGACGAACGGGTTGACGGCGATGTTGTGGTCTTTGGCGCCGACCTCGAGCTTGGACCTGGGGCGCGGGTCGACGGTGATGCGGTCGCGGTTGGCGGTGACATCCGCGTGGCGGAGGGGGCCGAGGTGACCCGGCACGTGGTCGCTGTCATAGGCGGTGCGGAGGTGCCACCGGGTGCGGAAATCGGCGGTAGGGTGCTTTCGTTTTCGTCCCTCGCCACTCTCCTGCCGGCCTCATCGGCTCGTGGGCCGTCGCTCCATACTGATGTCTCCATGCGCTTGTTGACGGCGGGAGGGTGGTTGCTGGTGGCCACCGGTCTCGCGTTTCTCTTCCCGACCAGGATGCGCTTTGGTGCGTGGGCGGTACCTGCGCTCGGGATCAAGGTCCCGGCCCTGGGGATCATGGTCCTTTTGACGGTCGGCGCATCACTGATTGCAGCTCTCGGGCTCGGTCCCGCCCTGGGCGTGCCGCTTGTCGCAGCCCTGATGGTGGTTTTCTTCGCTGGCAAATCGGTTGGTCTCACGGTGCTTGGTTGCTGGGTCGGTACGACGGTGCTCCGTCGCTGGGTCCATCACCCCCTTCCTATCAGCCTCGAGGTCTTTGTAGGCGTTCTCGTCTTGCTCGCCCTGCGATTCCTGCCGTTTATGGGTGAAACCTTGTGGAACCTCATCTCTCTAATCGCCCTCGGTGCGAGCATCGCCGTCATAGGCGTTTCAACAGGTCCCTTGCGCGCCGAGCCATCGAACGCGAATCGATAGCCCATCCTCCCGAAACCAGATTCCGGATACCGGATACCAGATCCGCCCACCCGCCCAAATCTGCCCGCAGATGACGCAGATTGACGCAGATCCACACAAAGAAAATATCTGCGTGATCTGCGGGAAATTAATTGGGCTTTTCGGCCCGGAGAGTTTTTCACAGGCGGAATGGCTTAACTTTTTGTGGCATCCAGGATCCAGCATCCCGAACTCGCCGGTGCCGCAGGCGCCGTGCGTCCTTGCATCCGGGCGGGTGGGAGGGCGCTGGCTGGAGTCAAAACGAGGCAGGTGCTATACTCCCCGTCCCTGCGGGGAGAGGTGTGTGTGAAGATCGATGTTTCAAAACTCGCGCACGAGCCGCTCCGCTTCGATGAGAAGCTTCTTGTCGATGCCGAACGGCTCGATTCCGAACAGGTGGCCGGTCCGATCACGGTTCACCTCGCGGGTGAGGTGCGCCCGCACGACGGCGCCTTCTCGGCCTCCGGCCGGTGCTCCGCCGAAGGACCGCTGTCGTGCTCGCGGTGCCTGGAGCCGGTGCCGTGGAGCGTCGAGGAAGATTTTTCGGTCGAGTACCGGATGCCAGCAGCCGCTCCGCTCGACGCTGAAGCCGGGCTGGAAGAGGGAGAACTCGACGTCGCCTTCATGCGGGGTGAGAAGCTCGATCTGAGGGAGCTCGCGGCCGAGCAGGTGCTGCTCGCCATGCCGATGCGGATCGTGTGTCAGGCGAGCTGTGCGGGTCTGTGCACGCGCTGTGGAGCCAATCTGAACCATGATGGTGAATGCGGCTGCGAGCCCGAGATCGATCCGCGATGGGGAACTCTCGCGGACCTCGCCGGTGGCATCCGCGAGAGCTGATAGTTGATTCCAGGACAGGAGACTGACAATGGCAAACCCGAAACGAAAAATCTCGAGGACGCGCCGCGACAAGCGCCGCTCCCACCATGCCCTTCAGACGCCCGGCAAGAGCCTGTGTACGTCGTGCTTCGAGCCCAAGCCGCCGCACCAGGTCTGCCCGCACTGCGGCAGCTACAAGGGCCGCGAGGTTATCAGGGTCGAAGAGCTCGACTGAGAACTCATGTCTCGGCATGAGAGATCTCGCCGACTGATGGACGAAAATGTCGGCTGAAGGACCGATCGCAGTCGACGCCATGGGCGGTGACGGAGCCCCGCAGGTGATCGTCCGTGGAGCCCTCGAGGCGGTCACCGATTCCGGGATTTCTATCCGTTTGGTGGGTCCTCAGAAACGGCTTCGGCGTGAGCTCGGCCGATTCCGGTTCTTGCCTTCCGGCCTCGAGTTAGTGGATGCCCCCGAGGTGGTCGGTATGAACGACCCGGCAATCAGCGTCCTGCGAGGCAAGAAACGATCCTCTCTCAACGTCTGTGCCGAGCTCGTGCGCGAGGGTCGGGCCGCCGCCATGGTGACCGCCGGCAACACCGGAGCCGCCTGGGTCGCCGCCAAGGCTGCCCTGGGGATGATCGACGGCGTCGACAGGCCAGCGCTCGCCGCGGTCGTGCCCAAGAAAGAAGGCCACACCCTGGTCCTCGATGTCGGTGCCAACATGGAGTGCAAGCCACACCAACTCGTCCAGTTCGCCGTCATGGGCTCGTTCTACGCTGAGGCCGTGCTCGGCGTGGATTCGCCCAAGGTGGGTCTGATGTCGGTCGGCGAGGAGGAGAACAAGGGCGGGCCGCGGGCGCGCGAGCGTAACCGGGTCCTCAAGGCGGCCGGCATCAACTTCACCGGCAATGTCGAGGGCGGCGATGTCTTCAACGCCGACGTCGACGTGATCGTGTGCGATGGTTTTACCGGAAACGTGATCCTCAAGGTCGCCGAGGGCTTTGGCGAGATGGTCGTGGGAATGCTGATGGACGAGGCCCGCCAGTCACCGATGTATGGTGCCGGGCTCTTGATGGCCAAGGGCGCGTTCCGAAATCTACGCTCCCGTGTCGATTACTCCGAGTACGGCGGTGCGCCTCTGCTCGGAGTCGATGGCGCCTGCCTCGTCGGACACGGGAGATCGAGCGCCAAAGCGATCCGTAACGCGGTGCACTTCGCCGCTTCCTACGCCTCGAGTGGGGTGATCGAACGCATCGGCGACAAAATCCTCGAGGTTCTGGCAACCTCCAGCGTCGGCAGCAACGGTTGAAAATCGCCGCCCTTTTCCCAGGTCAGGGTTCGCAGGCGGTCGGCATGGGCCGCGACCTCGCCGAACGCTGGCCGGCCGCCGAAGCGGTTTTCCAAACGATCGACGACGGCCTCGAAAGCAGGCTCTCCGAGCTGTGCTGGAATGGTCCCGAGGACAAACTCCGGCTGACCGAAAACACCCAGCCGGCGCTTCTTGCCCACTCGGCTGCAGCCTGGAGCGTGCTATCAGCTGCGGGTCTCGAGGTCGGTGCGGTTGCCGGACACAGCCTTGGTGAGTACTCGGCGGTGGTTGCCGCCGCCGGTCTCGGTGTGGCCGACGCCGCCCGCACCGTGCGGTTGCGCGGCCGTCTCATGCAGCAGGCGGTGCCGGTCGGCGAGGGAGCGATGGCGGCGGTGATCGGCCTCGATGATGACCAGGTGGAAGCTGCTTGCAGCGAGGAGGAGGCTTCGGGTGGCGGTACCGTGAGAGCTGTCAACTTCAACTCTCCGGGACAGGTCGTCATCGCGGGTTCGGCCGCGGCCGTGACCGGCGCGGGCGAGCGTTGTAAGGAGCGAGGAGCACGGCGGACGCTGCCGTTGCCGGTGTCGGCGCCCTTCCACTCGCCGTTGATGGCGCCCGCCCGCGAGGGCCTTGAACCGACCCTGCACGAGCTCGACTTCCGTCCGCTGGTGGTGCCTCTCTATCGCAACGTCGACGCTGAGCGGGTGATTGAGCCCGACCAGGTATGCGACGGGCTTATCCGCCAGGTGGACGCTCCGGTCTTGTGGTCCGCAATCGTACGCCGGCTGCGTGCGGATGGTTTTGACACCTTTGTCGAGGTGGGCACCGGCAGCGTCCTCTCGGGTCTCGTAAGACGGATCGACCGCGACGCCGTGTGTTATCAAGCGGGTACGGTCGAGAATATCGAAAAAGTCATCGCCGAACTGGCCGGCTGATTTTCACCGCCAAGACACCAAGATCACCAAGAAGAATTTTCGATAGGGTGAGAACATTCGGGACAGCGGGTCTTCTATCGGATTTTGACCGGCCCGGGCCCAAAAACACTTTGTGAGTTCTTGGTGTCCTTGGTGTCTTTGTGGTTCAATATTACGATTCAATGAACGAGCTCAATAATAGGAGAGTGATCGATGAAGGATTTTGACGGGCAGGTGGCGGTGGTGACCGGAGGGGCGCGCGGGATCGGCGCCGAGATCGCACGGCGTCTGGCACGCGGAGGCGCGACGGTGGTAGTAGCGGACGTCCTCGACACCACCGACATCGTCGCTGAGATCAGCGGCGCAGGTGGCGCGGCCGAGGGCCGCGAGCTCAACGTCACCGATACCGCGGCGGCGGCCGAAACAATTGCCGCCATTCACGAGGCGCACGGCAGTCTCGACATCCTGGTCAACAATGCGGGAATCACTCGCGACCAACTTCTGGTTCGAATGAAGCCCGAAGATTGGGATCTCGTCCTCAGCATCAACCTCGACGGGGTCTTCAATGTCACCCAGCCTGCGGCCAAGCTGATGATGCGGGCAAAAAGAGGTCGCATCGTCAACGTGGCGTCGGTGGTGGGGTTGATGGGCAACGCGGGACAGGCTAACTACGCGGCCTCCAAGGCCGGTTTGATCGGCTTTACCAAGAGTCTCGCCCGCGAGCTCGGCCCGCGAAACGTCACTGTCAATGCGGTCGCGCCCGGCTATATTCAGACGCCGATGACCGACAAGCTCACCGATGACCAGCGCGAGGCGTTGATGAAGAACATCGCCATACCCCGCCTCGGAACGCCGGACGATGTGGCCGAGGCCGTTGCCTTCCTGGCCGGACCTGCGGCCTCTTATATCACCGGCGTCGTTCTCAACATTTCAGGGGGACTCTATATTTGAATTTCACGGCCTCCGCGCGAAAATCTGGGGTGGTGAATACATACTCCGCGAGCTAGAGTTGGTTGCGGACAACGCCGTGATGGAAGGAATTCGTACAGGCCGCCAGGCTCCCATGTCGAAGTCAGGGAGTTAAGGTCTCCGACGGTTTCGCAAACCACGTTTGGTCCCGATTTCCCAGTCGCCGTATGAAGCTGTTGCTATGATTACCTCCGTGACTCAACGAAGAAAACCCTCGGCGAGGACAGAGTTCCCGAAGTTGTTCCTCTGGGCCGCCACCCTTGTCGGCAGCGCGTTTACCGTAGTGGCGTGCGGCGGGTTTTCGGATCATCCAAATCTCCCCGGCGATGTTCTGATCATCACGGTCGATACGGCGCGCGCCGACCGCTACTCCTTCGCCGGCCCGTCACCCGTCAATACCGTTGCCGCCGATGCCATAGCCAAGGAAGGAGCGGCGTTTCTATCGGCCATCGCACCCTCACCCATCACCCTGGTGTCCCATTCGTCTCTCTTCACCGGACAGGATCCTTATGTGCATGGCGTCCGCAACAACGGCGACTTCGCTCTCGCATCCGAGGCGGTCACTCTCGCCGAGATCTTCGCCGACAACGGGTGGATCACCGCTGCCTTTGTCGGTGCAGCGGTGCTCGATAGTCGGTACGGTCTCGACCAGGGATTTCTCACCTACGATGACGAGATCGCGGGCACCGATGCCACCGGCATGTTTGCCTACCCCAGGCGGCGGGGCGACCAGGTGGTCGAGGCCGCGCTAGGCTGGCTCGGTGATTCCGTTGCCGGTCCGACATTTGTCTGGGTCCACCTCTACGACCCCCATGCCCCGTACGACCCGCCCGAGCCCGAAAGGAGCCGCTATCCGGCCAGCGCTTACAACGGATCCATCGCATTCGCCGACCGGGTGGTGGGCGATCTCCTCGATGGTTATCGAAGGCTCGGACGTTATGACCGGGCTCTTGTCGTGCTGACTTCCGACCACGGTGAAAGTCTGAGCGAGCACAGGGAGAGAACTCACGGCGTTTTTGTCTACGATGCGACGGTCAAGATCCCTCTCGTCCTGCGTGGTCCGGGAATCGCGGCCGGCACGCGGGTCACCTCGCCGGTCGCTCTGATTGATGTCATGCCAACGGTGCTCGGTTTGGCGGGGATCCAGGTCCCTGCAACCGTCGATGGGCGCGATTTGGGGCGGGTCGTGAAAGGTGGCGTGGCGGTCGACGGCGAACGGACCATTTATGTCGAGAGTCTGCTCCCGCAGCTCAGTTTCGGATGGAGCCCTGTTCGTGGGCTTCGTACCGCGCGCTGGAAGTACATCCGCGGCGTGGCGCCGGAGCTTTACGACCTCGAAACGGATCCCGCGGAGCTCAACGACCTAGCGTTGCAACGGACCGAGGTGGTGGCTGATATGTCGACCAAGCTCTTGGAAACCCTCGAGCACGACAGGACCACCACTGCCAGGAATCTCGAGGTCGATGAGGCGGAACGCAGCCGCCTTGCGGCCCTCGGCTACATCTCATTCCCCGTCCGCGATGTGCCCGAGGGAGAGCAGGGTGACCTGCCGGATCCTCGTGAACGAATCGAAATCCTGAATCGTATGTACTCGGCAATGACCCAGTTTGCCAAGGGTGAAGAGGAGGGGGCAATCTCCGACCTCGAGGAACTGGTGGCGGAGGAACCCGACAACTACAGCGCCCTCGCCACCCTCGCAAACTTCCGATTTCGAATCGGCGACTACGAGAGGGCGGCCGACACTTACGGCCGTGCGGCACGGCTCGCCGCGCACGATGCGCGCTACAGCGAGCTCGAGGGGATCGCTCTCGAGCGCCTGGGACAGCTCGAAGAGGCCCTTGAAGCATGTGGCAGGGCGCTTGCCGTTGATCCCGATCGAACCAGCTCGCGGGATATACGTTGGCGGTTGTTGGCCCGTCTAGGGCGGAAGGACGAGCTCCTTTTTGAGCTCGAACGAGCTTTGTCGGAGGACTCGACCAACGGCATGGCGCGAACTCTCATGGACCAGACCAGACACGGTCACGAGCCCTCCGCGGCGTTGGTTGAGGCTCTGGAGGAGTCGCTCGACGAACTCCCCGATGACGTGTCGTTGACTGCTGCCCTCGCGGGCGCCGTCTTCGGCATGGGTGACGAGGATCGGGCCGTGCGGCTTTACCGCCGGGTTCTCGAGGATCGTCCGGGGGACTTCAGGGCCTCGCTGGCGGTGGGTAGGAGGCTTCTCGAACACGGGAATATCGAAGAAGCTCGGCGGATCATCGAGGCAGGGGTGCGACGGAACCCCGATCGGGCGGCAATGCAGGTGTTGGTAGCCCGTCTCGGGATGGCCACCGGCGATTTCGAATCTGCCCGAGAGGTGTTGGTCAAAGCCTACAAGCTCGAGCCGGGTTGGGCGGAGACTTGGCTGACGGCGGGCGAGTTGGGAATTCTCGAAGGTTTGCCCGGACAGGCTGCTGCGAACCTCGATCGTGCGGCTGCCGCTGCCGGTGACGATCCAGACCTGTGGCGGCGACTGGCGGCCGCCAACCGCCGCCTCGGACGGGAACGCGAAGCCGCCGAGGCTGACGTTCGGTCTGCGGGGATACCGTGACCAGCTCCTGGTTCCGATAAACCCCGAAGACTGGGCTCTCGTCTTCGGCATCAACCTCGGCGGTGCCTTCGAGGTTACTCACCGGTGGGGTTGACAAATCTGATTTTGAGACCTAGATTTAAATTCAAATCAGTATCATAGGGATTCGTTGAGCCAGAGGACTGGCGCCCCCCTCAGGGGTGGCCGTTCGGGAGGTAGCCCGATGACATATCCCGGTAAAAGGTGGGCCGGTTTCGCCGGCCTCGTGTTGTTGGTTCTTTTCTGCGCTCAACCGGCATTGGCGGCCATGAAGATCGCCTCTACGACCATTCCGATTCCGGAGGGCGACAAACCGACTCTTCTCGCGGGTTTGGAATACCCGGGTGAGTGGACGGTCGCGATCACCTCCGTCCAGCTCGTGCGCGATCTGGAGGAAAGTGCCGACCCGGTGAAGCCGGTCTGGAAAATGATCGGGACCAGCACGCGGCCGATGGTCCAGAAGGTGATCATCGAGATCCATCTCCTCGATGGTTCGGGGAAGAAGTTGAAGTCGGTGAAGCAGTATGTCGTCATCAAGGCGAACGCCAAAAGCCAGGAAATCCCGATCAAGATGAAGGTGAAGCGAGCCGACTGGGAGAGGGTTGAGCGGCTCCGGATCAAGACCACATTCACCGTTCTCTAACCTGCATATCTCACCAACGTTCTGCTGCGGCCGGATATCTGCAGCAATCTGCGGCGTTTGCTCCCGTCGGGCTGCTCGACGTACCGCCAAGTACGCCTCCGCGGCCCTCAGGTCGCAAACACCACATCTCCCGACAGCTTTCCGGCCTCGCGACGAAAGCTGGTGAGATATGCAGGCAAACCGACGATCGTCCGATAGGAATAGTCTTGGATCGGCCGCGCCTGCCGCCGGGCGGAGGTTGCGGTTTGGTCGAGCCGATGCGCCGCTGCTCTCGTCCGGGTTACACTGAACCCCGGAGGTAGCAGATGCCGGGCCAGATGACGGTGGCCGATTTCATGACCACCGATGTGGTCACTCTGATTGAGGACGAGACCCTCGCTCACGCCCAGCGCTGCATGGCCCGCGGCCGTATCCGCCACCTTCCAGTCGTGCGTGAGCGCACGTTGGTCGGCCTCATTACCCACCGCGATCTGCTGGCGGCGTCATTCTCGATCTTTGCCGAGGTCGAAGCAAACGAGCAACGGAGGGTATTTGACACCGTGCGGGTGGTCGAGGCGATGCACCGCGATGTGGTGACGGTGTCGCCGGAACTCCCGGTTTCAAAGGCGGCCCGGATCCTGCTCGAAAACAAATATGGTTGTTTACCGGTGGTGGATGACGAGCAGCAGCTTCAGGGCATCATCACCGAGGCCGATTTCCTACGTCTGACAGTCCAACTTCTCCCATGACAGTCGTCGATTGGGTGCTGATCGTGGTGTGGCTCGGCCTCACACTGGGCGGATTCTGGAAGGGTGCGGTGCGGATGATCTTCGGTGGCGGCGGTTTGGCTGCGGGGCTGTGGTTGGCCGTCATCGCCGGCGCCGACGCCCAGGCCGCCCTCGAGGGCGTGGTTGACATCCCGTGGATAGCTGCCGTCGGCGGACGTGTACTGCTGGTTCTGCTGACCGCAGGTCTCTGTCTGCTCGCCGGTTGGGGCATCGAGCACACCCTGAAAGCGCTTCACCTCGGATGGCTCAACCGGCTCTTCGGTGCAGCGCTGGCGGGCTTGGTGGCGGCGTTTCTGCTCGGCCTGGTCGTGGTGGTGGCGATTCAGTTTTCGCCCGAGCTCGCCCGACTCTGCCGCGAGTCCCAGGTCGCACAGTATTTATTGTGGATGTCG
>Ga0255046_10000468_pt1 | contig 10872 bp, 3 predicted proteins | sample BC1_12_27_MG_FD_183632 | JGI IMG/M metagenome (GOLD analysis project Ga0255046, IMG submission 183632) | Seawater microbial communities from Strait of Georgia, British Columbia, Canada - BC1_12_27 | ecosystem: Environmental > Aquatic > Marine > Strait | place: Canada: British Columbia...
TGTTTAATGCCATCAAATACAGTGTTGATTGGCTTAAATCGCTTAATTGCATCTATCACACGTCGCCCGTCACTTTGAAGAATTTGATTTTCAAAGTTTCCTGCAATATTTACATTTATTTCAAAATGAGGAGTCGGAACATATGAACGATTTATTCCTGCAGACATATCAGCATACTCTCTACCTCTGATTTGGTAATCAGGAATAAATTCACTATACGGAGAATCCTGAGGGGTCCATTTAGTAACTAACTCACCGACTATACCAAATATTAATAAAAGTAGTTCTAGACCACTCTTTGTTGATTTAAGAGTATAATACTGAGGTAGTTGTTCAACTGCTCGCCTAATTGCATTTTCTACTTCTTGAGGAGTATTATAATACGGACTTGATGTAATATCTTCAACCCAATTAGTAATATCATATCCCATATACCGAGCTAAATATCCAATAAGGTCAATGTCAATTACTCGTGGGTCTTTATTGTATGCAATTCGTTCAATTTTTTCAACGAGTGGATAATCCATATCTGGTATTCCAGTAAAATTCGAATCCATATCCGACGTGTCTACCACACTATTATAATCTTGTCTAGCATCATATTCACGGTCAAGACTTGATACAGTATCTATTTCATCAACCTTTTCAAAAATAAACTCAAAATCTTGAACAAATGGATAACTTACTTTATATACCATTAATTTACTTGAGATATTACTATTAATATATTGACTTACCTCAGTATCAGTAAATGTTCTGTAAATAACAGCTTCTTCATCTAATTCAAGGCCAATAAAATCTTGGTTATCATATGCATTGATTCTCATATCACGAACTTTCATAGACATCTTTGTATCTAATCTGGTCCATATACCATCTGACTGTATTCTGTAAATACCATTCTCTGCTACAATTAATTGGTCTTCAAGGGATACTATTAAATTATTTGTAAAATTAATTACAATACCATTCGCAAGAGTGAATGGATATATACCCTCAAGTAAATTAACATTGTTATTACCGTCATCAAATGGAATTACAATAGGAGGTGTACCATCTTCATTTTCAAAATCAGACTCAGTTAGCTTTGATACTTTCTGCCACTGAATTTCACCAATTCGATATTGATACCATACATCGGATTGACATGTAATATTACCTATAGCAGGAGAGGTTGGTGTTAATGCATCGCCAATATGATATTGGAAAGTATAATCATCTATTACCATCTCAACTTCAAAACGACCATTATAATCAACTTGGACCGCATCGCGTATCTCAAATGTAGTATTTACTTCATACTCATGTGGTACTGAAGTGGTTACCTGAACTATACCAGTTCCTATAAAGTTAAGTAGGTTAACTTCAAGTAAATCACCTCTAGCAATCGATGGATTTAATTCACCCGTAGTAAATAAATTCTGTTTACAGAATACAATCGATGGGTCAAGTAATTTACTATCATCATATTTTACCCAAGTACCTACCATTACAATATAGATACCATTCTCACTTGAGATATCCTGAGAAATCACATTTATAAAATCACTAACATTAGGTTGATAGATTGATGTAATAGTCCCCCCAGCTGTAAGTGGATTTACGTTTGTGATAGAATATGTAAATGTAGTTTCACTGGTAACACTAATTACAAAGCTTCCATTGGTTTCGGTTATATCCGAACCTTGAATAGTGATTGCATTACCCGATTTATATCCATGGACTCCTACAGTCGCTACTGAGACTATACCACCGACAGAAGTCAGTGTATTAATTGTACGAATAATAGGAGTATTTACACCAAATAATGGATTATTTTCGACTGTATTTGCTTTGGAAATCGACAATGCAACGTTATTATTATTTACTGGGTCATATAATTCTAAGCTATTCTCAACAAAATCTAAGAACCCATTTCGTATCACACTGCTCTGAGGTGCTCTTCTTGGATTAAATATCCATTGTCGCTGGTCAAATCCATATCGAAGTGCAAGGTCTTCTATTTGCTGAATATACATTTCAGAACCTAATTGACTATAAGATTGGGTATAATCAATAGTTTCATCAAATCCCTGTGAATATCCTCTATATAGACCGAACATGTATGGATTTGATATATAAATATCTGGACGAGTAATAATTTCATCCATATAGGGTTGATAGTTTTCTACTTCTTCTGGCGGTGTACTTGAATTAATTGTAATCTGTAATGATGATGGAATGACTTTATATTGTATCTCGTTATATACAACCAAATCACCACTATGGTATAATGGGTATGTATCATCTGACCATACACTTGCAGTGGTATTATATTGAGCAAATGCTACCAATTTATTATTTTGATATCGACCAAACAATCCACTACTAATCATATCACCAGTATATGTTTTTAAAATAATACGACCCGAGCCATCGATATTGGTAGTAAGTGGATTATCAATAATTATACTATCAACTCTACCATTATCACCAGATACTGGAACGATAACCGAAAACTCAGTTACACCTCCACTACCAATGCCACTTAATGTAATACCATCAAGCATAACTTCGTTAGTGAGTTCATCTATTTCGGATACTTGATATGCCTTAAGTGTTTTAAGTGGAGATGGTAATATAATATTTGGACTTAATTCTCTGAAGAAAATATTACTACCAACCTCAAGTCCATCAACTCCATTTAGTATAAGAGTATTATCTACTAAATTAACACCAACACTAGTATCAAAATATAGTCTACTATCACCTTCATATCGAATTGAAAAATTACCTGAACCGACTGATGTTATATTAATACCAGAAAAACTAACAATCAATTGTTCTGGATTATGAATGAACATGTCATATACCACACCTTCAGTAATTCCTAGTGGTATAGTTCCTGTACCATCTCCATATATAACGACCGATATTGACTGACCCAAACGAACTTCAGGAAATCCATCGAGTGAATTTATTTTTAATGTATTATTTAATATATCAACATTTACCGCATTGAATGTAGTAGTGATAGGCGTGATGTCAGGCTCGATTCGAACTATAAAATCACTTTCTTCAAATTCTCGAGTTCCATCTAATCCAATGTATGGAACTACCAATTGAAATGTATTAGGGTCATCTATAGATTTACTATAGAATAAATTACGAGTAACTACTCTACCAATCGTCTCAGAATTAATTGTTGCATCACTGAATCTAAATGTATTATAACCAATTACCTTTGATACGGTATAATTCCCATCAAAGTTTACAGTACCGAATATACTTATCTTATCATCTTCCGATAATGAATGTCGATGTCGAGTAGTTACTGTTACATCGATACCATTACTACCTACAATACTTACAACATCATTCGCACTTGTATTAAGTGAAAAACTTGGGTCTACGTAAATATTTCGACCCTCTCTGTTAATTAAAGTAGTTGCAGGGTCAATATCAGTTAAATCTCTAGCGTAAAATAATGATAATCCCGGAGTACTATATTCTTGGGTAATTTCACTATATCCCCAATTCATAGTTTTACACGCATCACCAAATTCTATATCAAATTTGAATGAGTAAGAAGATGGAATATTATCCAGTACATCATAATAATCAATGACGTAATTAAAATCTTGATTGTTAGTTCCATTGTTATTTATTGTTTTGGTTAGTATACTAGAAACATCTTCGATATTGTATATAGTTGCTTCAAAGAATACCTCATAATATGTTATAGTACCTTCTCTGGCTGCTCTACGAGCTTTTACATTAGTTGTATCGGCTATACTGAATTCTAACATTCTAGGTGCTAGTCCAACGTTCGTAAATGATGGTGTATTTACCGTAGAATTAAATGGGTCTTGACTCGCTCCCATGGGGTCGAGCTGTAATACATTTCTTACTTGATTAAATACATATACACCTGTATTAGATTCTTGACCACCGCGAGTAAATTCTATAAAAAACTTATCACCATCCTCCGGATTAGGAATTGTCATTACAGTCACACCTAATGCATCAATAGTCCCATTATATTGAATTCGTTCTCTATATAATGGCCAATTAGGGTCTAATGGATTAGGTCCCTCTGTACCGGCGCGTGGATTTCCCTGAGGCTTGCTTATATAAAGCATTTTTAACCCTCTGGATTCGGTCTGTCTAAATAGATTAACTAGTCGACTCATTTCATTTTGAACAGCAACTACATTATTATCAGTTGCTATTAATTTGAAACTAAACTTATCAACAATAGTAGTATTGCGATATGCATTATTGATGTAATCCGAAAATAGTTGAAGCATTGACACTACGTCATCTTCAACTTTTAGGAATTCTGGGACAGTAGACAGATAGTCTAAAAACCTATTTACTCCACCATCGTTGTGTATAATCGGGTTAATGGCCATGGATTATCTTCCTGTGTTCAATGTAATGTCATCATTACCGATTCTGAACTGAACTATTTCGTTCTGGTTTGTGTATTGAGAGATATTATTATTATCATCAATAAGATTTTGAGTAACAATCGGATTCAATATATTACGAACCATTTTTATATACTCAAGTGCATAAACGAAATAATTAAACATCGCGATAGCATCATCAGTTTCTCGTAAACTTGTTATCTGTTCAGTATCTTTAAATGACAACCTTCCATCATTGAAGTACCAACCTTTAATAGATTCAAGTACGTTATAATATGAATTTGCTTTAAGTACGTCACCACTAGATAAAGTACTTTGATAAAGTGTAAATAGAGGCATATAAACATCATTCAACATCTGAGCCCAGATATATGAAGTAAATTTATTGATATCATCTTCGGTCAAGTCAACTCTAGGTGGTTGTGTACCATCTACTCTCCTACTACCACCAATATAACTTCGGTAATATTTAACGATACGTGACTGAATCTCACTCTGACTACCTACATTAAATATTACCGATTCATCAGGCTCTTCATGTCTATTACCATTAGGGTCTTTATAGAAATAATTATATGTCAGTCCAACGCTGAAGCCAGTAAAGTCCATCCCAGTTTGATTGATATACTGTGATGTATCATCACCCATCCATGTTAGGCTAGTAAGGTCTAAACTTTCAAAATCATTTTGAATTGATTGAAAGAATAAATTAACACCAGCAACTTCTGTAAAGTTCTGAACAATCGCTTCGATTTTTGAGCGATATAATATTTTATTAAAATTTGTAGTTTCTTTAAAATAACTATAAAGAGCATTTCTAATGCGATTTTTTATGTTACTAAAATTAGCACCTTCAAATAGTATTACATCCATCTTAACTGTCATATCATGTACGATAGGAGGTTCATATCCATGTTGACCGCTACCTAAAGTAATATATCCCCTACGATTTAATGCTTCTAGAATTATTTCCAATTCTGAGCCCTGTACCGCAAAATCTAATGGTGTTAGATTAGCATTAAATACACTTGTTGGGATTAACGAAAGAGATGAGCCTATTGCTAGATATTGTTGAATGAAATCAGGTATTGTTATATTATCAATGTCAACTCCCGATGGCTTTGATATTATTAAATTATCAGCTTCCATATGTGCTTGAATCTGAGCTCTTACGTCATTTGAATTTGATACGGCAACCTCTCCGTCCAATTCATTATAATCGTATTGCCATAAGTAAGTTAATCCATTTACTTTATACCCTTGAATATAATATTCAAATGGGTCAGTTGGGTAGAACTTAGTACCGCGTTGTCTATATAGGTCTTTTAATCCAGTGAATCTAACTATATTACTGTATTTAACATTAGGTAATCCATTCGGATTGTTTCTATTAAGAATATCTTCACCATAAGCATTTGCATATACGATATCAGAATAGCGTTTTAAAAATGTAATATAACTAGGTCTATCACCTAGTGAGTCAAGTGAATTATAAATTGAGCCTGCATTAGCCTTAATAGACTCATTACTTTCAATACCTAATCCACCGGTAATATCAGTTGTCAGTGCAAGATTCAGGTCAGCGATAATTAAGTCACTTTCGGAACCATCACCTTGAGTTATTAAAATACCTGATGATTCGGTATCAAGAGTAGTCCCTGCAATATTTAATCTATTACCCGACTCACCTTGAGTTGTGTAAAACTTAACTTCAATTTTACCAAAAGGAATTGCTGATATGATACCATCACTAAACTCAATGCGCATACGACCATCATTTGCAGTAGTCAGTAATGCAGTATAGTTAGTTGTTATATTATCACTTTCTTGAAAATTTTCAATATCATTGACATTAGTTTCATTGGCTGGGTCCTGAAAACCTCTACGAGAAAGTCTCCAAAATATTTTATCTTCAAATCCATTGGCTCCTTCAATATTTTCAGTCAATGAAGCATCACTACTTATTACAGTAAATCTAGTTTCTAACTGTTCTTGAGTATTAATTCCATTATAATTAGGGTCATCCTCACCGAACCAGTTTGATGCAAATACATCATTTAGTAAAAACTCTTGATTTTGAGTACCATTACTATAAAATGTTTGAGTGGTTACGCTACCTTGTGCTAGTATGGCCCTACCACTGATAAGTTTCATAACACCATCTTGGAATGCCGTATCATTTCGTTTATATAAAAATTCCATATCATCAAGAGCAGTCAATATCTGTCCATCGACTTGAAATTCAGTTCCCGATGGGATACTGACCTTTACATCTGAATATACTCCAGTTCGCTGAAGTGAAATACCAAATCCTGCTTTTGCTGGAAGTGGTCTACGGATGCTATAACCGAGGCTTCTAGCCCCTACATATATTGAACTTGTACCTGTGGCGCTTTCAAGGTAACTATCATTAAAAGCTGCTTCAGTCCACCCAGCGATTAAATCAGCGTTAGCGGCGAACAACTCAATTAGTGTTGTACCAAAACTTGATTCACCTAAATCTGCAAGCGGACCTTCTTTAGCAATAAGTATTTGCTTAAGGTCAGAAACGATTTGGTCAAAGTTAATATGCGTGTATTTACGATTTGTTGTGCCCATGCTAAAACTTCTCTTTTTTAATACTTATAGTTTATACTTAATATTTTATCCTATAACACTAAAATATTTGATTTTGTCCTTACTTCCAAACTACTTCTACATCCATTCTATATAAACTATTATTAAAATACGAAAAAAGTCAAGAAGCATATGCCAACTATTAACTTATCAGTGGGGTGGGATGTCCGAGATATCTGCAAGCGACTGCCTAATATTAGCCTTCAGGCCAATGTTTCAGCGGCTTATTGGACCGACACTACCGACGGAATGGTCACTCGAAGTGAAAAGAAACAAATAAATGAACCTGATTGGTCCTATCAATACAATACGGGAATTTCTTCACACTTCAAAAGACACAATGGATTCCGTGACCAAGAAAGATACCAAAGAGTATCTCGTAACTTTGTAATTAGAGAGGGGACGTTCGTAAAATATTATACGTCGAGTTATGAGCCTTATTCAAGTGACCCTCTATATCATGAAGATAATAACAGAGAAATCGAAAGATACTTCGATGTTCCTTTAATTGTATCATTCCAACCAGAAAATGAAATCTATAACAGATTTGGTATTCAACATTTAGATGAATTTGAAGTGCATTTACATATGGCACTTTTTCTAGAATTAAATTATGCTAATTTGAGAAAAATTGGAATTGAGCCTGCATGCCCAACAAGTGAACATAATCCGGTATGGTGGCAACGAGGATATGAATCATTCCGATATCATGGATATTCATTCCAACAAATTGCACCAAAAGCTGGTGATATGATGAAGCTTGAAGCTTTTAATACTTTATATGAAATAGAGTCAGTGAAAGATGCGGCTCCTGAGTATCAGCATAGATGGCGGAAATACTGGTGGAAATTATTTCTTAGAGCTGCCGTTGATGATGGTAGAAGTGTATCAGATGAGGTTCTTAATGACCCAGAACAAGAAGGATTTATCAATAACTTACTTGGTACACAAGCCGGTCAAATTGGTGATGGCAGTAATAGCGGTGGGTCCGGTAGTGGAGAAGACGGTAATGGAGGAGACGTGGTAGGTGGTACTGGCGGTGGTGCTGATTCAGTGCCTACATGGCCATTCGATGTATCTTGTGTGGTGAATGAACTCAAGAAAGATGTTCTATTTCACCCAATTGAAGTACCACCTGAAGTCGAAGATGTTTCATGTCACCCTAATTGGTATCCATGTGGTGATAAATTTGGTCAATGGTAAGTTATTTGGTGTAAATAAACTTTAAGTTACCTGAGTCATATATTCTATATATGTCTCTATCAAACATAATTTCTTTCTCGGTTTTATTTTTATCAAAGCCCTGTTTAACTAATTTATGCTTTTGATATCTAATTCTATTTTCTCTAATTGAATTGACCAAATAATGATAATTAGGACTAGTTTTAGAATTATATTTAAACCCAAGAGTTAAATAAAGCGAACCAATTGACCAACTTCTATCAGCATAAGATACTATTTCGGTAAATTGATTATTTTTTATAAAATTCTTAAATAACTTACTTGCACCTCCTACAATTACGTATCCAGCTTTATTACAAAATCTAAGTAATTCAATTTTACCCTTTTCAAATCGAGAATTACCAAATGTCATAACAGATAATAACTCATCATTATAGTATAGACCATATCGATATTTAGAAGGACATGTACCTTGTATGTGATTGCAATCCATAAAATCAGCCGATACTTTATTTTTTATTTCTTTAATTGAACATTTACGGGCATATATTCTATCTGATTTACCTAATAGTGATTTAATTCTAGATTTTACTATTGATTTTTTATTTACCCAATCATCTTCATATATATGAATTAATTGAATTCCCTTGGATTCACATAATTCAGTCTTATCTAAGTGATATGTATTTGGTTTATGTAGTTCATTATGATAATAAAGACCGTTAAACTCAAAACCTATATTCATATCAGGGATGAACACATCAATCTCTTGAGGATATATAATATCTCTTGTATTCTCAATTACATCCCCATGATAAATTGATTTTATAAATTCAGAAACTTCCTTTTCTTTAAATGAAAACTGCTTCTTCTTTGGGATACACTCGGTACAAGGTGTCTGATTATTATTAAATCTTGATGTAACTATAAATTGCCATTGCTCTTGCATTAATTCATCACATGTATGACATTTATATGAATACATATCACCGGTTAAGTTACTTATAAATTCACAGTTATGTTCTTTTAACTTATCTGCGTATTTTAAGTTCATGCGACTTATTGAATTACTTTTGCGATTTTTAATTGCACTATCTGTTAAAAATAAATAAGGAAGTCCATATTTTTCTAGATTAGTGTTTCTAACTTTTTCTTTAGTTTCATCTAATTTAGATGGATTGTCAACACCATATAGTTTAATAAAAGTATTTTTAATTTTTTGTTTGATATCTTCTCTCTGGAATGAATGCTCAACTCCATACTTGCTTAAATTATTATATTTACGTTTTTTTATAATTTCAGGGTTCTGAGAGGGATACTCTACACCAAAATTATTTAATGTGCTTTTCCGTGCTTTTTTGAATATTTCGTTATTTTGAATTGGATATTCAACTCCATACTTACTTAGATTTGTATCTTTAGTTTTTTCTTTCACTTCTTCGGATTTACTAGGACAATCAAATCCATATTTTAAATATGATGTAGATTTACGTTTTTCTTGACATTTATTATTCTGAGCAGGGTAATCAACGCCTAATCTTTCATTAGTAGTTTTTCTGGCCTTATCAAATATTTCTAAATTTTGAATTGCATGGGGTACTCCATACCGTTTAATATTGGTGTCTATAATTTTATTTTTTACTTCGTCTAAATGCATAGGATTTTCTACTCCATGCTTTTTCATAAAATTATTTTTATATCGTTCACCGTGTCCATCAATTTTTGCTGGGCTATCTACTCCATATTTTTTTATTAAAGATTGTTTAACTTTATCTTGAACAATAGAAGACGCTACCGCATTTTTTACACCAAATCTATCTAAATTTGTAGATTCTCTCTTCTTTTTAACCTCTTTATCATGATATGCACATTTAGAACTACAGTGATTATTATATCCCTGATTCATATTTCTGTATTTAGTAGGTTCACCACAGGAGCATATCTTTTTTTTATTACCCATATGATTACAATAATATTCCTCAGATGTAATTCCGTGACTAGCCTTAACGTGTATAGCTAAAGAACCAATAGATTTATATTCATTACCGCATATATTACACTTAACCATCTAATAAAACCTTATTAATTATATCAATCAATGCTATTACAGCTAATATAGATTCTTAATAAAATTAGTCAATAATTAATTATTAAATTACCTAATATTGCATATTATAAACTAAAGTAAAGAACACGGAAGGCACAGATGGTCCCATTTTATTACGTGAGAACTCAGGAAAAAGTTGAGATTGCACTCCTTGACATGTTTAACAATCTCAAAGTGAATAAATACACTAATGTCGAACGAACAGATTTCTCAAAAACTGTTCGTGTCCCTATTGTAATTCACCAAAGTTCCAATTTTGCTAATTGGTGGTCTAATGCAAATGCAGCCACTCGCCCAATGCCTGTACCTATTGCTGGACTTCGTTTTGAACGTAAAGAACAAAATAACGTTAATAGAACTCAATCCACCTATGCTCGTATGATTTTTTCACATGCAAGTGACCAATGGATTCGTGATATCCAACCAACTCCATATTATTTGTATTATACATTGGAGTTTTTATGTGATAATTTGTCAGATAATAGACAAATCAATGAAAATGTAATCCCATATTTTAATACGTTCAGAACTCTTCGTATAAATGAATTTGACTTT
>Ga0255046_10000469_pt1 | contig 10871 bp, 12 predicted proteins | sample BC1_12_27_MG_FD_183632 | JGI IMG/M metagenome (GOLD analysis project Ga0255046, IMG submission 183632) | Seawater microbial communities from Strait of Georgia, British Columbia, Canada - BC1_12_27 | ecosystem: Environmental > Aquatic > Marine > Strait | place: Canada: British Columbia...
TCGCGGCGAGAGTTTCGGCGATCTTGAGGCCGATGCCGGAGCTTGCACCGGTAACGAGAATGGTTTTCTGCGCACTGTCGTCAGCGGCCTCAGCAAACGTACTCTGTGGTGAGCCGAGAATTGCGATGGCGAAAATGACAAATGACGCAAACATTCGTTGGACCATTGTCTACCTCCTTTTTGATTATCGTTAGTGTCGGTTCGACGTTGTTGTTGGTGCAAGTATGCATCGTCTTACAAAGCTGATCCATTGACGCAAAGGAGGCGGTAGCATCTGGGTGAGCGCCAAAGCTCGAAGCGGTCGGCATAAGGCCGAAGTACAAACAGTTGAATCAGCCCGAGCACGTTCCGCACCCAACGCAAAGCGAATCACCTGGCCATGGGCCAACCAAGTCTCCTTATCCAGTGCAACGGTATTGCGTCCATTCAGCGCCTGAAGTTTTGCTAGTATCTTGCCCTCCCTGTTTGAGGTTTTCAGATGAACATTGCGAAGTGGAAGGACTTAGCCGAGCTTGTCGCATTGGTCGCCGTCGTAGGGTCTTTGTTGGCCGTGGCGATCGAGTTAAGACAAACCCAGGGAGCGCTTCAAGCACAGGCGTATCAGTCACGCGCATTCGATGGTATCGCAACAAATCTGGCATTAGCTCAGGACGATGAGTTGGCTCGCCTCGAAGAGCTGATTTATTCACCTGACATCGACCCTGCGGAGCTGTCACCGGAAGAGCGGAGAAGAGTTTCCCGGATCCTGAATGTCATCAGAATCGACCTGGATAATGAGCACTTCCAATACCAGAAAGGACTTCTCGACCCGGGCTTCTACCACGGCGAAAGCGTCGAGTGGATACGCGTCGCGGCGCCTGTGTGGCGCGCCTTCGGTCAAGGAGAACCGAGACCCGATTTTCGCCAGGAAGTTGAACGGATCCTGGCGGAATGAAGCGTTTGTGCAAGGAAATCGATCGGGCTCACGACAGTCGGTCCTGGCCGGTTGCCGCCGCTTGAAATTGGAGCTCATCGTGAAAAACATTCTGATGGCAGGCCTGTGCCTCGGGGTCCTGGTTGGCTGCATGGACAAGGGAGACATCTCCACCGAGCAGCCCGCTTCGTATGCAAGTGCCGCTGACCTGGAGAGCTTCTGTGACCGCCTCCCGCGTGCGGCTTATGCCGACTATCAGCGGCATGAGACGAGTAACGACTGGTTCGAGGTCTATGAGGTCGAACCCGACATCTGGGCGATCTATGAGCCGTATCAGTGGCAGGAGGTCATTTCATATTTGATAGTCGGCACAGAGTCTTCTGTGCTGTTTGATACTGGAAATGGAATTGGAAACATAAAGGCTGTTGTTGATCAGCTCACCGATAAGCCAGTTCGGGTAATCAATTCTCACAGCCATTTCGACCATATTGGCGGCAACTACCAGTTTGATGAAATCCTGTCGGTTTCAACGGCGTTCACCATGAGCAGGACAGACGGCTTACGAAGCGATGAACTCTCGGTGGAAGTATCCCCGGACGCTCTATGCACAGCATTGCCGGAAGGTGTGACACAACAAAACCACCAGACGAGACCGTGGTCGATTAGCCGAAAAATCGCGGACGGAGAGGTGCTCGATGTCGGTGGACGGACCCTCGAAGTGCTGCAGGTCCCCGGACATACTCATGATGCAATCGTATTGCTGGATAGAGACGCGGGTTTCTTGTGGTCGGGAGACAGCTTTTATGAGGGTCCGATCTGGCTTTTCTTTCCTGAAACCGATCTGGTGGCGTACCAAAAGTCTGTTGCGAAACTCGCATCGCTCGCGCCAGACTTAAGGGCGGTTTTCCCCGCGCACAACACGCCTAAAGCGGATCCGGCGCTCCTTATCCAATTGCGCGAGTACGTCGACCTGGTGCTCGCAGGAATGGTCGAGCCGGTTCCTGTTTCAGACGGAAATGTGGAATTTCAGTTTGAAGGGTTCAGCCTCGTGATGAGAGAAAATTACCACCGCATTCCAGCAGAATAACGTGCGGCCGCATAACGTTCGACACCAGCTAGCCTGACGACACGATCATAAGCGGCAGTTGCAATGAGATACAAAAGACAGCACCGGCTGGAGCCCGTAAGATTCGAGCCTGATGACTATCTGCACCGAACAGGACAAGGAATAGAAAATGACGACGCTAGTCGTTGGCGCCAGCGGGGCAACCGGGCGGCTCCTCGTGCAACAACTGCTCGAGCGTGGAGAGCACGTGAGGATAATTGTTCGATCAACTGAAAACCTGCCCGATAAGGTCACGAGTCACGAAAATCTGTCTGTGATTAGCGCAAGTGTCCTTGACCTCGGCGATACCGAGTTGGCTCAGCACGTCGATGGATGTGACGCCGTGGCCTCGTGTCTGGGCCATAACCTGAGTTTAAAGGGACTGTTCGGTCCTCCACGCAAGCTCGTGACCGATGCCACTCGACGGCTGTGCGGTGCGGTCAAGGCGAACAAGCCGAAAGAGCCGGTCAAGTTCGTGCTCATGAACACGACCGGAAAAAGCAACCGCGATCTCAACGAGAAGATATCGTTTGGGCAGAAGATCGTAGTCGGGCTTCTTCGTCTGCTGTTACCACCTCATGCGGACAACGAAAACGCAGCAGATTATCTGCGAATCCAGGTTGACCAGAATGACAAGGCGATCGAATGGGCTGCGGTACGTCCTGACACTTTGATCGATGAAACAGAGACATCGGTTTTCACGGTGCACCCTTCGCCAATCAGAAGTGCAATCTTCGATGCGGGCGTCACCAGCCGAATCAACGTGGCCAGCTTCATGGCTGATCTGATCACTGACAACGACACGTGGAATGAATGGAAGGGCAAGATGCCAGTGATCTACAACCAGGAACCCGAAGCAGCAGTCTCGGAGGCTACGTAGAGGTTCGTTCATGGCGAAAGCCAAAAAGCCGAGGACGTGTAGGTAATTTGTTGAAGAGAGGATGAAATGGGGCGATGGAAGCCACCACGCCGGGCAGGGTCTCCGTACATAACCGCGGCGGGGTACCTGGCGCTGCAGGACGAGCTCAAAACGCTATGGCTTCGCAGGCGTGACGTCGTAGCGGCCCTGTCGGCGGCCGCCGCCGAAGGCGATCGCTCGGAAAACGCAGAGTATATTTATCGCAAGAAAGAACTGGGTGGCATCGATCGGCGTATAAGATATGTGCAGAAACGGTTGCCGATACTTCAAATCGTTCGACATCGGGTGCCGCCAGAGCAGGTGTTCTTTGGTGCGGAGGTCACCTTGAATTTTGGTGAGCAAGAGTGCGTTCGCTATCGGCTGGTCGGCGAGGATGAAGCCGACGCCGCCGGGGGCAAGATAAATATTGACTCGCCGGTGGCGCAAGCGCTCCTGAAGAAATGTGTCGGCGATCAGGTTCTGATTGTGATGGAAAAACAGAAAAAGACGGCAACCATAGAATCCATAGACTATGAAATCGAGGGTGATTCGCAAAGCTAACATCCGTCGGCCGAGGCGAATCGCCGAACACCCATGTACGATAAGGAGGGCCAAGTGCACCGCCTCCTTAGGATAAGAATGATGAGAATAAAGCCGCTGTACGTCATAGCCATTTTGGTTTCGCTGCTGCTGAGCATGCTGAGTTCTCCGCTTTCGGCACAAGAGAACGCGATCGACATAGAGGCTGAGAATGAGGATACTGGCGTCCAATATCGCCTTGTTGGCCCGGCAGCAGGCGGCCGCACCACCCGCGTAGTCGGGATACCGGGCGACCCGCTCACCTATTACTTGTCGACGGCCGCCGGCGGCGTCTGGAAATCGTCGAACGGCGGGCTGAAGTGGGAATCGATATTTGACGATCAGCCCGTTTCATCCATTGGCGCGGTCGCGCTGGCAACTACGAACCCGAATGTCGTTTATGTCGGTGCGGGCGAAGCCAACATTCGAGGCAACATTGGCGAAGGTAATGGCATCTACCGTTCACTCGACGGCGGCAAGAACTGGGATCATGTGTGGAAGGCCGAAGGGCAGATCGGCACGATCGTTGTGCATCCTGACGACGAAAACACGATCTTTGCCGCCGCACTCGGCAGCCCTTTCGGTGCCGGTCCTGCCAGGGGCGTGTACCGCAGCACGGACGGCGGAGACAACTGGGAGCGTGTGTTATTCGTTGACGACGATACGGGCGCTTCCGACGTCGCGTTTAACGAGAAGAACCCCAACATCCTGTTTGCCGGCATGTGGCAGACACGTCGCAAGCCGTGGACGATGGAAAGCGGCGGACCGGGCAGCGGCCTTTACATGTCGCGTGATGGTGGCGACACGTGGACGCAGCTCAAAGGCAACGGCCTTCCTGATGGTATGTGGGGCAAGGTTGGCGTTCGCGTCGCAGTAAGCGAGCCCGACCGCGTCTATGCGCTGATCGAAGCGGAAAAAGGCGGCCTGTTCCGTTCCGACGACGGTGGCGATAGCTGGGAGCTCATTAACGACTCCGCCGGGCTACGACAACGCGCCTGGTACTACACGACCCTGACCATTGATCCAACCAACGCAGACGTTGTCTGGTTTCCCCAGGTCCGGATGCTGAAAACGATTGACGGCGGTCGCACCGTTTTGCGTGTGAGGGCCGGTGGCTGGGATCACCACGATGTGTGGATCGATCCGGAAAACCCGCGGCGCATTGCCGAGGCCAGTGATGGTGGTGTCTCGCTGACCTGGGACGGTGGCGAGACCTGGGAGCGGCCACCGATACCGCTGGGCCAGTTCTATCACCTGTCCGTCGATACCCGCACGCCCTACCGTGTCATGGGTAGCCTGCAGGACTTCGGAACGCGCGCGGGGCCGAGCAACAGCCTGCACTCCAGTGGGATTTTGCTCGGCGATTGGGCGCCGGTCGGGGGTGGTGAAGCGGGCTTCGTCGTTGCCGATCCGGATGACCCGAACATTGTTTACGCGGGCGAGTACCTCGGCTATTTGTCACGTTACGATGAACGCACCGGCCAGTCATCGCACGTCGGAATCTACCCGGACAACGGCAGCGGCCATGGTGCCGAAGATCTGCGTCATCGCTTCCAATGGACCGCACCGATCGTGATTTCCCCGCACGATTCCAAGCTCGTTTACCATGCCAGTAACTTCCTGCAAAAAACGCGCGACGGAGGACAGTCCTGGGAGACCATCAGCCCGGACCTCACGCGTAACGACAAGAGCAAACAAAAATGGGCGGGCGGACCCATTACCGGGGACAACACTGGTGTTGAATTTTACGGAACGATTTTCGCGGTGGCCGAGTCACCCGTCGAGTCCGGAGTAATCTGGGCCGGTTCAGACGATGGATTGATTCACGTCACACGCGACAGCGGCGAGAACTGGAATAACGTCACGCCGCGAGGCGCGCCGGAATGGGGCACCGTGGTTACGATCGCGGCCTCGCGCTGGGCCGCTGGGACCGCCTACGCCGTTTACGATGCGCATCGCCTCGACGATGAAACGCCGTATATATGGAAGACCACAAACTTCGGCGGCAGCTGGACGAGCCTGGCTCGCGGCCTCGACCCGGAAGTCTATCTGAAGGTCGTGCGCGAAGACTCCGTGAAACGAGGGATGCTGTTTCTTGGTACCGAGCGAGGCGTCATGGCGTCGCATGACGACGGGCGCAACTGGGAGTCGCTGCGACTCAACATGCCGACCGTCGCCATCGCCGATATGGTCGTTGCGGGAAATGACCTGGTCATCGGCTCACTGGGCCGTTCTGCGTGGATACTCGACGACCTGACGCCGATACGAGAAATGTCTCCAGAGATTGCGAAGAAACCGGCGCACCTGTTCCCACCGCTCCCTGCCATTCGTTGGACATATGCGTCCGGGCCTGACGGCTCCAGGTCCGGCAAGACGTCGAATCCGCCGAAGGGCGTGATCGTCAGCTATCATCTTGCCGAGAAACCTGACGACGAAATCGTCCTCGAGGTTCTGGACAGCAGCGGCAAAATCATCCGCAGGCTCAGCAGTGAACCCGAACCGCCTTACTTCGCGCCTGACCATCCCGATGCGAACCCCGATGAAGAACGCAAAGCGGCCTTGGAAGCTGTCGAGGGCATGAATCGAGGTGCCTGGGATTTAGCGTTCGAAGGCGCCAGACGAATTCCCGGCTCCACCAATGATGCAGGCGACGTCAACATCGGGCCGCTGGTTGTTCCCGGTGATTATCGATTGCGGCTGACAGTTGCCGGCGAAAGCGTCGAACAGTCATTGACGGTGCTTCCTGATCCGAGATCGGATGCAACGATTGCCGGCTTAAGATCGCAGGTGCAGTTCCTTGTCGAGATTCGCGATCGTATTTCATCGATTACCGCGGACGCCGAGTACCTTCGCACCGTACGCGAACAACTGGAGACGCGTCACAAAGCGTTGTCTGATGACCCCCGTGCGTCCAGGTTGATATCACTGGGCGAAAACGCGCTCGAAAATATCGTCAAAATCGAGAAGCTGTTGTACAACCCGAATGCGAAGGTAAATTACGACATCCTGGCGGGTCGGGACGGCGGCGCGAAACTGTATTCTCGTTACGGCTGGTTATATCGCACGGCGCTCGATCACAACGGCCCACCGACGCAGGGCATGCGTGAGGTCAGTAGCGAGCTGTCGGTCTTATATCAACAGAGTAAAGACGAGCTTCGGCGCCTGCATGATGAAGACCTCAAACAGCTCAACGACCTTGCGGAAGAGCTGGGCACCCAATATCTGACGGTGGGGACGCGGTAACTGCTAATTCATTTCCATCATTTCTGCGACCTCGAGCGTGCCGCCGGTGTCGAGAAACGGGCATGCCCTGGCCATGTCCAAAGCAGCCTCGATGCTGTCTGCTTTGACGACTGAAAAGCCGGACATGGCGTTTGGGCCACCATCGTCGGACATGCCGTCAGCGCCGACGATTCGGGACTTGCCCAGCGGAGTGCCAGGGTTGACCGCGGCATCGCCGAGGGCACCAACCCAGGCCTTCCACTTGTTCATCTGGTTTTCTCCTTCTTCCGGGCTTTCCGGCTTTCTCCCGCCGTGATAGGCGATAATATAGTTGGGCATGGAAATTCCCCTGTTCGCGGCAAGCGCATGGCCTGAAACACCAAGACTAACCCAGGTCGGCCAGTTTCAGGGGCCGGACCGAGCTCGATGGGAAGTGCGCCGTCGAACGGATCGGTAAACGAATGCGGATTACTTACTACACGCACTGGCCACAGCAAAAAGGATTTTCGGGTCGTATTGAGGACCTGTCGCTGAACGGACTGCGTTTAGTTACCGCGCAAGGCCTGACAGAAGGCCAGTGTACAAAAATCGTCAGCGATGTCGTCCAGGCGGTTGCGCAGGTCACAAATACACTTTACGAGCGCCGTGGATGGAGCCGGCGGTGCGTGGCCGGCGCCTCGTTTATTACGCTGCGCTTTGGGCAGTCGGTGGGTGCATTCGTATCCGATCGTGTCTGAGCAGTAGCGATTATTCGTTATCACTCGTCGCGCGTAGCTGCACTTCACCATCAGGCTCGACCAACACGCTGAAATTAATGGGACGGCAACAGACCTGGCAGTCTTCTATGTAGTTCTGCCGTGGAACAGAGTGATCGATCAAGACACCAATCGATTCTCCACAATAGGGACAGTGTATTGACCGGTCCTCGAGATCTCTCATCGTCAATAACCCCAATGGTGTGACACTGTGCCGACGTGTTGAAACCACTTAAGCATGGTCTTTGGTGGTTCTCTCGGTCGACGCCGGATATTTCCCAAGCAATGCATCAGATCGCGAGGGTCGCGCAACGAGGTTGCCGCCGCAATTGGGGCATACAAAGTTGAATTTCGATTCCGCGCAGCTCAGGCAAAACGTGCACTCGAAAGAACATATAAGCGCATCCACTGCGTCGTGAGCCAGATCTTTGTCGCACGACTCACAATTTGGACGAAGTTGTAACATGTAAAGGCCTACTTTCGGTCTTCGGGCTTCAAGGCAGTCGTTCGTGCAGTATCTGGCACGAGATTGCTTGCCGCAAGCCGTGCGACCACGGTGTCTTTTAGACGCAGTCCAAAACAACGCCGGAGTATATGAGCGACAACCACAGGAGTTATTCCGTTAGACTGCCAGCACAGCCGTATGAGACGGCGACAAAAAAATTATGGGGAAAAAAATGAGAAAAGCATTTCGATACATAACACTGGTTTTACTATCGGCTCTGCCGATCGTCGTAATGGCGCAAGCGGAGGAAGACGAACCCATCGGCTATGCCTATGCAACCTATTTTTTCTGTGATTCGGGTGGGCCAGCGGACCGGGTCGACGAGATATTCAAGAAGATCAATGCGCCCGATTTAGACAAACAGGTGAAAGATGGCGCTCTTCAGGGCTGGGGTTGGTTGTCACATCATACGGGTGGCCTTTGGCGGCGTGCTCAGTACTACACAGCACCGACACTCAATGATTTACTCGACGCCCAGGACGCGATGGGTGCAGACAGCGATGCCGAAACAGATAAGTTGGCTGACGAGTTTAATTCTATCTGCCCATCCCACCAGGACTACATTTGGGAACAGTTAGTCGGTGGCGACAGCGATACGCGAGGCACGGCAATATTCTCTGTGTACTATGTTTGCGATGAGGCACGCGAAGAGCGCGCCGACGAAATCTTCAAGAACGACTTTGCGCCGATTTTCAACACGTTCGTCGAGGACGGAAAAATCGCCAACTGGGGCTGGCTCAGCCATTGGGTCGGTGGCAAGTACCGCCGTTTGCAGACCGTGTCAGGTTCGGATCATAAATCGTTATTGGCGGCTCGCGGCGAGTTGATCGAAGCCATGTATGCGGACGATAACGAGGCCGGCGCGGAGTTTACGTCCATATGCGGCTCTCATGAGGACTATATGTGGGATCTTGAGACCACAACGCAGTAGCAGCGCGCTGCAGAACCACCGGGGCGCCCATAAGGGCGCCCTCTTTAATTCCGAAGTCAGCAGCGACTACTGGATAGCGTCTTCGCCGATTCTCCACGGGGGGAACCGGCGATTATCTCCTGCGTGATAGATACAGAGCCGGTTCCCGGCAGGGTCTCGGAGATAGGCCTCTCGCCACAGCCAATCCTGATCGGCAGGTTCGGTCTCAAACGCGACGCCTAAGTTCTTCAGCTTTCGAACCTCAAGATCGACATTCGGAACCTCGAAATAGACAACAACGTCAGGCCTGTCGGTAACGGACGCCGAGGCATGGATCGACAGGGTCGTTCCGGCGCCGGTCTCGAATCGAGCGTAGCGCGGCGGGCTATCGACAATTTGAATAAGCCCCAGCAACTTGTAAAAGCGAACAGACTCGTCGTAATCGGCGCAGGGCAGAGTAAGCTGGTTCAGATCCATGCAAAGACCTGGCTATTGTTCAACGAGACGATGACCCCCGTCCGAGAATTCTCAGTCATCCAGGTACATCCAGGTTTCTGCGCCATCAAATGTCCGGACCGGTACGTCCACGATATCCGCCGGTGACATCATCCTGGCGTTCACCGCAATACGGCTGTTGTCGAGTTTCTCGATGCTCTCATAATGCGTCAGGCAACCGCAGTGCCTGCAATGGTAAAACTCGAGTGACTTGTCTCCCCAGCTGTACGCAGCGACGTCGCCAGGAGTACATGAAATTGAGGCCGTGCTTCTGGTGCAGTAGGCCCATTGCGCGCCATAGCGGTGACAAATCGAGCACGTGCATTGCGTAACGGACTCAGGCTTGTTGATAACCTCAATCGTGACGGCCCCGCAATGACATGATGCTTGTAACATAGGGTAACTACCAAACATTCAGAACGAAGTTTCTGATTTCGAACGACATTACGACCTGGTCAGTTTCTTTTCAAGTTCGGCATACAATGGCGAAAAGCCGGCAGAAGTATAAAGATTTTCAGCGACCTGGTTGCCTGCAAGTACGCCGATCCGCAGGTACTTAACGCCGCATGCCCGCGCATACAATTCCGCGGCTTCAAGCAACTTCTGACCGAGCCCCAGCCCGCGGAACTTCTCCGTTACCACCAAATCCGATATCAGCCCATACTCCAGATCACCGTCTTCGAGTTGCTCGCTCTTTACCTTGGGGAGAATAGTCGCGTAGCCGGCAACATCGCCGTCGACATCCGCGACCAGCACCCGGCCGCCACAGTTTTTGCATCGATCGAACATCTCGGAAATATACGCATCGGCAATGTCCGCCCCCGGCGGCATTCGAGGATCGATGCGGCGTTCGAAATCCTGAAGTTCAATCAAGCACTCGCGCACGCCCTTCAAATGCCGGGCTTTGTCGAAAGCGCGAATCAGAGTGTCGGCGGACAATATCATTGGCTAGTCAAAAGGCGCTTCACGCGCCCATAAAGCAGAGGATGGCTATTGCCCCAAACACCACCCACGATAAATGCTTTCCCCGGCTCGCTACCAGGGCAATGATGCCTGTAACCGCAAAGGTGACGCCAACCACATTCAGCAGGTTCGATCTCGACGGGTCGCCGAGATACAGGAGTATCAGAATCGCAGCGAAACCAAACCAGGCGATAGTCAATACGTGCCAGACGAAGCGAAGCGTCTGCCTGGTGAATTGATCATTGCCGAACAGCTTGGGGAGCGGTTGCCGAAAAAGCCGCATCAAAATGTACCTCTCGCCCAGGTAGGAATGGACAAGGCCAATACCGATAGCGAGCATGGCAGCGGCGAGCATCACTTGATGAAATAGCCGGAAACCCGCCAGGATCCATCCTCGTCCTTCATGACCGTTACCGGTTCCACGGTGGCTGCCTTTTTGTCAAAAGAACTGTTGAACGTCAGTACCACGTACTCACCATCAGGCGCTCCCGGCAGCGTTTCATAAAATTCGGTCGACTCCAGGTGT
>Ga0255046_10000470_pt1 | contig 10858 bp, 4 predicted proteins | sample BC1_12_27_MG_FD_183632 | JGI IMG/M metagenome (GOLD analysis project Ga0255046, IMG submission 183632) | Seawater microbial communities from Strait of Georgia, British Columbia, Canada - BC1_12_27 | ecosystem: Environmental > Aquatic > Marine > Strait | place: Canada: British Columbia...
GAGATTCGGTTAAATGAGCTAATGTTTCAATGACTGTTTCTGAATCACCTAAACCAACAGCCTCAATTATACCAGCATAGTCCGGTTGATATTTAACATCACCTAATCCAAGGGTTTCTATAATAGTAATTAAAGACATATCCCTTAATTCATCACCTAAACCAAGAGATTCAGTAAATCGTTTTAATGTTTCAGTAACCACCTTTAAATCACCTAAACCAAGGATTTCCACAACCTGTTCTATTGTAAGCTCTATTGTATTCTCACTTAAACCAAGGGATTCAAATACACTTTCAAATTCAGGTATTTTATTTTGGATTGATTCAGGAAAATAAGGCAATAACCCATAACCAGTTATGGTAATATCTGCTGATGGTGATGAATTAAGATCTATACTAAGATATTGTACTGTGGAAGCTGATACTTTAAAAGTTTGGGTTGTCCCTATCCATGATTCCGGTATTTCATAATACAGAGTGGCATCATCTCTTAAAATAATATAGAGATCATTTTCATCAATAGAATGTTCTACCTGATCCGTATCTTTATATCCTCTCACAACGTTTGTGAATGCGTGATTAACGGTATCAATTCCATGATAGTACATTAACTCATTTTCTATCCAGATAACCCCCTGTGCAGGAAATGAACCGGATAGAGTGTCATTATCATAATAGATCGTGGTATCATTTAATCCTACATCTTGAGCCAATAGAACAGATGACACAATTTCATGTATAAAGTACATGAATTCCCAATCACCATCTACCAACCGATATACCCTTGCTCCAGCAAAATAACCTGCATCACCTTCAGGTGCTTTAAAGGTAAAATATAACCGATTAAATTCTATGTCTTCTTTTATTTCAAGCCGTTCAACATTTCTTGGCACATATGGTTTTGGAAAACCACCAAAAGTATGTCCTTGAAATACAGGAACCCCATAATCATGATAGCAATATGGATTAAATTCTTCTAATTCAAATTTAACTTCAAAATCCATTAATTCTTCCATTGCCACAATTCTAAACCATTTACCATTCCATCCAGTAGTAGCATGACTGACTCCTATTATTTCTCCCATACAAAGAGTCATTCCCATTAGATCAGTTTCAAATCCACAAACATATCTTTGATAATTCCACTGATCAAGGATTCTCATTGCCATACGTCCTGCTTGTGTGGCTCTTTTAATCCCATGCATTTTATAAAAATCAATTTTTTCAACTTCACCTAATATTTCTAACCGATATGTATCTTCAGCTTCAGCAACTTCTTTAATATAATCATTTAACCTATTTTTAAATTCTATTCTAACTTTATTAGGCCGGTCTATTTCCGATTTTTCTGCAAAAGTAAAACTGCCCTCTTTTATATTATCTTTCTTTATAGTAAATTGTTTTGAATCTGGAAAAAAAGTAGAAAGCCAATCACCTATAACTATATAAGTTGATGTTTGTTCAATAACAACGCTCCAATCTCTATTCATCCCATCAAAATAAACCAAATCACCTTTCCAGTAATTATCTGGATAAGCTGAAAAATTACCATAAATATAATAATTATCATCTGATAATTGAGTACTAACAAATACTGCTGAATCTAATCCAAAATAATGTACTGGTGTTTCACTTGGGTTGGGAACTATCATTTTATATTTGCCATCATCAAATACACAGATAGATAAAAAACCCTGACAAGTATCCAATACATCATTAAGGGCATCAACAAATTTTATTGGTTGATCATAACATTGAGAAAATGCAAATCTTCGTTCTTTTAAATCAATATGTTCTTTAGGAGTATATATGGTTGCATCAATTATTTCATTACAAATTTCTAAAGCATCATCAAAATTAAAATTAAGATAAAAATAATCATCTATATATCTTGGATCGTCATAATGCCTAAAAAAATTATAAATAACATCAGGAGGACTTGTATCACATTGATACCATCGACCTGTACCATTACCATAAAAACCATACCTACATTGTTTAAAACTACCAAGAGAATGAATTTCTAACCATTGAAAATTACTTCCTAATTCTTCATCATATAAATTACTTTTAGCAATACAATATAATTCTCCTGCTGCATTTTCTTCCGTAGGAATTGTATATCGCCACATTTCAAATGGCCCTGCTCCTATAGCTGTTCCAGCCAAGCCTTTATTCTTTTCCACATAAAAATAAATATCTTCAGTAATACCAAATTTTCCAATTTGATAACTATTTTCATCTGGAAAAGAATCTAAATACATTGCACTGTTATATAATGGGCCTGTAGTAATTCCTGGTCGATATAAAACCTCATAAACTCCACCACCAAAAGTTACGCCCCAATATAAATTTATATTATCAGATATTACCTGAGTATTTGAAAACTTACCTTCAGTTAATTTAAGAAAATATGTTCCTGTACCTTTCCCACCTCTTAATCCTTCATGACTATCAAAAACTCTACAAACTGTGTACCACATATTTACATATGAATCAGTTGCTGCATCCCATTCTTTTACCAAAACACAACCCATGTAACACCAAGCAGGAGTATGACCACCAGAAAATTGATTTCTACGATGAATTGTATCTACTATGCTCTCTGAATCAAAATCAATGACATAAGAATAAACTGCCATTTGAGTACCATATTGAGATTCATGAGAATAAACAAAGGCTTGTTTATCAGTTGCACAGGTATAAATGTTAACATCACCTGTGAATGTAAGGAGAGGGCCAACGTAATAGGTAGGAGTAGTCACTCTTTCAGTATCAAAAACTTCTATTGATCCAGTAACTTTATCTATTCGCCAACAAACATGATGAGATCTTCCAAATTCATTACCTGATATACGACTTGCCCATAAATATTGTAAATCAGCTTTAGGAGCATAATCAAATCCTAAAGAATCATAAAATGTTTCTGCATACTCCTCAGTCATATTAGGATCTGTATAGTTTCTATCATGATCACCAGAAGCTGCCATTTCAAAACAAATTCTATCACCAACTTTAGGATAATAATAATCAAATGGTGATGATAAAGTTATTTTTGATCCTTCTATTTTACTTATTCCTGTTCCATATAACCATTTACCAATTAAAAAAACAGAATTCCAACGGTCTAAACCACTGGATGAACTATCAAGCCAACCATCAGCATTCCATTCAGGAGAATTGCATATAATTTCTGTATCACTATTAATTGCACCAATGATTCCCCAATCAGATACCCATTGAGGATATTTAGAAAATTTAACTATTGCATTTTCAACTGGAAAAGCCGCAAACTCTTTAGCTACAACTATATAGGTACTTGTTTGTTCAATAATTTCACGCCACATTTTATATTGATTTTGTGATAAGGCAGCATAATATCCTACCCAAAAACCATTATCATACTGAGATAAATCACAATAAATTTTTACATAAGAATTTTCTCCAGCTTCAATTGATCTTTTATCTGTTAATACTATATCGGTTTGATTTCTACTACCAAAAATATAAACGTAATCAGCATCCACCTGCATACTTCCAAAATGAAGACTTGGATTACATCCTTCTGCTCCCTCCTGGTTGTCTAATTGATAATCATAAAGAAGGGAATGTACTTCTTGATAAGGAGAAGATCGATCATGATAATAAATATCAAATTTAACTCCATAACCTGCATGATGATGTTTAGTTGTTTGTGCGTGCATCCAATTTCTATAAGTACAAATATATACCCGATTATCAATAACATCTGTACATTGTAAAAATCCAATTGCTGAATTATAATGACGGTCTGTTGAAAGTCTTGTCGGATCTTTATCTGGAGAATATGAAGGACTAATTATATTTTCTCTAAAATAATCTTTAACAGTAGCATCTGGATCGTGATAATAATCATACCGATTATAAGGAGTTATAGCATAATCCCATTTACGTTCACTACCTTCAAGAAAAATTGGAAAATACTCATATGATTCAGTTTGATAATTATATCCACCAGCTACTCCTACATAATTATTATTTTTTGCATCCCGACAACTCCAATAACGATTCATAGATATGCCATAGTTATAATAAGTATCAGGATCATACACACCGCCAGGGTTATTATAATAACTGGCATAACCAGGCATTCCTGCCCCACCATGCATTGATTCAGGACTTAACCAAACATCATCACTATTCACTTCAGCGGTAAAGGTAGGTATAACTTCTAATGGTGAACCAAAACCAGCAGTTAATCCTCCTAAAAAACCTCCAAATTCCATTATACTAAATTGAAAATTAGAACTTGACGGATCAGTAGCTATAGCAGAAAAATCAGTTAAATATCCTTTGTAATACATTACTGCATTAAAATTTACATCCTGCTCAATTTGAGTTTCTATATCAATATTATTAAATAAACCCCCTGGGCTATTTCGGGCAGCATCTAATGTAACTAAAGGAGGATATGGATTTAAAGGATTATCAGAATTTTCAAACCAATCACTAAAAAGTACCCAAAACCAAAAAGGATTACCATTAATTTTAACTACACCTATATGATTATCATGATAATTGCTATATTTACCGGCAAAGTTAACAGCAAATTCAGCCCACATTGCACCCATCATTTGTGATGTTGTTTTAGTAACAAAGGTTTTCCATGCCTCCTCATTAGCAGAACCTTCCATACTTGGCATATGGCCTTTATCATAAACACCAAATACATCTTCATTAAAATAAATAATTTTACCAGGAGCTATATCTGTACCAATTACATCAGGTACTGAATCTATTCTACTTATAGTTGCTCCTATTTTATAATCAGGATTAAAATAATCTTTTTTTCTTGGTTCATCCGGTTTAAACAGGTATCCACCAATAGCCATACCTATCTGCATTCCTGGGAATCCACCAATGATACCACCTACTAATCCTCCTCCCCCTGCACCAATGGCTTGTTTTCTTTCACCCTTATCTTTCCAAATTTTTTCTAAATCAAAATTGGTCATGATATAGTAATTACCTTAGTCGGTGAAGTCGCATAATCCGCTGTTAAATCAAAAGCAGTTACTGATACAGCCTTTATTTCCCACTGTTGACCAATATCAGCACTTTCAAATTCAATGAATTCCGTATAATCATCTTTTAACATAATATATTTATCTATCGTATGAGCAACAGGGCTTCCCCCTCTGCCACATCCAGTAAAAGTATATGTAGGATCTCCAGTAATGCCTGAATAGGTAATCAACTCATCCTCAATCCAAAATGAACCGGATGCTGGATAAGATCCATAAAGAGTGGAATTATCATATCCAATGGTTGTTTGTGAGCTATCTATCCCTGCACTAAGTTTTACTGATGATGTTAAATATCCAACAGTTTTTTTCCATCTCCAATCACCACCATTTACACTTACATAAATTCTTGCCCCTATAAAATAGGGATTATCGTCAGGCCGTTTAAAAAGAATATAAATTTTATTATAAGTAATATCTTGTACTGCATAAAAACGTTCAATATCATCAGGAGCTTCATATTGGGTTGGAACAACAGTATCAACAGGTGCTGTCACTTTACCAATGGTATCCGTGTAAACAGAAGGATTATATTCAAAACATTGTATGTTAATTTCATCACCTTCTGCTTCTTCCATACCAATAATTCTAAACCATTTTTTATTCCATCCTGTCTGAGCATGGCTTATACCTATAATATCACCAATGGCATGATAGTAACCCTGCATACCTGTAGTAAATTCACACCAATTTCTATTATATTCAGCATAATCTCCATAGAATTGAACCATTCGCATTGCTTGCGATTTTCTTTTTATTCCTGCCAATCGAATTGTTTTTAATTTTGTTTCTGGTGCATTACCATACTGATCAAGAGTTGAATAATATCTTTCAACATCTTTTTCTACTACATTCCAAATATATTGATTTTGCCAATTATCATCTACATCCTTAACTGCTCTTTGTATATACTCAACTCTAAATCTATTTGGTACATCAGTATCACCAGTATATTTAAATTTAAATGATCCTTCTTTAATATTATCCTTTACTATTTCAAAAGGATCACTTACATTTGGAGATACTGGAAGATCATCAAACAAATCAACATAGGTTGATGTTTGATCCTTAACTAAAAACCTGTAATCTGTTCCTGATATAGTTATTTTACCTTCATCACCAAACCAAAAAATATCTGGATAAGCTGAAAAATCTGCATAGAGTCTACTTACTGTGCTTGATCCACCAGCAACAAATTGATCTGCTGTTCGATCAGCAAAATATGCTTCAGGAGTTTCATCAGCATGTTCAATGACAGGTTCAAGCAAACCTTGCTTTAATCGAATAATACCTCTACATGTCATCATTATATCTGTGATAACATCAAAGGCCATTGATCTTGCATCAAAATAATTTGAATATCTAAATCGTGGCTCATTGACCAGAGAATCATCCCAATCAGTTATTTGAACATTCTCATCACAATAATCTGCTGCGATCTTCCAGGGGCTACCTACGGTATCAGGATCACCATTAAAAATATCTACGTCTAAACCAACTCCCCATCTGGTATTAGTTAAAAAATTATAGACACAACGAACAGGATTAGCATCTTCTTCTCCAGCCTCTATATCAAAAGCTTGTATTTCAGCAGAAACACTTGGTAATTGAGAAAGAATTTGATCTTTAACTTTTACTACTACCCTTGTATAAGCTGTCCATTTAAGTTTAATCCCAGGAACAGATTTACCAGCTTGATAATCTAATATTTTAGGATCAACAATATCATTTTCAATACCATAATATGAAGTGAAACTAAACTTCATACCTTCATCTTTCATCTCCTTTACTTCTTTTTCATTTATCCAATATTTTAAATATGCAAAAATTGGCCCTTCACAATGAGCTACTGCATAATCTGCTTTCATCTTAGGAGAATATTCTGGATCTTTTCTTGATCCCTGATTATACATCTCCGCTTCCATCCTACCTGACCAAATCACACCACCATATATTTTGACTTGACCAAAAGCTATAGGTATTGGAGTAGATTTTACATAGGAATTTTGTCCAAGATCTCCCATCGGTGGAGGTTTTGGGGCATCTGGTGGATCTATCCATAAACCAAGCTGACCACCAATGGACATACCAAGCATGGCTCCTTGGAAACCGCCAAAGTACCCACCAACAACACCACCAATGACCATTCCTATGCTTTGTCCAAGTGTTTCGCCCATCTAAAACTCCTTATAACGCATCACACTTTCTAATCTTTCATAATAAGATGGATGCAATGGATCAAATCCTACTTTTTTATCATCAGATCCCCAACCACATTTAGCATGGATAAAATGATTTTGATCTATCATAATACCACAATGATGAGCAGGATATTTTTCACCGAATAATTTAAAGCAGACTATATCACACTTATCTATTGACTCATTATTAGATAAGAATATAAACCCTGCTTTTTTTAAAAAATTATATAATCGTGGCTCTGCATCAGTATGTTTCCACCATGCAACAGAATAGTAACTTCCATCATTTTCAGGTATATGAAAACCAGCACGACCAAAAGCCAGATATAATAAACCACCACAATCAACACCTAATGATGATCTACCAGTATGTCTAAATGGAGTCCCTATAAGTTTTCGTGCATTTTGGATAACTTGATTTTTTATAGTATCGGTTCTTTGGGAACCCACGGATACCCTCCATACTCACTGAAATTATTAAAATCATCCTGGCAAGTTTCATAATTTTTGGCACATAGTTTTACCACGTCTATATTAATACCACTTGAAATTACATCATCAAATGGTACTCTTACCACAACCGTTCCTGTGGTATTAGTTAAAACGGGCCTAACTTGTCCTGCCAAAGCTCCAGTTTTTATTTCAACATAACCAGGAATAAAATAATCTACGGCTTTTCCATGAGCGCATGTTAAAGTAATTCCATCAGAAACAGAAGATAAATTAACATTAGTAGTATAATTAGCTAAATCCAAATCACAGGTAGCATCATTACAAAAAGTCCAGTTACAACCAGCTTGATATACTCTCTTTGGATATTGTCGATCAAGATAAGGAAAAGGTTTAATAGCTAATGTTACCCAATGCTCATCTCCTTTAGGTTCATCTGTAAATCCTTTATACAAAAGCATTGAAGCAGCAATAGTCCAATATTCTCCTGTAAAATGTAACTCTGGAATAATTAAATAAATAGAAACAGGCACACCATTATATTTACCAGACATAACATCATTTTTAAAAGTAAGATCAACGTAATCCAATCCAATTTCCAACTCATTTAAAATTGTGCCTTCTTCAGTTCTAATTGGATTTCGTTTTATTGACAATGCTGAATACACAGTACTTCCATCACGAACATCAGTAGTATTGGCTACATATCTTTGTGTTCCTGAAGCAAGACCAAAGCTATATCCAGTTAAAACAGTTATACCACTTTGATAAAAATATTTTAATTCATCAGCATCAATATCTCTTGGCATTATAACCACTCCCTAAATGTAATAATAAAATCCCAAATATTTGCTTTCTCATCAGGATTAGAATATTCCATTGCCTCATATTGAACTTGAAATTGTGTTCCATAACCAGTATTCCAAACAGCAGGAAGAATATTCCAAGCAAAATTTGTCAATGTCCCCTGATTATCGTTCCAATGTGCAATGATAATATCCTTTTCTGAGTTTGTTCTACCCCGTACTGCAACTGTCCATCTACGAATAGATTCAGTTGATTTTAAACGTGTCTTACGTTTCCATCCTTCCATATCAGTCTGTAAAACATTCCACATTGGAGTATGTGGATTAATGGAATGAACTTCAAAGCTAAAAGGATCACCTGCTGCCATAACATTACTCCTTAATAGGCGTTTTGAATACCTTTCCTAATAGGTTTATTCTGTTTTAAACTTCTGACCATCTGACCTTGAATAACATCAGAATGCTTCACTAAAAATTGAATACCTGATTGTGTATCAATGGCACTTAAATGAATTGGCATATGGTATTCTGTTTTACTGCTACCACCAGAAGATCTTTGCAATTTTTTCATCGGAGAAACAAGTTCATTTTCTCCATATTTGGTTTTTTCTCCAAAATTATATATTTCACCAGATTTTAATCCTTGTCCGACAATTGGTTCTGTAATAATGCCTCCTTCAGCCATAGCACCACCAACATAACCTCCTCCCCCACCTCCTCCTCCTGCTGATCCACCATAATAACTGGCTGCGGCACTTGATCCCATAGAAAATAATTTACCAAACCAGGAACCACCTCCTCCTCCACCTCCTCCTCCACTGGAATTCATAGAACTAAGCCAATCGGAAATTTTACTACCAATACTTGAAAATCCATCCTTTATTTTATCTACCCAACTCTCACTACTTTCTTCTGCTTCTTTGGTATTGTCTGCTATTTCCTTTGAAATATCTGCAAGGTCTTGTGACACACTTGATACACCTTCTGCTACTGTTCCCGTTCCACCAGGAAGTCCTCCCCCCATACCAGGAAGACCATTAGTAACAAAAACAGGAATTGGTTTTACTAAGCTGCCCTTTGCTAATTCCCCCATCTTACCTGCCCCTTCTGCCCCTGGAACAGTTCCCCCTGGATTAGTTATATAAACAGGTAAAGGTTTCTTTGCTGTGATTTCCATAACTTTTTCTTTACCTTTGCCTTTACCCTTACCAAACATTTTTTGAAATAAAGTGCTTTCTCCTAAAAGACCAGTTCCCAACATATCCTGTAAATTATCAGTTATTACATTTTTAACCAAAACCTTCACAGTATCTTTTAAAATTTGTACCTGCAATTCATTTAATGCTTCTTTTACCGAACCAACACCATCGACAATATTAGACAAAGCATCGGTAAAACCATCAGCCCATCCATTAGATGCTTCAACCAAATCATTCCAAATGGGCATTTGTTTTTTCTGAAGCTCTCTTTCAGTTATCTTTGTCATTTGAACCATCATTTCTTCTATTGCTTCACCTTCAGCCCTTATAGCAGCAGTAGCTTCCGTTTTAAATTCACCATTCTCTTTCCATTTTAAATTATAATCTTCTAACTTCTTTTGCATCTCAGCCATTGCACGATTATGTGATGCTTTAAGATCCATTATTTCACCCTTTCTTTGTTTAATGGGTGAATATGATCCTTTTAAATATGCTGCTTTTTTAGTCTGTATATCTAATTGATTTAAATAAGCCTGATGTACAATATTCATTTTTTCTTGTTCTACACGTTGGGCTTTAATTATATCAAATTGTTTTTTTAATTCAGGTAATCTTTCTTTTTCTATTTTATTTGATTTTTCTGCTTGTCTTACATATTCAGCAAATTCAAGATTAAGTTCTTCAAAAACATTATTCCATGCTCCTGCTTTAGATGCTTTAGCAATAAATTTATCAAACTCAGCATTCATTTGTTTAATGGCATTATCATCACGTATTTTTAAACCACCTTTAAGAGCTTCTTGAACCTTATCCATATTATCAGCAAAAAATTTACTACTAACAGCTAATTCTTTAACATCGATTAGCATTTTTTGATACCAATCTTGTGCTTTCTCTTTAGGGGTTAATGATACCTGTGATACTTCTCTCATAAACTGTTCATATTTACGTAACTTTCTTGCATTAGAAATTTCTTCTTTTTTATTCCATTCTAATGTTTTTCGTACAACATCGGCTTTAACCCATTCTTCATATGTATAAACTTCATTTAAAATTTCCTTATAACCATATAATTTATTTGCTACTTCAGCATATTGTTCAGTAGTCATCTTCAATATGCCTTTTCTATAATCCTCCTCT
>Ga0255046_10000472_pt1 | contig 10852 bp, 10 predicted proteins | sample BC1_12_27_MG_FD_183632 | JGI IMG/M metagenome (GOLD analysis project Ga0255046, IMG submission 183632) | Seawater microbial communities from Strait of Georgia, British Columbia, Canada - BC1_12_27 | ecosystem: Environmental > Aquatic > Marine > Strait | place: Canada: British Columbia...
CATTGACAACAGCATAGTTGATGATTCTGGTAAAGCGTCTTTATTCAATTGCTTGTGATAATTATATTCCGGTCTATCTCCGTATTTTGCCAACCTTCTATTAATAATTTTCTTATGCCAATCTTCCCCTTCTCGACCAGCTAGCATTTTATAAAATGTGTTTGGAAAATTTATTCGTAGATAATGAAAAAACCCACCTTCCGCCAAACCCCATATAATATTCTCACGTACTTCATTTAACATTTGAGTCGGCTTAACCACAATGACATTCCAATCATCTTCTTGTTCATAAAAATAAGGTAGAGACCATACAACTTTCAAACCAAACTCTTCTACAAGAAACGATGCAAATTCATTTGTATCTCTTTCGATATTAAAACCCACCCCAAGTTGATATAATATTTGTTCAATATCTTCTTTATCTATCATTCTTCTAGTTCCTCCTTTACAGTACATTGATCAGCGAACGGGCAATATTCAGCGCATCCCAAATCTTTCTTAGGATTAAAAAAAGTGTGCCCACAATTTTTACAAATACGTGACGAATCATCTTTAAAAAATTCTAATTCATGTTCACATGACGGACATTTTATGGTAAAAATATCTCCAGGCTTCCAATATCTTGTATCTTGGCCTGGACATTTCATTCAGATGTTTCCCATTTTACATCAGATATAGATTTAGGTAAATTACCAGAAGCATCTATCCACTCATCATCTACATATCTGTAATCCAATTCTACCCCAAATTTCTTTAATACAGATTTCCAATCATATATGCTCAGATCGTGCCCCTCTACGACAAGCTCACCATCTATATAAGCCCCCATCCAATCATCTGCCATTGCTATACTAATTTTTAATTCAGACATTTTGCTTCTCCTTTATATATTTCCTTACATAGTCGGTGGTTCTAGAAAATCACTTTCTAAAAACCCCACATCTCCATCATCTACTATCACATGCCCATCATCCATATCAGAGGAAGAAACTTCTATTAACATAACAGAACTTGTCATCGCCATATATCTATAAACATTACCCGACTCAATGTGCCAGGCCCATCCTTCGGGTAATTTATAAGCTTCGACTACATCCTTAGCTCCTAATTTTCCATACACTAAATATAAAGGACCCTTAATAACTATAATAGACTTATCCCGCTCTTCATGAACTATTAGTTTTGTCTTACTATCTGGTTTAACTTCTATTGTCTTAGCTACGTATTTATCTGTAAGACCCCAAAGTATTTCGCTTCCCCAAGGTCTTTCAATAAATAAAGTGCCTTTTAATTTATTCACCATCGTCCTCATTACCTGCTTCCATATAAAATGGCGGCTCTTCTACTTCTTCTTTGACTACATCGAGTAAAAGTACCCCATCTTTCATAGACACTTTTATAGTAGAAGTACCTTTAATTTCTTCGTTCAACATTCTTCTTGCTAAATTAGTTGATACTTCTTTTTCTATAACGCGGATTAAAGGACGTGCCCCATATTTTTCATCAATACCTTGGTCATATATATGACTAATAATAGATTCATCAAACTCAAGTTTTACTCTAGCAAAATCAGTGCCACTGGCAGCAAGATTTATTTTCAATTTATCTATTTCTAATTCTATAATTTTAAAATAATCTTCTTTAACTAATTTATTAAAATTAATAATAGAAGTAATACGATTCAAAAATTCAGGTTTAAATTTTTTCTCAAGAGCATTTTCAATTGCTTTAGTTCTTTTACCATCAGTTATTGTACTAACATCACCAAAACCAATAGACTTACCTATCTTAGACACTTCTTTTACACCTATATTAGAAGTCATAACAACAATACAATCTCTAAATGACACTCTATGCCCTTTACCATCCGTTAAACGTGCCTCATCCATAACTTGTAATAATAATTGATGTACCTTATCACTAGCTTTTTCTATTTCATCAAATAATATCACGGAAAATGGGCTTTTCTTAACTGCATTGGTGAGGTAACCTCCTTGCTCATGTCCAATATACCCCGAAGGAGCGCCAATCAATTTAGCATATTCATGATCAGATGTATATTCAGAACAATCTATAGTGATAATAGAATCATTACCACCTATAAGTTCATTTGCAAGTATTTTTGCTGTGTAAGTTTTACCACATCCACTATATCCAGCAAAAACAAAAGTACCTATAGGGCTACTAGGATCTTTAAGTCCTACACTAGATCTTTGTATTGCATCTACAACTTCACCTACAGCGTCATCTTGTCCAATAACAAACTTTTTAATGTTATTATTTAAATCCAACAATGTTTCTTTTTCTACATGTTTAAATAATTTAAGCTTCTTATTTCGCCTAGGATCTGTTTCTTCCCCTTGTTGTGCTGTTTTTTGTATACATGCAAATGGATCATTTTCAGCATCCCCCATCTCCCCACGTCCTTCTTTATACACATCGAAACCTAAGAACGGGTTTGACGATTTACATAAATTATATAACTCGTGGACTAATGTAGGTGGAGTAACCCTACTAGGCAGACCAAGTGCGTCCAACTTAGCAAATAAATCCTCGACCTCTTCAATACAAATTGTCACAACATACTGTTCAAATGCGGTACGAGTAGTAAACTCTCTCCCACCTAGAATAATATTCGCGCTATCCTCTGGGAATTGTTTCACTGACACATACTGTCCTATACGTTTCCAAAACTTTTCAACTGATATATAACTCAAATCCTTAACTCTTTTAATTTTACTCGTATCAATTTTACGACCTTCATCTGATTTTAATATTTGTTCTTTATCTATGTAAGAATCTGTAGACCACAATTCATTATCAATAAGACTGGAAACATTTTTAGCACCGCGTACTTTCATTTTTACAACATTGTTTTTATTAATAACCAAATTTTTTGGCTCTAAATTTTTATTAATCTCAACGATTTTCTCCGTGAGTTCTTTTCTAATTTCATTTAACTTAACTAAATTTGTACTTTTCTGATTCAAACTGGTAAGAAAATCATTAAGGTTACTAACACAAGTAGCGATTAAAAAATCATCAAACAAACTTTTCCTAACTAATCCTTTCTCTCTTGATAAATATGTAAGTTTATCATTAACTTCATCACGTGGAATTTCCATGACTAAAACATCAAAATTCGCCGTATCCAAATGTATCCTACTAACTTCATATTTTTTCTCGTCGCTCATATAAACTCCCCATTAAATTTTACTAAGTTCATTCCCGTATTGAATTATAGTGACTGCATCAGTATAATGTGCTTTTTCAGGTGACACTGGTAAAGTACCTTCTCTTTTTAATGCTCGTAATGCTAATTCATTAAACGTGAGACTGTTAGATTCCATTATAGTGTTTATAGCAACCTGCTGTACAGGAGTACAAAATTCTTCTCCCTCTGCTCCATCAGTTGGGGCAAACCCAGTATTTGATGATTGCTCTGTATTCTCAACATTCGCAAACTGACCAGCTGAAGAATTTTTATTTGCTACACCAACCACACCTATAGGTATATCAAATGGTGGGCTAAGCATAGAACTAGTTCCCTTCGTCACTGGTTCTGGTACTGAAGGTGACTTACTTGGTAGATCAGGCATATTAGGAATATTAGATTTTTTTTCTTCGGTTTTTAGAGGTGCGTTGAAGGTAGGTGGCCCACCAATAGGACCAGCCGGAGTAGGTACATCAGGCTTACTATCAGGTACACCAGGACCAACATCAAATCCCCCAAACACAGAAGGAGCGTCCTCTGTATCAAATCCTTCTAGATACAAAGCCACTCCCCATTTAGAAACAGCGGTCTTTATCGCTTTAGACATCGCTGATTTGAATGAATTACCAATATCTACAGGCTTGCCGTTATTAGGACCACTTGTATAACGAGCTATTGGGTGACTTGCATACCCATCATGCCAGTACATCTTGGATTCTATAGGATCAGTAACACTTACTCTAACACAAAGTAATATCTGATCTTCTATTATTTCTTTCTCTTGAACTTCGGTACTCCAACTTCCTTTAAATACCTTGTTCATTCTGTCTACAATATCTTCACTGGGAACATACTTAAATATTTTGTTGCCTACTCCTTTTCTTTCGTGCAGTTTAAAAGGTTCATACAACTGCTTTAAAATTCTATCATCCATAAATAATTCTCCTTTTCTTTACGTTGCTTTAATTTATTTTACCTTGTCCTTAAATTCTATATATATTATAGAATAAAATCAGGTTTTTGCTAGAATAATCCAGCCTTTTTAATTAAATTTTTTATATCCAAACACATTATAGAATAAAATTTCAATTTTGCTAGATAAACCTCCACCATCACCGTTTTTTATTCTTATTACGATTTTTTTTCGTACGTTTTTTATATTTATGTTGGCTTATCTTATTTTTTCGCCATTTCTTGTCAGTCCTACTCATTAAGTTACCCTATTAACTCCCTTCTTTTTTTCATATATTCCAGCTTTCATAACCACTCCACCTTCGAGTTCTCTTATACGTCTCTTTAATCTTTTGTTCTCTCTGAAAACTTTTCTTAAATCGTTAATGTCATAATATTTAATAGGATGTCCACAATGTTCACATTGCACCTTTAGTTTTACATGACATATTTGTGGGATACCATAACGATCTCGATCACACCATGTACAAATATCCATAATAATTCTCCTTTAATTTTAATTCGTGTGGAGGTGGGCGGAGTCGAACCGCCGTCCGCGCCATTTTAAACTAGATCCGATGCACAATGATTTGCCACGTACATACGTTCACTGATTACGCAGCCTATTCGGTGAACGCTTTGTTATTATACTATGGAAAACCGACAACAAAGAAACCAATTTTCCTAGTTACATCTTCTGTTTCTAGCTGATGTAAAAAGCCACGTCCTCTGTTAAACAGAGGCTGAATGCACCAACAGAACTCCCTCAAGAGCTTTGTTGGCATAGTCAAACATACTAATGTTTTTCTTTGCAATTGTGTTTAGTTATGCGTTTTATCGTAGTCACACCCCTACGCATTGCGTTTCCAGCTCTCATCTACCACGTCGAAACCAGTACACCCCCATTTGTTAAATAACAAACATTGCAGGGAAAGGATCAACAGCTTTGTCATTCTTTTTCTCTTCTTCTACCCCTTCTTTTATCTCTTCTTCATTAACGGGATCAACTCGCCAACTAACATCTGTGGCTTCTTCATCCTCTTTACTATTTAATATAACCGGACGGCCCCATAAGTATGTTACATGCTCCATAGTTTTTTTAGCATAACTTTCTTCAAGATTTATACCTGTCCAGTTGTGTGTTAATTTGAGCCATCCCTTTTGCTCATAGTTACCATTAGTAACTTGAATATCCGGTACCAATGATCTCGAAAAAGCATTTAAAATTTTCCTTCTAATATCTTTAGCCTCATCTTGAGTAACAACATAATCAATATGTTGATCTTTTGATTCTGGTTTATATATATAAAGTTTTAATTTTCTAATTACTTCTGGTAATAAAAAATCATGCATAAAAAACCAATCGGTGTAAGTTTCCACTATATCAAGGCACTTGTCCCAACCTTCCATAGCACCGGTATCCCACTTTTCTTTTTCATCAGCGTTTATACACAATTCCCAATCAGTACCATGCTGCCCCTTATTCCAACGTTCCTCTATATCTTCCCACATACCAGAACCAATAGCGTATGGATTCAAACTAAAAGGATTCTCTGCTTTAACCATAGAATTAGCATAGTTATAATCAGCGTGATTAGAAGTAGTTAGTTTACCTTCCTCAAATAACTTGTGCATTATTTTCTGGTGAACTACAGTTGCGAAACCCTCATTTGCAAATTTAGTTTTTATAATCGGCCAATAATATTGACCTTCTATCCTCAGTGTTTCTAGTATATCTTTCTGCCAATCTTGTAATATCACAGAGTTATCTATTATATAAGCCAATAAGTCACTAGTCGGTTCGACTGGTGTTTTTAAGCTTAATCTTTTCCACAATTTCTGATAAGCTAATTCTACATCTTCATTAACAGTTTTATTACTATCAAGTATATCTGAAAATTGACCTTTATCTTTATTAAATAGTATCTTTTTCTCTAGCTCAAATATTTCTAGACGTCTTTCTTGCTCAGTCTTTTTCAGATCAAATGGATTAGAATGTAATTGTAATGCATGTGCTGCATCTATCGTTTTTTCTACTTCATTAACTCCAAAGCGTTTTTCATATTTATTAAATCTCTGAGACGCTTCATACATTATAGATACAATATCTTGTCGGGATTTCTGAAAAAATTTATTAGTCGTAAAAAAAGCACAATGTCCATAAACATGTGCTATAACCAAACATTGAACTGCGAACACATTGTTATTCATTAAATATGCTCTAGCTGGATTTGAATGTATAACAACTTCGTATGGTAATCCCCTTCTAGAATAATCGTATATAGTACGTTCTCTTTCGTAATCTCTACCTTTCTTCCAGTTTGAAATGTTAGTAGGTATATTATATGCCATAATTTCTAACATTTTTTGTGGAGGAACAATATCAAATTCTATAGGGTTAAACTGTAACTTTAAATCTTCTGAAGCTATCTGACCAATTCTTTCTTCTAATTTTATTAATTCTCTAAGTTTAGATTTCTCCATTATTTATCCTCCTTAAAAAGTATATGTTTAAGGCATGGATAAATATGTTTCTTATCTTTAAGAACGGATAACAAAAAATGAAGATCTTCGTTCTTGTAAAATTCAGCACCATCAGAAAAATTGGAAACAAACTTCCACTTTTCTCTCATTTCTTTTAACAATGTACTAGCAGTTCCTGCCCAAGCAGCAGCGTATGGAGAGTTGGGTTTAACTTCATTGTAAGAAAACATTGCAATATTTCTTTTTAATAATTCTTCTACATAGGCGACACTTTTAGCGGCTTCCCAGTCCTCACCATCAGATACATATATACAATACACATTCCACTCATTTGGAGGATATTCTGTATCTACTAAATAAATAGCTTTATCGATGGCTGACCAACAATAAGTACCACCGCTCTCGCCTTTATGAAAGAATGTTTCTTCATCCACTAATTTTGCTTCGGTTGTATGTGTAATAAACTTTATATCCACAAAATCGTAAGCTCTTTTAAGAAATTCTACCAACCAAAACAAAAGAGATCTACAAAGATACTTTTTGTCATTATCCATAGATCCTGATACATCCATCATCGCTATAACCACTGCGTTAGAATGTAGCGTATAATCTTCTTCTATTTGTTTATATCGTAAATTAGCATCTTCTATAATAACATAAGGCTCTATATTAGTATCTAGATTTCCTTTCTGGATTATCTCGATAGCGCTATTTATATCCCCAGCACCTTGCACCAATGCTTTCAGCGCATCCTCATGCTCACAACCAGTCTCTTCTTCTATTTCTTTAGCATGTAACTGGTTCTGTTTAATTGCTTCGATCATTGTGCGATTCTTATGAATCCTAGGAAGTATACCCTTCTTTGTTATTGTCTCAAACTTCCAACCAGTAGGAACCAATTGACTGGCTTTCTGTTTTTCTTCTATCCAAGGCAATCCAAGATCTTCAAACATTATTTCAACCAAATAATCAATATCAACTTCTGTTTCAATATAGTCTTCTCCTGGATCATTGCCTGGTTTTTGTCCTTGACCAGGCCCTTGACCTTCTTTAGGTTTTCTTCCTATTATATCGCCTGGCTTACCTTTACCTTGACCAGCCCCTTCGCCTTCACCATCCCCTTCACCATCACCAGAGCCTTGTTTTTTTGGACCCCCGTGGATAAATTTATAATCTTTTAAACCTTTTACAGGTACTTTTACTTTCTTACCTTTTCTGTTTGTGATGATTGATTCTTCAGCGATAACATCTTTTACATTGTCTCTAATAGCGTCATCAATTTTTTTTCTGTGGCGTTCAGCGTCTTTTTTTCCTCGCTCTGACAGATCCCAATCTGGATGATTTACTATCGACATGGTTATTCCTCTTTTCTCAAAACTTCTCCAATGAAGGCTAATAATGTATTAGCACACTCTTCACAATAACCTTTTTCTGCCAGAGTTTCCAAAGCTTTTGTTCTACGCTTTTTAGCCTTAGGATCAGTAGCCGTAGTATCAACTAATGATAAGCTAACCACAGGTTTAAGATCTCCCATTAATTTCTTTTCTATAGCCACCTTTAATGGGGGATAATCCATAAAAGTAAATTTCTTTTTTCTTTCCAACGCTGTTGCTTTATGTACAAATACCCCATTTCTAAACTCACCTTTCTGACTTTCAGAAACCGGTATTAGTTCTTCTACAGAACGCATAAGTTTTTCATCGGGATCAGAATAATTACCAGTTATAGAATCTAGTAATTTATCTTTCTTACAAAAAGCTGTGATGTTTCTCATATAATTGTCAAACAATGTCTGTGCTTGGTCATCATAGGCATATAGAAATGCCATATTAACTTCTTTCTTGGCTACATCTTTGTATTCACAGCTGACGGAATCTTTATCACCAGTCAATAAATTAAGAAAACGTTCTTTATCTTCTTCAACGGTTCCTATATGGTGACTAAAATTATCTCTTAACGCTTTAATAATATCTATAGGATTAATACATTTTTTTTCCTCTTTACTACCAAGAGCAATATTTAAAGCGTTTATAATAAATCTTGGAGAAATACCAGACATACCTTCGCCCTTATCCTTACCTTCCTGGCGAAGTTCTTTAAGATCTATTTCACTCTTTTTAAATTCAGCTGTAATTTCTCCATTATAGAGTTTCATTTTTTCTACCTTATTGGATACTTTGGTAGAATCTGATAATCTTGAAAGAACAGCAAACTGAGCAGCGACCTTTAATGTATTAGGTGCTATATGTATATTACTAAAATCAGATTCTCTGATCATTTTTTCATAAATTTTTACTTCGTCATCTACTTTCAAATTCCAGGGAACCATAATAGGATACATTCTATCATGTAAAGCTTCGTTCTTTTTATCCGCTTTAAATATGTCATACTCTGTTTGATTAGTATGTGCGCATATAAAAGTATCGATATAAATTTGAGGGAATCCTGGTGATTTAATAACTTGTTCTTGTGCTAATGATATTAGAACATACTGTAATTTAATATCAGTTTTTAATAACTCTACTAATTCTATCATACCACCATTAGCAACTTGAAGCTCTCCATCAAATTGAAATGCTCTAGGATCAGTATCACCATAACGTGCAACTTTAGACATATTCACACGCCCAATAAGTTCTGTTACATCTTGTGATTTTGGATCACTAGGTTGAAATGTTCCAATACCTTTTCTTCGTTGCTCTGAAAATCTAAAAGTTTCAACTGGGACTTTATCCCAATGCACCACACCATCTTTGGTATACTCTTCATCAAGTGTGTGCTGACACACAGGACACAACACTCCTTCTATCTTCACGTTTAATTTATCTTCCCAAGCAGGTCTATTTGTTAATGGGATTGCATGTAAAGGCTCTTCGTGCATTGGACAGTCTTTAATAACATACTTCAAAGTACTGTCTTCTTCAAGCCCTCTTTTTAATAAAGCAGTTATAGTAGATTTACCACTACTAACAGGACCTACTAAAATTAAAATACGTTTACCTGTTTCCGTTCTTCTCGCTGCAGCTTTCAAAAATCTCATTATATCATGCAGCGTTTCCTTAGTACCAAATATTTTGTCATCGAAGAACTTATAGCTTGCTAAATCTTCATAACCACGTAGCTTTGATGACTCATCAACATCATCAATTCCATGCTCCATAACCATATTATAAATTCTTCCGGGTGCAAAATTTATTACTTCTGGATTGTTTTTAATTTCATATAGATACTCTAGAACGGTGCCTTCCCAATCCTCTGTTTTCTTGGCTTCTTTTTGAGCATCAATTATATTTTTAAACTCTTCCATTAGCTCCTCCGTTTACAACCTATTTGCTACATAATCATAGAAAGTTTAAAGCCTCTTTGAAATCTTCTACAACTTTGTCAAAGAATTTATTTTTATTTCCTCTCGCAAGAAAAGCCGGATGATACGTACTTATTAATTTTATATTACCCATATAATCAAAAACCTTACCTCTTAGCTCTTTCATTAATTTATCGCTGCTTAATAGAAAATTAGACACATCCGCACCAAGAGTTATAATGGCTCTCGGTTTCATAAAATGTATCTGCGCTAAAAAATAAGGCATACAACTTAACATCCATTCTCGTTCCAGTGAAGTCCCAGGCTTTACAAAACATTTAACTAGATTTGTTATATAGACTTTAGGAGGGCTTGCAAATATATTAAAAGATGCTTCTATTACCTCATCAAGTATTTTACCAGCCTTTCCAACAAAAGGAGACCCTTGCTTATTCTCATCTCGGCCGGGGCACATCCCACACACAATTATCTTAGATTCTTCGTCTCCCCTAGCAAAAACCGATTCTTGTCTTCCTTTGTGTAATTGGCATAATTCACATGTAGATGCAATACTCTGTAATTCTCGCAAATCCATAAAGTGCTATTCCTTTTTCTCGATTAATTTTGATACTTCAGCAACTGATTCTTCTTTCGCTTCATTAAAAGTATCACGCCTACGCCCTACTAAATCATATATATCAACAACTTGTTGATGAAAAGCAGATTCTTTATTCCGCTTCACCCATTCCTTCGCTTTTTTCATTGTATATTGTTTTTTATCGAAAAGATATGTAATTATTTTCTTTTGATTAGTGTCATACAATGCTTGAATGCCTTTTCCTATATTTATTGTACGGATATTTTCCCCTTTTCTTTTCCTAGCCCCTGGAACCGGTACT
>Ga0255046_10000474_pt1 | contig 10842 bp, 11 predicted proteins | sample BC1_12_27_MG_FD_183632 | JGI IMG/M metagenome (GOLD analysis project Ga0255046, IMG submission 183632) | Seawater microbial communities from Strait of Georgia, British Columbia, Canada - BC1_12_27 | ecosystem: Environmental > Aquatic > Marine > Strait | place: Canada: British Columbia...
ATTGTATGACCCCGCAACCGTGTTACCCCCAGGTCAACAATTTACATTTGTTCAGGGGGATTTTACAAACCCTATTACAGGCACATGGACAGCTACTGCTGTTGGTGGGGGGAATTTCAATTTAGAACCCCCCTTTGTAGATAATCAAGTAACAGATGCACCGTACTCTACTTTTCCAAGGATTCAATATTGGAAGAGGAGTGTTGTAAAGGACGATCTCAACAGTTATCCTGAGTTCGCGAGATGCTCTTTCGATCTGAATACCATGCACGGTTTTATCACCGAGATTCTCATTACATTCCGAAAGAAGATTGTTTCGGATCCCGACAAATTTTATGGAGATGTGGTTGCTGCACCATCCAAAGACGCCTTCTTGAAATTTATTTTGAAGAGTGATGATACAGTTCTATTTAGTAAGTCTCATCACGAGATGATGATTGACACATTGAACACTTCGGACCAACACATAGGTGATGTATCAAGTCTGGCTGACTGCGCGCGTATCTTCGGCGCTGAAGATAATGGGACTCGGTATCGAAACACGGCTTCTATTCCCTTGGATCTTCATGATAACACGACGCTTTCAAATAGAGCATCACCCACCATGTATCGCATTCCACTTACCATGTTTCCCGGTGAAGAGTTTCAGAATGGTGGAATTAATTTAAACACCATGACCAATGTAAAGCTCATTATTGAGGGTCCGGATTTATTGGATGAGCTCACTCCAACAGACACACGTGGTTTAGAACCACACATTGTTTTACGTCGCCGAATCTTATCTAGAGTTGATGGTCAAACAGGATGTATCTCATCACACTTTTAATTTTTAGTTTTGATTAATAAAACCCAAATGGATCTTACTATTCATTCCCAGATTCAAAGCCCCCTTGTTAGGACGCTTCAGAGTATTCCTACCAATAGTGCCAATTTCCTACACGGTATCCCCGATAATACACCCCCCTTTTCTAAAACCCAAATTCGTGTGAAGAAGCATGAGGGGAAGGAGGATAACCTTCACGGTCTTCAAAGGTTTAAGATTCCTCAGCAGGGACATCTTAATAATGCTTACTTCATTTACAGGATGTATGGACATCGCGACGTTTCCAAAAATACGCGGTGGTTCGATTCGGATAATGTGTTTAACTTTTCCGAGGGTATTGAGTACATCGAGCTTAAGAGTCATAACAATGTCATTCAGCGTATTTATGCCGAGTGTATCCCCTTTGAGACCGCATCGTTAGCACAGGGTGAACAAATGCTTAAGAATACTTTACAGGGGCTTGCTGGGTATAAAGGAGCGCAGGGTGAGGTTATTCTAATCCCGCCTCGCTTTTCAACACCCACAATTGAGAATGGCTTGGGCGCCGATACCAATAACGGTTCTAACGTCGTTCGCGATTTCATTATCCCCATTCCCCTTTCTTCGACTTTCTACCTAAAGGATAATTTCCAAACGCGACTCCTGGAAGATTTGGAAATTGTTGTTAAGACACGACCGTCAGCAACGCAGTTCGCAAGCACTGCAGGTGCAGATGCAACACCGCTACCCATTGTGGATCGTCACGTATTTGAGCTGGTTCTCGACTACCTGAATTTCCATGAAAATGTCGAGGAGGTTATTCGCAACGAGAACTTTAAGCCCGACATTCCTGCGGCCCTTCTCCAAAGCGATTACCTTAAGTTTCGCGCGCTTCATTCGCGTAATGTTGCGTCAGGGTCACTAGGAACAGAGTCTATCCATGAGGTTAAATTGAATACCGACGCTCTAGTTACCGATATCTTTATTGTTCCGAAGATTATTACGGATTCGCGGCTTTACGAACGACCCCAGGGCATGCGCCTGACCGGATACTATTTTGAGCTAAAGAGTTCAAATGAGGTTATTATGAGTGGGTATAAGGGTGAGTATGATGGTATCGAGTCGCGCCACTTTAGCACTGTCAATCGTCAATATCAAAATGAGGGCGTTCTTCCTTTAAGGTGGGCTGCTGGCGGTACGCGAATCAGGCTAGGACTCAATAATACGGATGAGTATTTCGATGGTGGCATTTCATTCCAATCGCTTGTTGAGCCTACACTAACCATTCGAGCAACCTCCGTAACAAGCGCACCTCTTGTCTTTCGTCGTGATGAGGGTGCTAGCGAGACTGGGACGTTGGTTGATAACCCAACGAATGTAGAGTACGATGTTATTTTGAAGCGAAAGGTTATGTTGCGTATTGATGGAAACACCGGCAAAATTGCAAAGAGTCTTGAATCTTAATTTTTCGATTGTTTAAATAACTAATAAAATGAGCGGAGTCAGAAAAACATTTAAAACTAAACTTTTTAATCATTTGGCTGCTGACGCTCCTGTAGATAAGTTAAATGAGCTAATGGAGGAGCAATTCTTATCGGGGCTACGAGCCGAAGAAAAGCAAATGCTGGGCGATGTAAAGCAGAAAATTACGGTCAGAGGTAGCAGATTGACTGCAATGGGGGCTTTGGTGCCCGACAGAAATGCGCAGCAAAAAGCTAAATTTAATAAGGTTCGCAAGAGGGAACTTCAGAAACCTATACGCGATGAGGTCGGTCGTATACAGGCTCTCACGAAAAAGCTTGAGAAGGCGCGAGCAGCAGCGCGAAAGGTTGAGGATGAGGTGTCGGAAATGCGTGTTGAGCAGGCTGCGAAAGAAAGGGGCCCCTCCGAAGAAAAGGACCCGCTTTCCGATGAGGAAATTAAAAAGCGCGTCGAAGAAATTAAGGCGAATGAGGGCGTTAGACAGGGTAGAGAGAAGGCTTTACGGGATTTAAAGGATAAGACAAGCGAGATGAAAGTAGAGGCTGCAGCACGTCAGCGAGTTCTTGAAAGGCGTAAAATGGAAGAAACGCGCAAGGAGCAAATAAAGCAGAGCTCGAAAGATAAGGCTAAAGAGAGACGTGCCGAACTTTCTGGTGACAGGTCGTCAAAATTTGGTCCTGATCGCCTGGCGTTCGATAAGAAAGAAAGACAAGAACTTAATATTGATGCAACCAGAGGTGGGGGCACAGGAGAGAAAGCTGAGGAAGTGGAAGCTGTTGATTTTAAAGGCATCGCCCTACGTCGCAGGGAAGAAATACGTAAAAAATCGGGGGTTGTGAGTAAGAAGTCTGATGAAATTAACGCGGCTCTCAGGGGGGCCGTCTCGGACATGAAAAAACTTGGTAAGAAGTTTGCAAACACTCCTGAGGAAAGTTTTAAGACCTCTAAACGGGGTACAAAGGTAAATGATGCGCTTCTTGAAAAGGTGCATCAAACAGCCCAAGAAATTGAAGAATTAGAGGCCGAGATTGAAATTGCCGAGGCTGAGGAGGTTGAAGATGTTGCGCTGGGTTCTGGTGGTGAAAAGAGGGGTGGTGGTGAGCTTGAGGGGCGTCCTGACAAATTTTCGGCATTCGATGCAGAGTTTCACGATGCAGAGTTCCCAAAACAACCTCCCGGGGAGTTTTCTTTAGGTGTTGGGGGCGCGAAGGCGCAAGATCCGAAGAGACCTAAACAGAGGGTTGGTGCGGGTTCCGCGTTTCCTGGGGCAGATGTTTTACAGGGTGTTGAGGAGAGTGAGGTGGGGGAGACGCAACCGCAGCCTCCCGCTATTAGTCAGGGTAGCGCAGGCACAATGCCGCCAAATGTGGGTAAAGCTACTTCTCCACCTGCCCCAGGCGCTGCTGATGGTGTTGAGGTGAAGGATGCCAAGGGGAAGGTTATTGATCCTGGACCCGCAGGGGAGGGTGAGGGTGATGGCGGTGATAATGGTGATGGGAAAGAATCAGCACCAAAAGCCGATGCAGCTGCAGATCTCGGAGGGGAGACCGAGGGAGATGGGGCTGACGGTCGTGACGATTTGTTATCCCCTGATGAGGCAAAGACATTGACACGTGACACGTTCCATTGGCAGGTGAAGGATACCAAGTACTATAAGCGTGCCGATCGTGGCAAGATGGGGTACGGTCAAGGACCTGAAAATAATGTGCAGCCCATCCAACCCTTCGGTGTCGGTGTCGGGCTACACGCGCCTCCTGATCACACCCAAAACGTCTCCGTATTTAAACAATCCGATCCTCGGTTCGAGCCCTTTAGAGGACAACACCAAATCGTGACTCAAAAAGAATCGTCACAAGAATCGGGTTTAGGACCTGGTGAAGATATTGCACCCGTAGCGGAAAAGCCCTTTGCAAAGGTCTCGGGACAAATCATCTGGCTTCCTTACTATGCTTCCACAGTCAAGTTCTTTTTCACACATTCTGATTTTGAAGAACTTGTTGCTAATGTGATTGAGGACGGAAAGGCCTTGAAGCTCAAGGCACCAGAACCCGGCGTTATGAAGATGATGCAGTCTTCCGTCGATTCCGTTAGGAAGGCTCTCATGTCTTCTTACGATCTCCCCCAAGTGCGTTTGCGTCATGAAAGTTTGACCACACGTTATGCTGAGTGGTTGGAGCTAAAACAAATCATGAAGGCCATTAGTAAGTATCAGAAAACCACCTCGGGCATGTATCAGCAGGCGGGAATGTTTAGCGGTAATTTGAGGGAAGCCGTTACCAGGGCCATTGATGAGGCTGTTCAAATGAGTGGTGCCAAGCGAAAGCGACAGTTAGGCAGGGGTTTGGAGGGGTCAAAGGCAACCGCTACGGGTCAGGAAAAGAAAGATGAGAGACCTGACTTTCAGGCCTATAACCCTTTTCAAACCAATGAGCGTGAATTGAAACGCGTTCGTACAACATTGCCGAGATTTTTTTAAGGTTTATTAATAAATTGAAATAAAATGGAAAGTGCTAAAACCCGCATCGCAAGGCATAAATCAGAAAGCGCCACGCTACGATCAGGAACGCAAAGAGGGGATGCAAAAGCAACCAAGCCGAAACCCACCAAGCCCAAAACAACTACCATGTCAAAGGTCATCAAGAAATCCTAAATCACATTCAGGGTGTAGCTCCCCGTCGCTCAAGACATCATCCTCTTCCACAAGTAGATACGTTTTAAACATCTGTTTGATTAGGTCTGTATCGTTATTCAGACGTGAGCACGAAAATCGCGCGGCTCTGTGCATTTGATAATTAGATAGCGCAACTCTCGGAATTGCGTCACCATACTTCTTATTAAAACTTATGAGGTAGCCAATAAACGCATTGAATATTCTACCCGTTCCCATATTGTTTTTTAGCTCCAAATCGTCACTTTCGATACATCGAATCAACTCAATCCAAAACGTCATTGGATATTCCTTCTCGCTTTTTAAACACATGTCCAGAATCGCAACGCACGAAAATGCCAGATCAATATTATCCTCAATACAGTGTGGGGGTAGGAAGGGGCTCTGATTATTTTCCCGAACGCTTGCGCGGATATTATACGTGCGATCGATTTGAAAACATAACCGATATGAATCGTGGATGCTCTCCTCAATATTCTTAAACAGAATTGCATTCTCGTTCACGTTGCGGGGCATTTTAAATTGTGACGTTATTGTTTTTGACCTCACTTTTATTAACTTTGATCTATACCAGCTGCAGCACAACCGTTATCGTATCCATTCTAACATTCGGCTCATTGCTAAAATTGGGATTATTCTTTATCTCATACCCCGCTGCATTTAAACATACTTCAATTCTAGACGTTGTTGTGTCCACATAGCCCAATCCAAAATCTTGCATCTCCGAGGCACCGTGTCCGTGAGGTAGCGGTCTGTTCAAACTATTCTCTAAAGCGAATGTATCGTTCGTATGCATCATCGAGCTTGAAACCTTTGTTGTTGGGTATCGAATGTACTCCACGTTTTCAACAGACCCATCACCACGTGTCATCGTCCCCACATTATCGTGCGATATGTTCATGCCATCAACCTTCACCTCCATACGAAGCTCACTAGGGAAATGTCTAAATTGATAGTATCTTTGTCGGTTATTGTTATCTTCTTCGCTTCTAAATGTTCGCTTGGCACTGTCGGTCTGTTGCGTTATGTCGAGGTTGTCCCCGCTCACGCCCGAATGAAACCCGAAGTAGCGAACCTTAACTTTATGTCGACGTCTCAATTTGCGCGGCAAATCAAACACGAGCTTCGTTGTACCGACAATGCCCTCAGAGTCCCTTAGCGTATTATCGATATTTATTTTACCAATCAACCACATTTTATTTATTTCACATAAAATTCAGCTATCCCATAATACTACCGTGGTGAACTTCGAGCACCACACTAACATTATTAAGCGTGTTCTTATGAGTGTTAACACGCGAAGCTCTCCGCGCATTTACAATGACTCTAAAGTAGTCCTTTTGTGTATCCATTTTTCCGAGGTGCAGATCCACAATGCGAGTATCGCTAGCCCTTCCGAATGATGAAACACCCCCCTGATTATTGCTTATAACATCGTTTCCATCCTTTGTACGATTATCACCCCATAAAGACCCCTCAGTAGCGCTGAATACCACGCCCAAAACCTCATACGCATCCGTCGCATCTATCAACTCTTCTTCGTAATATTGGGGGGCCAAATCCGGAAATGATAAGTGAACATCAGCATCTTGATCGTTGGAGTTCCATCCTACCATTCTCAAACGTATGTGCGTGTTCTGGGTCGGAAATTTTCCTAAATCTATACGAAGCTCCTCATCTATGAAAAATTCTCTTTGGGTATCGTTTTTGTCGGAGTGGAGAATGTACAGCATTTATTACTTATATTCCAAAATTATCTGGAGGTGTCGCACTCTTCCGATTCTATCAGCACCAATAGTTTGTGTAAATATCCTGCCATATTCATCGTACGGTGTTAACACCACATTTAGAAAGTCTTCCTCCATTCTCATACGACCTAGTGGGATATTTGTGACGTGTGTCCCCGTATGAACCATATCTCTACCTAGTACAGTCTGAGCATCAAATCGATCTGTACGGTTGCTATCGATACCCAACTGCGATGTGTCGGTACCGTCCACAGGATATGTTGTTATGGGGAAACGTAGCGTACCTCGTGTATTTAGGTGGGGTGGCATCACCTCAGTGCCCCCGTCAGGATTTAGGTCCTGCACCACGATGGTATTATCTCTGCGCGCAATTATCTCATCGTCCAGTTGGGGAAACTCTACACCCATCCATATCGTCGGAAGACTTCGTCGCTGATTCGTTGTGTTATGACCGCTGGCGCTTAGAGATACATGTTTAACTACATATTCAGTTTCTGGAGGTGGCAGTTTTCTTAATTTATGACTAAGCTTAAATGTGCCCTGCCCAGTTGAGCCTAACAGGGTGTGTCTATTAACCCCCGCATTATCCGTATTTACAGAAAATTGGATGAGTGGCATTTATTATTCATACGCTAAAATAATCGAAAACGAGTGGAGTCTACAGTAATCCGTTGATGATACATTTCCTTCACGTGCGGATACCACAATCGATATCTGCTCATCTTCAATTCTATGCGTCCCCAAATCCCAGTCGGGGTATTCGCTCACGCTTCCAAACACAGGTCTCTCCCTGAACAGGCCTCCAACAACATCTTCTTCAGGAACTGTCAAATCAAGTTGATCGTAACTTTCGGCTGAGTTTGATAAGGCATTTGATTTCGCATAGAAACGAAAGCCGCGCTCCGGAATGTCTACATTACCCATTGACTTGTTTGCGTACAGTACGTTTTGACTTGTCATGAGTTGGGGGAACTCTATGTCTAAATGTTTAAAGTCCTCCTTATCCTCGTGGAGGTAGACTGCGTTCACAGCCACCAGTTTCCAACTCGTATCGTGACTCCATCGTGGGATCTGAAGCGTTTGCTTATAATGATCCAATTTCGCATCACCGTCAAATATCGCATTATAATTAAAGATCACAAGTACCATTTATTATTCGTACTCTAAAATAACTGTAAATTTATACAGAGATACAATTCCCACACCCACACCACTTCTTGCCGTAAGCTTCATCGTCAGTCGTAAATCGTCTAGTCTGTGTACACCCATATTTATATTCGGATTCGTTGTTACCGCCAAATGATCGGGCTCAAATGCACGTTGATCCATAGAAAATTTGTTCACATAAAACCTCAATGCGCGATCGGGTTCTGGTGTTGATGATCCCTCAGAATTCAAAGAATACATAACTCTTTCATCCGACATTAGTTCGGGAAATGAAACATCCACCCATCTTAAATTTGTTTTAGTCGGTTGTTCCACACTCGTGGCATTAACAACCCTTAACGTCCACCGTTTATTATACGCTTCACGTGGTAAATTTACCGTTTGGATTATTGGCGACCCGCTTGGGGACGGGTAGTTGGTGTATTCACCCTCGCCATTTCCGTACGAATAATTAAATTGGACCAGGGGCATTTTTATTGAAAAGATACTAAAAACCAAAACCAGGGAACACTTGAGGAACATCCTCAACAGTCTTATCATTAAATCTAAACGTATCTCTATTAGGTACGTTGACTTCCACCATCGATTCAGGAACCGATTCAGGAAGTCTAGGGTAGAATTCTCGCAGCTTATGTCTTTCCAGACCGCCATACCTAGTATGGTTAGATGCTCCTGCGGTATTCGGATCCTGGCTCGCGTACATTTTCCGGGAATCCCTATTAATACCGTGCAGGCCAAAGGGAGCCTCATTCTTTGTATTCAAGAAGTGATCCTCATCAACCAAGTAACGCTTTGCACCCAGTTCAGTAATTGTCTTCATGCTTGCCTTGTACGTGTACGCGTCAGAGCGTATCTTTCTAGAACCTCTGTAATTTGCAGCTGCACTCTGATATTTAATTTCTTTCTCATCAACGTTTGGCATGCCTCCGACACCCCGCATCATTGGAACATAATCAATACCCTTATTAATAGCAGATGCTGTTGATGGAAATTGGTCGGAGCGTTCATGTAGAGGAATGGGGCGAAACGTATCGCTCAACTTCACAAGTCTCTGACGCTTGTTCCTCCCAAAATCTTCAGGAGCATCGCGCTTGCTGTCGTAAAATGAAAACTTCACCATATTTTAAAAGTAAGGCTCTAAAAATTCAGGGTGTCTGCTCACAAAGCGCTCAATACCCTTAGATTGGTGTACATCTCCTGACACACCATGGCTACCACCAACACGAAAACGACCGCTATCTATATTCTGCAAATCAGGGCCCTTCGGAGGATCCTTCAAAAAATCTTTACTTGTAAATTGAGGCTCGCGCTTTCGCTTCTTATCCTTTTCCCATTGCTTATCTGTTCCCAGTCTAAAGTCTTTACTAACGTGATTTGGCGGTTCGGGCACCGGACCGTAGGTATACAGATAATCGGAAAATGCTGCACCATCACCCGAAACGTTAATTACCAATATTCTATATTTAACCGTCACAGTTACCTCTTGTAACAGTTTTAGGCCAGCCTTATTATCATCCATTGATGCTGTCAAGTATTGATCTTCCAACAACTTCCTCTCGGGCTTTGCCCTCGGATTCTTAACCACCAACACATAGTCGGCATTCAGTCTAATTGTTGGGGGTACGCTCCCAGATCCGCAAACACATTGGGACAAAATAATAACGCTAATAAAGAGATGGCGTCCTGAAACCGCCAATTGGTTCAACGCCGATGAAAAGCGAATCGAGTGCTCGCTCACAACATCGTCCAATATTATAAGTTTGTGGGGAAACAGTCTCTCATCCAATTCCTCATTTCGTCTTATCTCAATGATATCGTCCAATGAAAGGTTTCTATTCTCATTCATATTTTGCTTCAGTTCTCCCGGAAACCGTTCCAAATCATTATTTGGACCTCGCTCAGCTTCTACGGGAATCACACTCGTTTTACCTTTACCACCCTTCTTTGGATTCTTCTTCTTTGCATTCTTACTCAAACCCTTCATTGCACCACCTTTAGGCTTATCATCACGGTTCTGATCCGGAGGCCCCGGCAACTCTTTTCGTTTCTCTGTGAATTGACGAACAACCTCTTCCTGAATGCCCGCGCGCTGTTCCTCGATAATTTCCTGCACCCTATCATTAATCTTTGCAATATCAGTAAACACTGACGTTCTTGGAAACGATGTCCACTGTTTTGGATTGTCGCACCCGGTTCCGCACATGACATATGCCTCATGCTTTTCAAACCTTGTCTTCATAGACTCGAGCATATGCATCAGCGCTGTTGTTTTGCCTGCGCGTCTCATGCCGTACATAATCATCATAAAGTCAGGGGGTAAATCATTTATTGGATCAAACTCATCTAGACCCGACATTTTATTATATATTCACAAAAATACGGTGACACATTTTAATGTATATCTATAAAAATGGTTGCGATGACGCTTTTCTTCCGGAGGAGGCTTGATGAGGATATCAACAATTATAACTACATTACAGATATCGACCCGTACACTTTCGTTAGCGGATTTCCCCTATACAGAGAAATCACCCACCCTGATTTTGACTCCAACACATACGATTATAAAAGCGTTACCGATAATGATATCTATGGCATGTACACTACATTTCTAGTCAGGGCTCCCAGAAAGATGAGGCAGAACAAACTCCAGGTCACCATTCAACAAAAATCAAACTCGTTTCATATCCCTTTATTCTTCATTGGACTTTTCGGATTTAGACCCGGTCTCTATGATGAAGCGACTCAGACATTTACACCTCTGCAGGATTATTTTACTTTTGATAGGGGCGTTAATATGATGTGCGATAATACTTCAGCTGATATGAAATCAAACGATGTCGCTTCCATTGGTGGTGTTCTTGAGGGACTTGGCGTTGCACCCTCCACCATTTTATATGCCGGAGGATCGTCCACATATAGAGATTTCCCATTACACGATGCTTCGCTTATCACTGCTTTTCAAACAACAAACA
>Ga0255046_10000475_pt1 | contig 10820 bp, 13 predicted proteins | sample BC1_12_27_MG_FD_183632 | JGI IMG/M metagenome (GOLD analysis project Ga0255046, IMG submission 183632) | Seawater microbial communities from Strait of Georgia, British Columbia, Canada - BC1_12_27 | ecosystem: Environmental > Aquatic > Marine > Strait | place: Canada: British Columbia...
TATCTATATAATTAAATTAATTAAATTTTGATAAAATACCATATATAATAATAGAAAATACAAATAAAAACAAAGCATATATTTTATCTTTATAAAAAGGCAAGTTATCATTAATATCATTATCATCATTAATGAAATTGAATAAATATACATACCAAATAGCACTAAATATAATAAAACCTAAAGCTACCATAGACAATTTATTAAAAAACACCTGTATATTCATGATTTCTATGACTGAGTATATTTAATGGACCCAACTTTACTCTATCCGGACCTTGAACTCTAAAACTCATTATATAATATATAATCAATCTAATTTTTTAAATGATACTCTATAAATAGTAGGTATACCTTTCTTTGTTTCAGAATGTATTTGATAATAAAAATCATTTAAAACGGTGGTTTTTTCATTTATTAATAATTGATTTCTAAATACATCGGGTTTTTGAACAAAGTTACTTTGAGAATAAACATTAACAATACATTTATACCCAAAACTATTAAAATATTTTTTTACTTTCTTTAAATTTTCTTCAGTTAGTTCATTTGGATCAACTTGACCTCCATTTCCATATAAAAATTTAAAACCATCAGAAAATATTTGTAATAATTGCTGGAATACATGTAAATTGAAATTTACACCCGGATTGGGTGGTTGTAGTTCTAATTTAATAGTATTTGTATCACTCGGTTCTTTACCAAAAACAAATTTAGTAAAATTAACACTTACACCATCTTCGAAGTATTCAGTTTCTGCACTTTCTGTCATTATATATTAAATATTAAATAAAATATAGAAATTAAGCATATGTTGACCCAATTAAAGGTTTTGTATAAGGGTTATTTCTAAATGGATCAAGAATATCAGGATTTATTTGTTCTAATAATATATCGGAATCATCATTATATATCTTTTTTTTTGTAAATTCTTGTTTATTATATGGATTTATTCTTTGATAAATTTTATCGACATCAGTATTTTGTTTTTGGATATAATCAGATTCTCTTTTAACAATATCAACATTAACATCATGATTCAGAAGTTTTTGTCCTTGTGGACCAAATGATCTCCCCTTAGATAGTAATTCTTTAGTTGGGTTTGTTCTACTAGTTAAACTTGATTCTCGACTAACATTTTCATTTATACTAGAAGAAGCAGGTCCACTCCAACTAAAATCAACAGTTTCTTTTAAACTTGGTCTAACATTATCGAATAATTGTGATTTAGGTTTATTTGTTGAAGTAGATACATATCCTTGTTTATTTGGATTATCAATGGTTGTTTCTTTAATTGAATGTCTAATATCATCTTGAATTCCACTCATTTCAGCTTGGACAGTGGTTCCAACATTTGATTGATGTGTTCTTTCACTTGTGACATCTCTTTCATTTGCACCAAATTCATATCCTAATTTATCATAATTCATATTTCCAGAAATATTACCACCCATATTTCTTTTAGTATCATTATTCAATTGCTGTCTCATACCTCTAAACACTTCTGGTCTTAATTCTTCTCCACCTACACCATTTTGAGGAGCAGCTGATCCCATTAATGGTCTATTTAAGAATTGCCTATTAGTTGTCGGAATTATTTCTTCCGGTCTTAAAGAAGCCGCTTGAACTGCTGTAACACTTACTAAATTTCTTTCCGGTCCAGTTTCGACTGTAGTATCAACAGTATTTTTATTCACAACCCCTTCTTCTCCTCTTTTACTTATACCACCACCCGGTAAAACTCTACCTTCATATGATACTTTTGGATTATTTAAAGTCCTTAGAGCATCAATGCTTCTAGCTTTAGATGCCGTAGCCGATATTTCGCGATTAAGTAAACTTTTTTCTAATATTGGGACAACTTGTTGTTGTTCAAATGGCAATTCATTTGTTCTAATTTCACTTGCAACATATCTATTTTGTTCTGCTACAGCACCATCGAATTGTTCTCCATAAATATTTTGAGGTTCTGGATTAAAAAATAAAGGTGTTTCTTCTTTACTTTGTTTATGAACTGCGGTATATCCACCTTGTGTTTCAAGAAATCTATCATTATTATCTAAATTTATTAATGGTGCTTGTGTTCCCTTGAAATATGGTAATGGAGTAATACCTCTATCATCTGTTAAAAAATCATCAGAATTAATATAAGCATCTAATTGATCACTAAATAATAATCCAGATGGATTATTAAATGTTTCAGATTCTACATATGTTTCTACATCACTTGTGCTATTTATAAAATTATGAATAACTTCTCCTTCTGATATTTCATCTTCTTCATTTTTCTTTTGAATATTAACATATGGTTCAATATTATGCATTGTTTTATTATTACCATTAGCACTATAACCTAACCCAATTAATCCGAGTAATATTAGAGCTTCCATATTATGTATATATATATATATATTAATAATATAATTATTTATAATATTATTAACATTTATTTTTTTTTTTTAAAGATATAATTTAAGATAACTTAATTATTGAAATTATCTAAAGTGAATTGGACAGTATCAACTCCAACTCTAGAAAATGGTTGAATTACATTTTCTTGTGGATTTTTTAATAATTTATAAAATCTATTTGGACCAACTCCTCTTAAATCCAAAGTTGGATTATTTAATCTAGTTGATTCTTGATTAATAAAACCATCATTAAATTTAAGTTGATTTGATTTAGGATCAATTGAATTAATATATATATCTTTATTTAATTTTCTATCCATATTTAATATTTTTGAATTATAATCAATTAATGATGGAGGTGCTTCATTTCCTAATTTTTGAGTTCTAATATTAGGATCAACTGGAAATACATTATTATCTGATATATTTCGATTTGTATCAAATTCATAATTAAAAATATTATCTGACATACTATTTTGTTCTTTTTCTTGATAAATAATATTATTTTTTATTTCATCAACTTTATTATTACCAACATTAAAATCAATTTCAGCATAATCTTCCATAATATACTATTATATATATAATTATTTTAAACATTGATACTATCATCCATATTTCTCATCATCTGTCTTGTCGATTGACCCCCTCTAACCCAATTTTCATCTGAATTTTCGGGTATTAAATAATTTGGATTTTGTATATTTTCTTTTAGTTTATCAATCATAGGTGTATAATAATGCGATAATAATGAAACACCTGATAAATTACCACACGATTTTTTAACATCTGTTTTTTCGCCTGGTTGTAATTTAGATTCTACATCAACATCATAAATACCTCTAACATATGGAGTAGTTGGAGTTAATCTAGTAAATATTTGATTAATATATTTTTTATTTGTTAATGTTTCAGTTCTTAATTGATTATCTATATCCATCAAACATCCATTCTTGCCACCCGTATGACCTGCATTGAAATTAATTGCAGGTTGACTTACTTGAATATCTCTTGCTTTAGTTTGACCACAATCATCTGGCATAAAATTAGATAAATCATAAACACCAGATTTAAGTGATTGTATTGTATTTAATTCCCTATAATATTGATCATTTTCAATACTTGTTAGATTAAATAACTGTGGATCATCTGTTTCTTGGAATTCACCACTTGTTGTAATATTTATACTTGGTAATTTAACACTTTGTTCAGACATATTATATTTAATATAATATTTTATTTATTATTTAATATCTTATTTCCCAGGTGCCGTCCACCCAGCTACGTGACCCAATTCTAACAAACTAGGTATATTAGCTGCACATTGTATACCATTGCCTTCTTTACATGTTGGAGGTGTTCCATATAACCATTTACCCAATTCCACTTCATGATTATTGATAGTTGTATTTGGCATTGTATAAAATTGTCTATTTGAATTTCTAGTTCCCCATATATCATTTGGATCTTTATATAATCCAAAATTTAATTTTTCATCTACATCATCTGCCACGCATATATTATCAAATGTAGGTATTGCTTTTAATGTATCTTCTTGAATTTCATTTGTTTGTATTTCACCATCTTGATTCCATTCTTGAGAATTCCCTGGAGTCCCTGTTATTAAATTTAAATTCATCATTGGATTATCTATTGTAGGTTTTCTATATATATCTGTATCTATATTATTACAATCCATGAATATACTTGAATCTATTAGATTTTTTAAATTTTTTTCTGATAAATCAATATCTGTCGTGTTATTCGTATTATTATTAATAAATCCTTCTAATGATTGATTTTTATTATTTTTTTTTTTAATATCAAGTTGATATTTATATAAATATACTGTTATTAATATAGTAATAAATGGCAAACAAAAAATACTATTATTATTATTAATAATCCGAACCATTACTGCATATATGATAGTAAACCTCATAACTGCATTTAATTTTCTATTATAACTATAATTTTTTAATGGTATTATTTCAAATAATGATTTATTATTTATTAATATTAACGGGTTATTATACCAAAAAGGAACTTCCATAATATTATATAATATATATTATTTATTATTATTTATTACTATTTATTAGTTAGTGTTTTCTTTCTTTTTAGCTAATTTTTTCCTTAATCTCTCTTGAGTTTCATTTTGTGATGGTTGTTCATTTTGTCCTGATTGTTTATGCATTTGTTCTTGCATTTTTTGTAATTCTGGATTATTCATCATATTTTTAAACATTGGATTATTAGCAAAATTTCCATATAATGATTGTGCTTCACCTGTTAATGTTTCTTCAGAAACACCTCCATTATCTATTTGTTCGCGAACTTGTTTATTAATATCTTGAAACATATTCATAAAATTACTTGGATTCATCATATTCTGCATAATTTTTGCCATATCGGGTTCTTCTCCATTTTCACCTCCACCCATTCCACCCATCATCGATTCTAAATCCATATTTTCTGCTATATTTTTAGCTAATTTTCCTATTCCCGTATTCTCAAATATTCCATCTAATCCTTCGAATCCGGGAATACTATTATTTGTAGATTCTTTTTCTCTACTTTGTTCTTCTTTATTTATATCATTAATACTGCTTTTTAGTTTCTTTAATTTTTTTAAATCTTTGATATCTTTTTTATTATCTTTTTGAATTTCTGATGACTCTCCATTTAATAATTGTTTTAATTCATTGCTACTATTTAAATTAATATTTATAATACAAAATGTTTGTAGTAATTTCCACATTTTATTTTTATCTATATCTTCCATGTGTTCCATCCATATTGTTTTAATTGGGATATTTTCTAATATATTACCATCGAAAACAGATTCATCTTTATCTGTTATTTTTTTTGATTCATTATTCAATTTTTTCAAAAAATCAGATATTATTTTATTATCTTCTAATACAAAATTATCTAATTTTAATATATCATCATATTTTTCTATTATTTTTAATTGAGTTTCACCTTCTGGTAATATATCAATAATTTCATTTATCATATTTTTAAAAACTTTTAGTATTTGCTCATTTAAATCCATCTTATATATTATAATTATACTTTTTATTTAAATTATTTACCGCGGTCTTAATTCTGGTTGTTGGAGTTTCCTTGATTCCATCATCCTTTCGTAATCTGTATCCATTTGAGCACTTTTTTCTTTGCGTGTATCACTTTGAACCTTATTGTCTGAGGGATTGTCTTCTACCTTATTTAAATATTCATAATTATCTTGACTGATAGATTGACCCTCATCTAATGGAGAATAACTTAGATCACACATATCACCAAAACAAAAACCATTCGGTCCATCATCATTATCTAATGGACCACCATCTAAATCACTATTTGATAATTGTGAATTATTATCTGGTTTATTATTTGAATTCATTTTTTGTGTTGGTTCTCCGGGTAAATTTTTTTCTTTTTTTTCATTTATTAAATAATCTAAATATTTAAATAATTCTTGACCTGGTAATACTTTATCTCCAATTACCATACAGGGAACACTTTTCACATTAGTTGGATATGCAGTTGTATCAACATCAACTACTTGAAATTTTAAAATCTCTTTATTTTTATGAAGCTTTATTAATAATTCATGACAATGTTCACACCTACGACTTATATATATTATTTTACTCATATTATGTTAATATTTATATTTATATTTATATTTTTAAACATAATTTGAAATTATTTAAAAATATTTATATAATAATAATAATAATAATAATAATAATAATGACTGATTCTACACACCAAGATTTTACTGTCGATATCATTAACATTAAAAATAAAAATGATAAAAGTTTAATGTTTGAAATTAAAGGTAATTCAGATTATGGTTTCAATAAATCAATTATTAATGCTATTAGAAGAACACTGTTAACTAGTATTAAAACAATTGCATTTGATGAAAATGATATTATGATTGAAGAAAATTCTGGTGCTCTTCACAATGAATTTTTAAAAAGTCGCATTGGATTAATTCCATTATATATTGATCCAATTGATTTTCATAAATCATATTTATTTGAACTAATTATTGATAAATTCGATACACCCATTGTAAATGTTACAGCCGATCTATTTAATATTTATGAATTAAATAAACAAACTAAAGATCTAATTGAAAGTCAATCATTAATGGGCGATATACCCGACGAAGAAAATATTCTTATTAAGTTAAATAAGGTTAGTAAAGAATATTATAATATGGATAAGAAATTATCAGAAAAACTTAAAAAAGAAATTTTTAGACCCTTTTCATTTAATAAAAAAGATAACTATTTCTTAATTACAGAATTAAAATCTACTAATTCTGAATTTGATAATGAAAAGATCAATCTATATGCTTCTCCATCGATTGGTGTATCTAAAGAACACGCTCGTTATAATAATCTTTCTACTGTTGTATATTCATTTAAAAAAGATGACGATTCCTTTAATAAAGTATTAAAAGATAATCTTATTATTAATAAAATAACTAAGAAAAAAGAAATTGATGCTTATACTAAAACTTTGTCCCTTGCTGAAAGTGAAAGATATTTTCATAGAGATAAGCATCAAGAACCATTTTGGTTTAATTTTGAAATTGTTTCCAATCATCATTTTACACCAAAAGAAGTATTAATTCAATCGATTGATATCTTACATAATAAATTTGTTAATTTTGAAATTAACTTGAAGGAAATGTTAAAACAAAGTGATATTACTACTGGAAAATATAATATTAATAGGTTCAAAAATAATGAAACATTTCAGGTATCCATTAATAATGAAGATGATACTACAGGTGCAATTATTCAAAGTCATGCAGTAAATAAATTTATTAATCGTGATAGTTTTATTCAATTATGTGGTTATAAAAAACCACACCCATTGATTGATAATATTGTATTCAATATTATGATCAAACCAACAGATTATACTGAAACTCAAAAAGTAACATATATTACTGAATTTTTAATTAATGTAATTGTAGATATTCAAAATATTCTGTTAATTATTAAATCTAAATGTGATTCTAATATATAAATAAATATATACATTTATTATAAGATAATAATAAATACTTATAAGTTTAATGAGATAATAATTTATATATCTTGAATATATATAAATAAATGTTTAGAGGGAGATATAATAATTACCAACCACGCAATGGATTGTCACCCGAAAATACTGCAATATATCAACAATATCAACAATATCAGATGTTTTTACAACAAAAAGAAGAATTAGAAAGAGAAAGAGAATTAAAATTAGAAAGAGAAAGAGAATTAGAATTAGAAAGAGAAAGAGAAAGAGAATTAGAATTAGAAAGAGAAAGAGAAAGAGAAATTAGAATAACTGAAGATATAGTAGAACCACTATTACAAGAAGATCAAGATTTTTTAGATTTTTTGGAATTCAAAAAATCTAAAAAAAAATCACATAATAATAAAGAGGAAGTGGAAGACGAGGAAGTGGTAGAGGATGACGAGGAAGACGAGGAAGTGGAAGACGACCTAAATATACATAATATGTCAACCGATATTAGAAAAATATTAAATAATGATAGTATTAAATACACTATTAAAAATGAACAATTTGATTATAGGAATATATTAAAAGAAGGAGATATTAATATTAAAAAAGGAGACCTATATTTACATGACATTAGTTGTTCTGGTGATGGACCATATGTTATTTGTTTATTTATTTAGATAATATTTCCATTGTTTTTTCATAACCAATTAGGATGTGTTTATTCTTTTTCTCTTTATTTGCAGAAAAATCAACACTAACTGTTGACATGTTTAGATCTAAATATATCACAATATTTCTTTTATTTGTATAAAATTTTTTATCTTTATATTTATTATTTGTAGATTGTATAAGAAGGGAACAATATCTTGAGAATGTTAACTTATCTAATATGATTGGATTATTATCTTCAATTATAATCGAAATATAATGTTTATATTCATCAATAAATGGCATAGACCCACATACCGCTCCATCTATATATACATTATTATTATACATTACGGGTTTAAAAACGAATGGAATCGCAGATGACATACATATTAAAGTAGATATTTCTATATCAGGGTAATTTTTATAAGAAGCATAAATTTCTTCATTTAGGGATAAATTATATGTTTTTATAATTAAGTTTTTTTTTGTTTTTTTATAAAATTCAAGTAATGTCATATTTTTATCATATCCAAAATTATGTAATATACATTCAATGTTTTTTTTCATATTATTTGTATCAAATAATCCCATATTTTCAAATAAATTATTTAAATTATTTAAGTTTATTAAATTATCATATTTTATTTTATTAGATAAATTATAAATAATTGGTAAAGATAAACCAATTGACATAAATAGTGCAATAATAGAACCAGCCGAACATCCTACAAATCTTTTAATATTTGAATAATCTTTTTTTAATATCTCTTTTTTTTCCAACGCATATAAATAACCAATTATAATATTAACATTAGTTCCACACGCACATAATAGAAGTGTATTAACTTTCATTTATATTTAAAATATAATATTATGTGCTAATAAACATATAATATTATATTTTAAATATATATATATAATGTCGCAATTAAAAATAGATGATTTATATAAGACAGCTAAGAGAAAAGAATTAGTTAGATTTGAAACATTCGATAAAATATTAATTAAGTGTCATAATAGAATTAAATTATATGCCGATAACAAACAAACTGAATGTTTATATAATATCCCATCCTTTATTATCGGTATACCATTATATGATGTAAATGATTTACAAGAATATATTGTTTCATCGTTGAAAAAAAATGGATTAGTTATTAAAGAATATACAAACAATTGGATATTTATATCTTGGAATTTTAAAAATAAACCAAAAGTCAAAAAAAATAAAAATTCAAATAATGAACATAAATTTGTTGAAGATTATAACCCATCTGGCACATTCATAATAAATGAAAGAGCTATGTTGGATATGAAAGAAAAATCTATAAAAATGTTAAATTTTTAAACAAAAAACCATTCATCGTAGTATTCTTTATTTGTTAATATTGCGTATATATTATTATCACTATATAATATACCTATATCTTCCAATGTATCTATAAATGATATTAATCCACCATACTGTTCTTTTAAAAATAAATTAATATTTTTACGTTTATTATTTTTTTTTATATCAATACTTTTAGTCCTTAATATTATAACTTTTCTTAAATCACATATTTTTATTTTTTTTTTATCGGTCAGAATTGATATTATTATATTATAAGTTATTTTATTACCATGACTAATTGAAATATTCCATTCGCAATTTTGTCCAGACATTTAATAAAAAAATATATTATTATTTTATTAATTTAATTTATTAATTTTTAAATTAATATGACTTTTATCTTCATATTATATCTAAAATACAATTGATTTTATTATATTATCTAATGTAATTCTTTTATTATTATTTAAATTAAATATTCCATTAAATAATTCACCCCCATTTTTATATTTTGTCAAATTATTAAATTTCATTTCGTTAAATTTATATTGTGTATTAATATTACTTAATATTCTTGATATTTCTGTCTCATTTATCTCGGGAATTAACCCCCAACCAAAAGTATTTATTTTATTATATTTTAATAATTCTAACATCACTACTCCCAAACACCATACCATGGTTGATTCATTACATTTTGGTTGTCCACCAGTAAATCTTTGATCCCAAGGCAACCAAGTGCACGAATTATTACTACCCCTTGAACATATTGAACCAAGGTCTCCCAATACTGTTGTAATCTCTTTATTATCTATACATTTGAATAAAATATTAGCCGTTTTCAAATCGGTATAAGATAATTTGTTTTTATTTAAACATTTCAAATGTTCTGCGATTTGTTTAATTACTAGATAAATATTTTTTATATTAAGTTTCCCATTCATTTTATTTAATCCCCCGGACATAATATTCATTATAGCAAATTTCTTAATATTAGGCGAATTACCCATATTTAATAATCTGACATTAATTGTATTACAATTAATATTTAATTTGTTTAATTTTTCAATTATTTTAAGTTCACTATCATTGGAATATTTAAATGATTTTATGGCTACTTTTATATTGGAATTATTTGAATATTCATATACTTTACCATATACCCCTTTGTTTATATATTTAGATTTACATATTGGTGTATTTTCATAATCTAACGAAAAAAATATTGTTTCATTCCACCCTTTTGATATTTTAAATATATCAGCTCCCCCAATTGGTCTATTTGAACATATATTATCTGGAATTAATTTAAATTTGTCTAAGTTTACATATTCTATATTTTTATTTTTTTTGCATTCATTTGTAAATATTTT
>Ga0255046_10000476_pt1 | contig 10811 bp, 5 predicted proteins | sample BC1_12_27_MG_FD_183632 | JGI IMG/M metagenome (GOLD analysis project Ga0255046, IMG submission 183632) | Seawater microbial communities from Strait of Georgia, British Columbia, Canada - BC1_12_27 | ecosystem: Environmental > Aquatic > Marine > Strait | place: Canada: British Columbia...
TAGATGGAGTTGCTAAAAATCACAGTGTTGTATATCAAAACCCAAATATTGATAAAGACTCACAAATTGCTAGAACAAGATATTATAACGAAGACACTGGATATGAGAAAGAAGATATTCTCTTTAATGCTAGATTTGGTAGACAATTAGCTGACTTATCAACAATAACTTTAAATCTTGAAAGAAATTTACCGATTCACAATTTACTTGAAGTTGGAGATTGTGTTGAATATAAACCGCAGATGTTAGAATACTCTGATTTAAGCGGAAAATATATATTGTGGAGCTCTGACATTATCTTCACAAAACCAAGCATATGGACTTCAGTAGCAACGATCAATATGGTTAGAACAAACAAGAAGTCAGGAATAACTCGAAAGCCAAATTATAGATAAGTAACCCAATAATTTTTAGAACAAAAAATAAAGGAGTATAGTATGGAATCTGTTTCGGTAGTTAAAGACGATAACATACAAGATATAGCTGATGAGTTTGTCACTGAATATTTAAGATGTAAAAATGACTTTGATTACTTTTGTCGAAACTACATTTTAATTGAAATACCAGGAAGAGATGTTAACTTAGTACCATATCAGAAACAAATTGAATTAATCAATTTAGTTGAAGAAAAACGTTATGTCTTAGTATTGAAAAGTCGTCAGATAGGAATTTCCACAATTATCCAAGCATACGCCGCCTGGTTAGCAACGTTCTTTGATAATGCAGTAATTGGAATTATTTCTAAGGATGGAAAAGAAGCTACTGACTTTGCAAGAGCTATTAGAGGAATGGTTGAAAAACTTCCCGATTGGATGAAACCGCCAAAGGGTCCTCTTGGAAAAGGTTTTGCAAAAAGAACAGAACAATCATTTATTCTTACAAATGGAAGTAAGGTATATGCCTCACCAGTTAATCCAAATGCTCCGGATAAGACTCTTCGTGGTAAGGCAATTACATTCTTGGTTATTGATGAGGCAGCATTTGTCCATCATGTTGATACAGCATGGACTGCGATGGTTCCGGCTCTTTCAACTAATCAGATGCAAGCCAAAAAAGCAGATGTTCCATACGGTACTGTTGTCCTTTCAACTCCGAATAAAACAATGGGAGTTGGTCAATGGTATTTTGAAAGATATTCAAAATCTATTTCGAGAGATGATATTTTCGAACCATTTGTAATTCATTGGAAAATGATTCCAGAATTAGCGGATGATCCTGACTGGTATAACACTCAATGTAGACTGTTTGATAATGATACAAGAAAGATTGCACAAGAACTTGAGTTAAAGTTTTTACCTGCCGAAGGATCATTCTTTGAACCAGAAACAGTCGAGAAGGTTCAGAACGCTGCTAGACAACCAATGGAAAAACTAAGAGTTTACAATGGTGAAATATGGAAATTTCAAAATGCGTATCCTGGAAAATATTATATAATGGGCGTTGACACTGCTCCCGAGCATGGAGAAGATAGATCTGCTGTTACAGTTTGGGATTATGAATCCATGGAGCAGGTTTGTGAATATCAAGGAAAATGTAAAGTTTTAGATTTTGTTAAAGTTGTAAAAGTTTTAGCTGCACAATATCCTGGGTTGATTGTTGTTGAATCAAACTCTTATGGAAATCAAGTTGTTGAACAATTGTATAATAGTGAAATTGGTACAATGGTATATAAAGAAAGAAGAGGGCAACAAACTTGGTTACCTGGATTAGCAACTACAACTAAAACAAGACCTTTGATGATTGATGCGCTATACTCATATATAACACAATTCCCAGAAATTGTAAGATCAGAAAGGTTGGCATTAGAGTTAACTGGACTGGTCTCAAAACCAAGCGGAAAAGTTGAAGCTGATATTGGATGTAGAGATGACTTAGTCCTTGCTTCATCTTGTGTTATGTATGTACGAAAATATGACCCACCAATGTTAGTTGGCACTGCTGAGTATAATTCTGTAGAATCTGAAATCGCAGAAGCATTAAAGAAAAATATTGGACTTCCAACAGATATATCAAATGATATGATAATAAATCATGTTAGAGACAACATTGATACAATGGGTGGGTTTGTAGATACATTAACTTTTTTTGAAAAGGGATAAGGAGATAAATAATGTCTGAAAGTGGTACTATAGTCGATAAAGATAATTTAACTGAAATATTTGCTTCCCCTATTGGTTTGAAACCTGTAGTAAAAATTGACGGTGAAATACTATATGGTTCGGAGAAATTGAATAACAGTTATATAAAAGCTCTAGAAAAATGTGGGCGTACAAGAGCAGCAGCTTCACAGTTACATGCTCTAGTACTAAAAAGAAAAATTATTCCTTGTTTTAAAACATCCGGATTTAAAGGATTTGTAGCATGGAAAATTTTTGCACCAGTCCACAAGCAAGCAGAATTGGGGTTTTATGATCCAACTAAAACAAAAAGGATCTATATTATAATTTCAAATAACACAAACATATTTGCTTTTGCTTCAAATGATTTCCTTGGGAAATTAACTATTCATGAATTGATGCATATGCTAGCTGATCAAAAAACATCTTTATTTTTTAATATGTTTAAAAATGAGCTGCTGGCATATTATACTGAGTTATTTAAAATGATCTTTAGCATAAAAGAAATAGACTCAGGAAGAATGAACAGAGTATTGAAGCATCTATTTATGGACATTGAAAGAAAATCAGCAAGTATGAGTATGGGTACTTTAAACAGATACAGCAAAGTTCTTGAAAAAGAGTTTTCGGGTATCACGACTATGTCACAAAGTGAATTTCAAAAAACCTTAAATGACTATATTACACTAATTAAAATTTATTTGATCAGCGTAGAGAGATTTTTTAAATCAAGAGATCAATTCAGACATATTATAGGACCAATGTACTTGGCATATAAGAGGGGTCTTTCCATTGTAAACTATACAACTGTTTGTATTCAAGAACTAATATTTCCTTCTGAAGTTATAGCTATTATTTCAGAAGATATGAAATATGGGAAGAAAGCCCTTTCAGGAGCTGTAAAGCTCTAAGGAGATAGAAGATGGCAGAAAAGACTCGCATTCCTCCTAGCACAGATCTTCTAATGAAGGACGCGAACACAGCAATGTCAGATAGAGCGAAGAGAATAAACAGTCTTCACAAGAAAGTAGATCAGATCGTAGTAGAGGAAAATCGTAAAAGACGTCAGGTATCAACTGAGGTCGATTCGTTATCAAAACAAAAAGAAAGATTGAGACGTGAACTCGAATACGCCAGAACAGAAATTTCACATGATATGGCAAAAGAGTACGGCGGAGTTGTAAAAGGTCTCGGTAAAACCATTCATCAACTATCTATCGGTGTCAAAAACATAACTATGACTACTGCAAAAGCAACATCTGATGCGGTTAGTCAATATGGCAAAGCTATCAGTGAAGATATTAGTATCAACAAAACTAATATGATGGCAATGGCTCTCGCCAAAACATCTCCTCTCTTTGGTTATTTCGCATCTAAATTCATGGAAACAGATGTATTTAAGGGTGCAGCTGCTCGAATCAGAGATGGACTTGGAAGTGCCCTTGTATCTGGAATAAAAAGAGTTTCTGGTATAATTCCAGGAATAGAGGGTAAACGTGAGAAGCAAGGCAAACGAGAAAGAGAAATTAGTGCATTAACTGGAGAAATTGGTTCCCTTAAAAAAGAGATTCAAGGAAGACCGCCAGCAATGCAAGTTGGTGGATTCGTCAGAAAGGGCGGTGTAGTTGAAGTCCATGCAGCAGAAGTAATAACTCCAGTTGATAAATTATTGAGAGAAATCTCTACACAAATTCAAATACAACAAGCAGCCGAAAGAAGGGGATTTGTAAAAACATTCGTTAAAGAATTTCAGCAAGCAAAAGATTCTAAACAAGAGAATTGGCAAGACAGAATGCTTAAATCTCTTATTGAATTGAAAATTGCTTTTATCGGTACAACTTCACGTTTAAGAATTGCATGGCAAAGAACACTTCTTGAGCATCCAACGTTTAGAGGAATGTTGATGTTCGCCGAAGGTTTTAAAGCTGTAATTGGTGCTCCTATTAAATGGTTGTTCGGTGCTAGAGGCGGATACTTATCAGATATAAAACGCGCTAGTGCAACTGATAATGTTTTCTTAAAAACATCTAATATTCTTGGTCTTATCTATACTATGGGTATGCCAAAACTGGATGCTATTGCTAAATATACCAGAGCGACTGCTACAGCAGTATCGGGCGTTGAACCATCTGAACCTTTACCAACACGCTATTCAATGTTTCAAAGAATCGGGGCCGCTTTCAGAAAACAAAAGAAAACTGGAAAATTTGATTTAGGAGAGATATCTGGAAAACCTGATTTAGAAAAGACAGCAGGAAAATATGGACTTCATGCTGAGTCTTTAAGAGAAGCGGGATTTGGTAAAGATGGTGATATATCCCTAAAAAATATTGTATCCGTACTATTTGGTCGTGGAAAGAGAGGGGGAGTTGAGGGAGCAGGAGACTTTTTTGGAAAGCAGAAAGAAAGAAAAGTACTTCATAAAGGAATGGAATCTGATCCTCAAGCTGGAATATTTCAATCATTAGAACGTCTTAACAAAAAAACCGGTGCTCTTTTATTCCTAAAACGTAAACAAGAGAAAAGAGAAGGTCCTCATTCTCCAAGTATGGCTGATAATATCAAAAATACTTATATGTGGACTAAAAAGCAATTTGCACAAGGAAGAGATAAAGGGAAAGAGCAATTCAGACAACTGAAAAAGATTAGAAGAGTCGGTGAAAAACAAAATCATTGGACACGTCTAATGAATAGAAAATTGAGAAAAATGGGCGGTAATATATGGAAAGCAATCATGTTTGCTTTCACTATGTTCCAAGGAGTCGTCAGTACAGCCATCAATGCAATTGGGATCCTTCTTAGTCCATTATTAAGTTATCTTGGTATAAGAGGACTTTTTAGAAGTGGGCCAGGCGGCGCGTTTGGAAAGTATAGACCCGGAGACGCAGGATTTATTGGACACGGTAAAAAGTTTAAAGATTGGGGAGCCAGGAGAGTTAAAGGGGCAAAAAGATACGGTAAAGGCATCGGAAGAGCTGGGAGAATGGCTGGCCCTGGTGGAGCTGCTAGTTATGCTGGTAGAGGAGCTTGGAGTGGTGTTAAAAAAGCTGGAAAATGGGCCAAAGGACTAGGAGGTGCTGCTTTAAGAACTGTAGGACGCGCAGCAGGTCCTATAGCAGGTATTGGAATGGGGGTTTATGATGCCGCAAAAGCTGCTATCTTCAATCCGGAAGGTTTTGCTGGAGGTTTTATTACTAGAGCATTTGCTGCATTCTTAGGTGGCACAAAATCTGGAGCAAAGGGAGCATTGTGGGGAGCTGCAAAAGGTGCAGCTATTGGAATGCTGTTTGGACCTATTGGGGCAGCTATTGGGGCAGGAGCAGGAATAATTCTTGGTTTTATCGGAGGAAAAAATTTATCCAAAGCATTCGCCGTTATACTAAAACCAATTAAGCTTTTGGTAAAAGCAATTTGGGCAATTATAACTTTTCCATTTAGAATGATATGGAAGGGTATTAAACTTATTACCGCAGCAGGTGTGTGGATAGTTAAAAAACTCTTTATGTTAGCTAAAGGTCTTATAAAAGGTATTTGGGCGGTTGTGACTTGGCCTATTAGAACTCTATATAAAATTGCTTCTTGGTGGTATGAAAATATTACTAAACCCATTTACAAAGTAGTATGGGGTGCAATATCCGCAGTTGGAAAACGAATTTGGGCGATTGTGACTTGGCCGTATAGAATGCTTCGTGATATGGCAGTATTCCTATATGAACAAACAATGGGACGAGTGAAAGAAGTTTGGCAAGGAATCAAAGCAGTTGGAAAACGAATTTGGAGTATTATTACATTCCCATTGAGAATGGTACGTTTATTCGTTGATACCTTCTTAAAAGAACTTGGTTTCAGAGGATTAGGAGAAGGAGGTAGTTTCTGGAAAACAGTTAAGAAAGTTGTAAGCACAGTATTCAATGTAGTTACCTGGCCATTAAGAATGTTCTGGAAATTAACAGGATGGATAGGAAAGGGAATTACAGCACTAGTGAAAGGGGTTGGTAAAGTAATATGGGAAATTGTAAGTGTCCCGTGGTATATTATGAAAACCGCAGCTAAGATTTGGTGGAAATTAACTGGATGGTGGCTAAAAGGTACTATGAGCATGATAGCTGGAGTTGTTAAAGTCATGGCTAAAATAGTGGCCTTTCCTTTCAAAGTAATTGGTGGTTTATTTAGTATGATATGGAAAGGACTAAAAGGAATCTGGGCAGTTATATCCTTTCCTTTCAAAGTCATTAGTGAAGTTACTAAATTTATTTGGGGATTTTTCACTAGAGAAAATAAAAATGTCAAAGAGAAATTTTCAATTTGGAAAGGTATTGCTACGTTATTTAAAGCAGCAATATATATTCCAATGAAAATCCTAAGTCTTATCACCTGGCCATTTAGAATGATAATCAAACTTGGTAAATGGGCATTTGAAAAAATATTTGGCAAAGGATTCTTTGCAAAGGCAATGAAGATGTTACAAGATCCTAGATTTAAAAAGGGTCTGTTAAAAGCGTATCATGCGATTGTCGACCCAATAATGTTACCTCTCCGAATACTCGGTTGGATAGGAAGAAAGATTGGCGGAATGTTTGCAGGGTTGTGGGATGGAATAAAAGATATGTGGAATGTTCTCACCTGGCCATTTAGAGTCATTCCAGAATCTGTACGCGATTTGAAGAATTGGATTGTTAAAAAGGTTACTGATATCCCGTTTATCGGTCGGTTTATCAAGGGTATCAGAAAGATGAAAAACTGGGCGATGGATATTCACAGCGGAACTTTTGCTGAGAAACGTTTAGCTGAGCAGGGTTTTGTACCACCCACTGACCGCTCAAAAAGAAAGAAACGAGAACCTTATTGGGAAAAACGAAAACGACTTCTGCGAGACAAAGGAGTGACCTTAGCAGAACTTGGAGCATCAGAAGGAACATATAGATATGGAATGATCGTTAGAGCCAAAATTGGTGGTAAATGGTACAGCGTTAATAAACAAGGTCAAGACTGGATAGTAGAACCAGTTAGCGGACCAACTGTAACAAAAGAAGAATTGTCTAAACGAATGACCGCTAAATTTGCAGCAGAGAAAGGAGTTGATCAAGCAACAGCTGAAAAACAAACTGCAGCATTAATGGGAATGATGGGTGATACGTCGAAAGACCAAGTCAATGCAACACAAACATCAACTAACATTTTAAATAGTAGTGTTAATAATGTGAGTAATTCTAATAATTCATCACCCTCAAGAGGTCGAGGATCTACTGCTGGATTCTCTTCTGGCGGAAAATATGCAAGTGATGTAGAAAATTGCAATATTACATAATGAGGTAAAAATATGGCTGTAATATTTAAACATGCTGGCGCATCAAGTGGTGCGACCATAAAACTTGCTCCTTCTTTAGGAGCTTTCGGTTTTCCTCCGGGGTCGCACGTAAGCGATGATATGATTATAAATAGTATGCCTGTAGCTGAGATCCATCCAGCAGAACCAGATTGGACTGGCGGGCTTACACTATTTACAATGGATTATGATAATGGAGAAACAAACTATAATAAGCTATTAGCTAAACACGGATTTTCAGTAACACTGCCATTAAAATTAGCGTTTATTGCCGATAACTTTCCAACTGATTCTTTTACTAATGAATATACCGAAACATTTTTACAAAAAATGACTGATACCGGTTCAAGTGCATTTGGTCAAATAGTTCAAATGTCTGGAGAAAGCAATGCCCTTGAAGCTATCGAAAGTTATGGTTCCGATCTTGCTGCAGCTGGAGGAGAAGTCGAAGGATTTATGGGCGCGGGTATGAAAACGATGGGTGAAAAATCTGCTGAATTTGCTAAAGGTGCTGGAAAGATGATGGAAAATGCTCAGAAGAGTGATTCGGCTCTGGGACGCCTTCTTGGCGGCGGCGCTGATATGGTAAATAAAATGTTATCTGGACATAGAGTAGACTTCCCTCAAATCTGGGCAAACAGTGGTTTTACCCCTTCTTACTCATTAACAGTAAGACTTTATAATCCGTATCCAGGAAATCCAGACTCTACATATCGCCACATAGTCGGTCCTATTGCAGCAATACTTTGCTTATGTACACCAAGGTCTGAATCAGCTCATGCATACAGATGGCCTTTTTATCAAAGAATTAGAGTACCAGGACTATATGATTTAGAACCTTGTGCCATTACAAATGTAACTATAATAAAAGGTGGGGATCAACAACAAATTGCATATAATCAAAATTTAGCAATGGTTGATGTAAGAATTGATTTTTCAGCTTTACACAGAAGTATTGTTGCCGAAGAAGGCGACGGGAAGAATCAAAAATTTTCCCACCGACCAACTCTTAGAAAATATCTTGATGCTATGGCAACACAAGATCCAGAAAGTTTTGTAACTAGAGGTACAATGCGAGATGGTATTGGAGGAAAAATAAACACTGAAATAAGAAAAGAACAAAAAGAAATTATTAAAAGATCTCGAGCTCAAGAACAGTTCGAAATAAATAAAAAGGTTAGCAAAAGATTGGCCCTACCTGCAGATGCTTCTCTGGTGGGTCCGAGAACTAGCCCACAAAGTAAAGTTGAAGAAGTACAACAGATTATTGAAAGAAATCCTACTGGGTCTAATAATGTTGAGCTTGCAGAACGATATGGTGTGGCTGCAGTTACAAAGGCTTGGGAAAATTTAGGATGCGTCGTTGAGACGCAAGGCAGCCCAAACAGCAGTTTTTTCAGGATTGCAGTAGATTGTTAACATACAGTATTTTTCAATACCATAGTTAAATAGTAGGCGAGAAACAGATTTACTAGGAATTGTGTTTGTGAGGTTAGTTGGTTATATTTTTTATTATAACCAATCTCTTTTAAAATATCCATTAATAAAAGATTTATTTGTTGTTTGAAATAAATTTTCATCCGAGTTCGTTTAATAGACATAAGTTTTCTAACAAAAGTATTATAATTCTTTCCACATAAGGAACTAGCATTATCCAATTCTTTCAAATATAATCTATAAGTTGTTCTTAAATTATCCACATATTTTGTGTTATTTAATTTACTGACTATTTGAGTTGCAAGCGATGAATTGATTTTAGCTTCTCTTCTAGATGCCTGCATGGCTTTATGATCAACGTGTCTATACACAGTGATTTTCTTAACCACAGTATCAATCAATCTTGCTCCAGTTTCTTTAGTAACATCTTGAAATGCGCTTTCCCCTTCTTCATCATCTGGAGGCATTTCTTCAGTTCTCAAACCTGAACCAGCTTTGGCAGCATTATGATAAGTGGACGCAAAACTCCTCAGACTCTGTTCAAGGCGATTTCTGCTCTCCTGCATAAACCTGGACACTAAATCTAAATCATTCTTCTCTAAAGCTTTTGTCCATCTTCTTATCATCTCATCAGAAAGGAAAAATAGAGCATTGGGAATAGTTTTTTCTCTTGAAAACAGGTGGGTTCGTGTCAAAGTTTCTAGGGAATATCTGAAAGTATCGTCGATACAATATTTAAAATATTTTCGCATAAGGTTAGAATAGTGACGAACGACATAGAAAATCATTAAATTTCTGTATGTAGTCTTATCTCTCTTTTTAATATAATATTGCATCAAAAAGACATAAAAATTAGCAATGGGATCAGATTGCGCCATAAATTTGGCTTCTTTTCTTCCCTTCCATCTTCTTTTTGTAAATGCTTTTGTATCAGTTTCTTTAAGTCCAGTCAATCTTAATAATTCATAGTAATGCTTTTTAACTTCTGGATAATAACATGGCTCTGATAATGAACTAAGATTGCTGGAAATTATATTAACTACAACCCTCTTAATTCTTGCCTCGTTCATTTTAACTTTTTGTAATAACTCATCCATGTTATATCACCCTGACTGTTATATCTTCTTCATGGAAGAAAACATATTCTGGTCCATATCTTAGTAGCTCTTCTTGTGTCAGATCCCTTAATAAGAAATTAAAGAAAATGCTTGTTTCCGGTTTTCTCAATGAACAATGACTTACACCATCAATCTCTTGAACTACATCAATGATTTCTGAACGGAAGATCTCTATATTAGTTCCAAACCTATCCTTAAAAGCATCAAAGAGTGTTTCACGCACCGAGGTCACCAACGCCGTAAGTGTTCCGCTATACGTACTTTCTCTGAATACTTCAACGTCAAGTTTCAGAGGAATTGTATAAATTGGCAATGGTATCCAACCAATAGATGAATAGATATATTTTCCGCCTTTATTCTCAACATAAGTAATAGTATCAGAAACAGGGTCACTATAGATAAAAACAGGACCAGTTGCATCAATACATTTTGCAATACTATCTTGAACTGGATCTCCTGGATCTGTACACTTAGTAATAATAAATCTATCACCTTCATCACAAACCGTAGGAACAACTTCTAATATATCAACAACCGGTGCTATAGTTGGCTCATTGAGAGTCATATTAAAAAGGATACCATCTGTATTGGTAAACTTAAAGTTTGAAAAATCAGTTAACATCCTATAATCAACTAAATCCATAGTTGTTGTAATTTGCTGCAAAACTTCTAATTCAAATGATCTTTGATCAATACTAGCATAATACTCTGAGTTGATAACAGGCACATCATAAACTATTGTAGCGGTTGAATCTAAAACAACATTTGATCTCATAAAGTCAGATAAGTCATCTCTAAAAGTAACTTTATTTG
>Ga0255046_10000477_pt1 | contig 10804 bp, 10 predicted proteins | sample BC1_12_27_MG_FD_183632 | JGI IMG/M metagenome (GOLD analysis project Ga0255046, IMG submission 183632) | Seawater microbial communities from Strait of Georgia, British Columbia, Canada - BC1_12_27 | ecosystem: Environmental > Aquatic > Marine > Strait | place: Canada: British Columbia...
GCGGCTTCCGGTGAGACGTGCCCAATGGCTGCTCCGTGGCTGGCTCCGGAAAAGCGGCCGTCGGTGATCAGGGCCACAGCTTTGTCCATTCCCATGCCGGCCAGTGCCGATGTCGGTGACAGCATTTCGCGCATGCCGGGTCCGCCCTTTGGCCCTTCATAACGGACGACGATCACCTCGCCCTTATTGATTTTGGCATCCATGATGGCTTCAAATACATCTTCTTCGGAATTAAAAATTCGGGCCGGACCGGAATGGGTCAGCATCTCTTCAGATACGGCGGCCTGTTTAACAATGGCGCCATCGGGCGCCAGGTTGCCGGTGAGGATGGCCAAACCCCCGGTTGGATGAACCGGCTTTTCAATTGAACGTATGACCCCATAATCCTTTACGCCGGCTTTGATTTCCGTCAGCATATCGGCCACAGATTTGCCATAGACCGTCAGCGGGTTTTCCTTGATGAGTTTGGCTTTTTGCAGTTCGGCTAAAATAGCAGGAATCCCGCCGGCATAAAAAAGGTCTACCACGTGATGAGGACCCGCCGGAGCGATAGAGGTCAGGTGGGGAACTTTGGCTGTAAACGGGTCAAGATCCCTGAGGGTTAAATCCAGACCGGCATAATAGGCCATGGCCGGAATGTGCAGGGCCGTGTTGGTGGATCCCCCCAGGGCCATATCTGCCGCAATGGCATTGTGAAATGCATCGTTGGTCATAATGTCCAGCGGTTTGAGATCCTTTTTTACCAGGTCCACCGCTTTATAGCCGGTTTCTTTGGCCAGCCATATTCTTTCAGAGAAAACAGCGGGGGCACTGCCGTTGTAAGGCAGGGACATACCCAGCGCTTCAGACAGGTTGCTCATGGTATTGGCCGTAAACATTCCCGAACAGGAGCCGGCGCCGGGACAGGCGGCGCATTCATATGTATGCAGCTCCTCTTTGGAAATTTTTCCACTCTTGAAGCGACCCACCGCCTCAAAGACTTTGTCCAGGCCGGTGTCCTTGCCGTGGATTTTTCCCGGCAGCATCGGGCCTCCGGATAGAAAAATAGAGGGAATATTCAACCGGGCGGCAGCAATCAGCATGCCCGGAATAATCTTATCACATGAAGCCAGAAGAACCAGACCGTCAAAGGGATGGGCAACAGCCATGGTTTCAATGGTGTCGGCGATCAGTTCTCTGCTGGGGAGCGAATATTTCATGCCTTCATGGTTCATGGCGATGCCGTCGCAAATTCCGATCGTATTAAAAACCAGCGGTGTGCCACCACCGGCATAAATGCCGGCCTTGACGGCATCCACGAGTTTGTCCAGATGCATGTGCCCCGGAATAATTTCATTAAACGAATTGGCAATGCCGATAATCGGCCGGTCCAATTCCCAGTCCGTGAATCCATCCGCTCTTAAAAGCGATCGGTGGGGAGCTCTTTCGGGGCCCTTGGTCATTAAATCACTTCTTTTCGTCATTTTGATTTTTCCTTCCGCTAGGGTTCGGATAGTTCAATCGTAATCCCGTTTAAGGCGCTGGGTTGTGAGTTCTCCTTTAGACGCTTTATTTTTCTCCAACCGGCTTCAGCAGCTTTTCCACAAAAACCGGTACGGGGATGAGCTTTTGGGAAAGCATGATTTCTTCTGTTTGTTTCCAGGCATCCGCGTCGATTTTCCCGAACTCGAAATCCGGTGTCGGCATCATCAGGATGCGGGTAGCCGTTAGCTGTTGGCGGACAATCTCCTCAGGGGTTTCTTTGTTGTACTTTAAAACCGTTTCAATTGCTTTTTCTTTTTGGGTCGGTTGCAGGATTTCATGCCAGCCTTGAACCAGCGCCTTTATGAATTTTTTGACGGTTTCGGGGCGTTCCTCCAGCATTTTTCTGGTGGTGACGACAGAATTCGCTACAAATCGGATACCCATTTTGCTGGGATCCATCAGGTCAAAAGATTCTCCGGCTTTTCGAAGCTTGTCGCCGATAATCGGCGCCTGGGCATTGCGATAAAGGGGCCAGAGATCGACTTCACCTTTGTAGAAAGGGGTATAGTCGTAACGTACACTGAAGAGCTTCACCTCATCTTCTTTGATGTTATATTTGGCCAACAGTGCGCGCATGATGGTTTCATCATTTCCGCCAAAGGTGACGCCGATGGTCTTGCCTTTAAGATCTTGCGGTGTTTTGAGCGGCGTTTTATCGGGTCGATAAATCCAATGCAAGGGATTGGTCTGGAAAAGCTGGGCTAGGACCACAATCGGTGCACCTTTGGAAACTGCACGAATGACCTGATCGGCCGATGCCACCCCGAATTGAGCATGGCCTAATTCGAGCTCTTTAATGGCATCTTTCTCCGGGCCGCCCGGTTTAACGGTTACCTTAAGACCATTTTTGGTAAATAATCCGGCGTCATCGGTGTAAAGATCGCCCACCACACTGATATTAAAAAGCCACTTGAGGCGATAACTAACTTCCTCCAGCGGTTTTTCGGCCTCCTGAGCACAACCACCTGTTATTATGATAAGAACCGTGCCTATTGCCAACAATCTGAGTTTTTTTAGAAGTTGTTGCTTCATTGATTACCTCCCCTAGGTAGTGTCAACCAAAGCCCAATATGACGAAACTTTTGTTTGGTATGCGTTAAATGCTGCCAAACCGTTTTTTAATAAACCATCCAAGCCACTCCAGAAAAACCAGATATAATGATGTGCACACGCCGATTAAAAAAAGAGCCACCAGAATTTTTGACAGATCACTCTGATACAGGGCGATGCGGATACTGTATCCGATCCCGGCGTTGGCCGCAATGAACTCGGCAACAATCGTGCCGACCATGGCCAGGGTTGCGCTTCCCACGATGACCGTAACCAGTTTGTGAATATTTTCGAAGGCACGGATTTTTACCTGCAGGCGCCAGTTCATTCTCTGCGTGGATTCGAAGAAATGCTCAATTTCCGCTATGGGCTCAGATAATATGCCGATGAAGGACAACAGCAGGGGGAAATAACAGATCATCGCCGCAATTAAAAGGCGCGAGGAAAGTCCGTCACCCAATAAAATAAAAATAATCGGTGCCACGGCCACGATGGGATACGCCTGAATGTTATAGGCGGCCACCCGGATAAACGAGCTGATCCAGATGGTCAGTCGACCGATAATTCCCACCACCGTAGCCATGCAAATGGACAATACGTGGCCGAGAATCGCGACCGCCAGCGTATTGAGAACTGCCACCAAGTATAACCCGGAATACCGGCGGCAAGTGTTCCAGATTTCATTAACGCCGGGGATGGTGTAGTCGGATAGATTCAAGCTATATTTTACCAGCATCAGGGCCACGAGGCCGATAAAATAGATCATTAAAAATTGATAAATGCGCCTATGAAGCATTTACGATCTCCAGCATACGTTGCTCGAGCTCCATTTTTTTTAGAGCGCGACCGTCTCTAATGTCCTGGCCTTGAAGAGAGACCGCCTGGGGGTTTTTATGGTGGCTGCGCAGAACCAGGATCTGTTTGCAAAATTTTGAAACCTCAACCACATTATGGGATATATATAAAAAGCAACGCTCGGGAAACAATGTTTTGATTTTTAATATTATTTTTTCTTTGGTCATTTCGTCCACGTTGGCCAGGCTTTCGTCCATAATCAGCAAATCAAAGTCCTGTAAAAGATAGCGGGTTAAATTCGTCCGGTTTTGCTGGCCTAAGGAAAGCTGGGCAAATCGGGAATGCAAACAGGACTGAAGCCCAAACGATTTCACCAATTCTTTGATTTTTTCCTTATTGGCTCCCGGGGTGATGGCTGCAAGATGCTCCTGGATATTGGACCATCCCGGAAGTCTTTCCAGGTTAAACGTATACAGGACTTTATTCATGCCATGCGAGGAGATCTCTCCGCCAAACCCGCTAATTTCTCCGGTAATCATTTTTGCCAGAGTGGTTTTGCCCACACCCGACGGCCCGAATAAGGCGTGGAAACCCGGTTCGGTCACCCGACAGCTCAAGTCCCGGAATACATCGTTGACGGATCCCGGGTATTTATAATTTAGTTCCTTTAATTCGAGCAGCATTTGCCTTCATCAAATTGAAAGATTTTTGCCTTAAATAAAAATACAGACCGATTCCACCCGCAATCATCATTGCACAAAGGATTTGCCCCATGGAAAAGGATGAGAAAACAAAACCCAGATGGGCGTCGGGCTGCCGGAAGAATTCGATGAAAAATCTGACCGTACCGTACCCGATCACATATAGAGCCAGCATGGCGCCTTTGGGCGCCTTGAATCGGCGGACGCTCCACAGAATGATAAAAAGAAAAATCCCTTCAAAGAAGGCCTCATAAAGCTGGGACGGATGCCGCAGCGCTTTTTCAGGATCCTGGGGAAAATACATGCCGATCGGCGAGGTGGTTACGCGCCCGAATAATTCCCCGTTTATAAAATTTCCAAGACGGCCGAAGGTGTATCCCAGCGGCGCCACCGGCACATATAAATCCATTACATCCCAATAGTTCAGCTTGGCTTTGCGAATATACCAAAAACCTGCGAGCAATATCCCAATAAGGCCGCCATGGTATGACATGCCTGAGATACCCGTAAAGGCAAAGCCGTTTGAAAACGAAAACGGAAGAAAGATTTCGAGCGGATGGCGCAGATAATAGGATAAATTGTAAAATAATACATAACCCAGCCGGGCACCGATGATGAGACCTAAGATGGCGTAAGTGGTTAAGTCATTAATCTGATTTTTTGAGAATTCGAAGCGCGGCTCATGTTTGACGCGGTAGAGGACCAGAAAATAGGTGAAGGTAAAGGCCACGATATACATCAGCCCGTAGTATTGAAGCTTGAACCAGCCAATTTCAAATATGACCGGGCTTATATGTTGCGGCAAATGCTGCCACCAGTCCCAGAATTCACTCATAAAAATTGCTCTCCACTCCTTTGGGTCATCTCAGCCAATAATATGGCATATATTTTTTTATGTCAAAGAGAGGTAGCGCCTCTAGTGTTGCGTCGCGCAAGTAATTTACAAACACGGATCGATTTTATCAATCTTCTTTTTCAAAGATAAAGGTTTCAGATCGATGGCCGTTAATTTTTAGTTGATATTTTTTCCCAGTGTGGAATACTAGATCGTAAGCTCATGCTGGAGGGAAAAATGTTTAATTCGCAGGATCGAAAAATCCATTTTGGCTTACTTATCATGCGGTTGGGCCTCACGGCCGTACTCTTTTTGCATGCGTTGCCCAAATTATTCGACGGGGCACACTCCTGGAAAAGCGTTGGTACAAGCTTAGACTTCATTAATATTGGTTTGCCGCCAATGATCTTTGGTTTCGCGATTTTACTGCTGGAAACATTGGGCGCTGTGAGTTTTGTTTTCGGCTATTTTTTCAGGGCCGCCTGTACACTTTTATTTATTCTGTTCGGCTTATATTTTCTTATTTATTTTCAAAAGTCCGGCTATGATACGCTTATGCTGTGGTCTTTAGGCCTTGCGGCCGTTTTCTTTGGCCTTATTTACATCGGTCCCGGGCGTTATTCGATAGCGGTTAAGCTAGAAAAGAAATAAAGCCATGGGTTTATTGCGTATGGCGTCTGCAACCAGATGCACCAGCCCCGTTGAATTTCTGCTGAAAAAATCACCTCAACTTTTATAGCGAGTCAGAATTTGATGGCATTCTTTGAAAAGACTCCGTCTATTTTTGATGCGTCTGTTGGCCGAACCGGCAAAGACACAGTGCGAATAAGTTGGGAAACTCACCTTAAAGACCTTCAGGTCTCAATTTATCACGGAGATTCACCGGAAACGATAGAACGCAACGAACCCTTTTGCCAAATTGAAGGTAAAACCGCCGTTGAACTATCAGGGCTGAATCCGGATATTCCGCACTACTTTAAAATCATTCCACAAAATAGTGCAGGCATTATTACCGGTGAGCGACGTCTTCCCCTGGAAGGAACGGTTAATTTCAGGGATCTCGGCGGTTATGAGACGACCGCAGGACGACGCCTAAGATGGGGCAAGGTCTTCCGCTCGGATCATTTGTCTAGGCTGACGGATCGCGACATTGCTTTTCTGCAACGGATGAAGATTCAATGTGTTTGCGATTTACGAACATCGGCTGAAGCTCAAAAAAGACCGGATCGGTTTCCGGGAGATGGACCGGGTGAGTATCTGCATTTGCCGATCGACAATCTAAAATTCGACCCCACGACTTTATTTGAAAAGCTTAAAAGAGGGGATACGAGCTGGTTGACCCCAGAATTTTTAATTGAAGGTTATATTTTAAATATCGACAAATTTGGCACCATCTGGGGCGAAGTGTTCAGGCGTCTGGCAGAGCCGGGCCGGCTGCCGTTGGTTTTTCACTGCACGGGCGGGAAGGACAGGGCGGGTACCTGTGCGGCTCTCATTCTTCTTGCCTTAGGGGTTCCGGAAGAGACGGTTATCCTTGATCATGGTCTTTCAAATATCTTCATTGCCGATGTGTTAGACAAGATCTACGCTCAATTCGACGCATACGGTATTGATCGGAGTAAAATCTCACCCTATTTTACGGCACCGCAATACTGCATCGAGGCCCTGCTCCATCACCTTAATGAAAAATACGGCTCTTGCACCGATTATCTCAAATCAAAAGCGGGGGTAACGGAGGAGATGTTGGAGAGAATAAGAGAAGAATTACTAGAATAAAGTGCCTAAAATGAACTAAAATGAGCTAAAGTGCCTAAAATTATGGTATCGCTTTGCTCTATCTTTTTTATATAATGATCGTTCGACCCAGAGGCTCTCGACGGGTAGAATGCCTTAACTATAGGCATTTTAGTTCACTTTAGTCACTTTGGCTCATTTTATTTTATGGTTGACCAGCACCGGACACGGCAGTGTTTTCGAGACCCGGTCAGATCTTAAATTGACATTGCGATAAATTTACTCTAAGATCGATTTTACCAGGTAATACAAATAATTGTCACATCTCAGCGGCATCCCCATATGGCGGTCTAACACAATTAATAAAGGACCTCGGCTATGGAGCCTTCTGACAAACACTCAAACGGGCCTAACATTTCCGTTGTAACAGCCCGGTTGTTTGAGATCATTTTAGACATGCCGTTCAAAGACCGTCGCATCCTTTTAAAAGAGCTTGAAGAGAAGCATTCACAGGGAAGAAGAAAATTTGCCAGGAAGCCCTACTTTATGCCGGTGGACTTCGCGACCCTGGATCGTGCTTTCAGCGGTTATATTCGAAACATCAGTCCCGGGGGCTTACTGATAGAAACTCGGCGAGCCTTTTCCGTCGGCCAGCAACTCACATTGTCATTTATGCGGCCAAAATCCAGAGATTATGTCAAAGTGGGCGGGGAAGTCGTGCGAACGGTCCCTGACGGTTGCGGGGTTAAGTTTAATGCTAATATTGAAGATATTTCAAACTAAAGGTTTCCGATGAAAAAGAAAATATTAGTCGTCGATGATGAAGACTTTCAAAGAGACCTGTTAAATAAGCTTCTTACGAAAGCGGGTTATACCGTGTCAGATGCAGAATCCCCGGAGGTTGCGTTTACGCTTATGAAAAAGGAGGATTTTCCTGTCATTATTACGGACCTTATCATGCTCGATATGGACGGCGTCGAATTTTGTCAACGAATTCGAGAGCGAAATTCCCATTCCGTCATCATTGCATTAACCGGGTATGCTGATCTGTACGATCTGGAGAAGCTAAAGCAGGTGGGTTTTGACAATTATCTTACCAAGCCGATCAAACTTGACAAAATTCAACCGGTTGTTGAAGCGGGATTTAAAAAAATCAAAAACCGAAAAAAATCTCACCGTTAATCGCTATTCTCGGTTCAAAAAAGGTCCGCTCGCCACTTTATTTCTACCTTCATTTTTAGCTTGATATAAATACTGATCCGCCATGTCGATCAGGTCATCCGGCGAAAAATTCCCTCCGGGGCTGACCTTGTCAAAACCGGTTACACCAAAGCTGGCGGTGATCGATATCTTTTGGCCTTCCCATTTAAATACTTTTTTCGAAATTTGCTTACGAAGCCTTTCTGCCAGTCGATTGGCGTTTTTAAAACCGGTTTCAGGAAGAATCAGCAAAAACTCTTCCCCGCCGTATCTGGCCAGCCAGTCCATGTCTGAACGGATCAAAGACATGATGCATTGTACAAATTCATTGAGCACCATATCACCGCATAGGTGCCCGTAGGTATCATTGACCTTTTTGAAGTGGTCGAGATCGCATAATGCTAAGGAAAGAGGGTGCTGATATCGCGACGCTCGTTTTATCTCATGGGGCAGGTGTTCGTTTAAGTAACCACGATTATAGCAGCCGGTAAGAGAATCTTTGCGGGATAAAAGCCTGATTTCTCCGTTGGCTTTCTCCAGGGATTCATGCTTTTTCATTAAGCGATCATATAGCAGCGTATTTTCAAGCACGAGGGAATACTGTTTGGCCAGCATCGTTAACAACTTTATAATTTCGTGAGTAATGAAGCTTTCCTTGATAGGGGTTTTAAGCATAACGACCCCTAGTGTCCTTTTAATTGTGGAGAGAGGCAACATGACAATTGATGTTTCGTTTTCAAATGCCAGCGCAGGAATCAAAGCCGGTTGCCTTCTGTTGATAATCCAGGAAAAGATGTTGCATTCAATCTGATAATCGACTTCCTTTCTGCAGATTGCTTTTCTATTTTCCGGGAACACATATTCTAATACGAACTCATGGGTTGCATCATCGACCAGAAAAAGTGCACAAACCTCGATCTCGATTAAATTTCGCACATCCCCTAGAAAGACTTCCCATATCTGCCCAATGGTTGAAGGAAAATCTATCCGGTCTTGAAACTGGCCCAGATTCTCTATTTTATCAATAAGTTCTAATAAAGCGGTTCTTTGTTCGGTCATTGCGATAGCCTCCTAACCGTTCAATATCATACCAGAAATAATTTTTATAGCAAGTTTTTCAATCCGACTCCTCGAATAATTTGCCCTGGATTTTTTTGGCTTTTCATTATAGGCTTCGAAAAAAAATATAAATACAGATTAGCGTGCTTGTACGTTTGCCCGTTTGTGCGTTTGTCCGCTGTTGGGCCAAGTGGTTCAGCAGACCAAGGAACTCAACCGGCAACGGATTCAACCATGATGGGCAATATATTTTTCTATAATGAAAAGTTGAGAAATCTCGCCGCATGAGCAGTAGCAAAACGGTTACCTTATTCATCCAATGCCTCGTTGACACCATCTATCCCGAAGTGGCCCAGGCCATGGTACAGATTTTTCGTCGACTGGGAATTACCTTAACCTGCCCCACGGATCAGACATGCTGCGGACAGCCGGCTTTTAACTCCGGTTACCGGCAATCAGCGCGTGCCGCGGCCAAGCACTTTATCGAGGTATTCGCGGGGGCAGAGCAGATCGTGTGCCCGTCAGGGTCCTGCGTGAACATGGTGCGACACCATTATGCAGCATTGTTTCAAAACGACCCCCGATGGTTGCCTAGGGCGCAAAATCTGGCCGGCCGAATTTATGAATTTAGCGAATATCTGGTGGATGTTCTCGGGATTGAAGATCTGGGCGTTCGATTTGACGGCAAGGTTACGTACCATGACTCGTGTCACTTATTACGCGGTATCGGTGTTCAAGACCAGCCGCGTAAACTTCTCAGCAATGTTTTAGGGACTGAACTGATCGAAATGCATAATTCAGACTACTGCTGCGGGTTTGGCGGCGCATTTTCGGTTAAATACCCGGATATCTCAAATGCCATGGTAACCGATAAGGTCAAAAACATTATTGATAGTGGGGCTAATGCGGTGGTGGGCTGCGATATGGGGTGTTTAATGAACATTCAGGGCAAGCTCAGCCGCATGGGCTCCGATATAAAAGTGATGCACTTGGCACAAGTATTGGCGAGCTAATAGCTGGCGCTGGAATACTGGAATATTGGAATGGTGGAATAATGGGTAAAAAAGATGCTTTCGAATCTATCACATCTATCATTGAATTCAACATGCAAAGGTTTCACCGGTTCACTTTCGCTTCGGCATAAACGCGCAACGCGCAACCCGTAACTCGGAACTCATCTATGGCAAAAATAACGACTGAAAATTACGTGGCTGAGGCCAAAAAGGCCGTTAAGAATCGGGTTCTGCAAGAGGCCCTGGCCGATCTGCAGCATCGCTTCGGTCGCGGCACAGCCGAGGCCTATGGCCGACTTCCCGAAGGGCCGGAATTGCGCTTTAAGGGCCATGACATACGGATGAAAGCCATTGAAAATCTGGACGTCGTCCTGGAGACCCTGGCGGCGAATATTCGCAAAAACGGCGGCCACGTGTTTTTTGCTGAAGACGATCGGGCTGCGGTCGACTATTGTCTTGAAGTTGCACGCAAACATAAGGTTAAGCGGATTGTAAAGGGAAAATCCATGGTGAGCGAAGAAATCGGCTTAAACGATGCGCTCATCGATAGCGGCATCGATGTATCTGAAACCGATCTGGGCGAATATATCATTCAGCTGGCCGGTGAGACCCCTTCTCACATCATTGCACCGGCGATTCACAAAACACGCCATGACATCGGGAGTCTGTTTGCCGACAAGCTCGATATTCCCTATGATGATGATCCGCCCAGATTGACCTGGATTGCCAGAAAAGCCTTGCGGGAAAAATTTCTGGCTGCCGATATGGGCACTTCGGGCTGCAACATCGCCTGCGCCGAAACCGGTCATATTACGACCGTTTCAAACGAAGGCAATATCCGTATGTCCACCACGCTGCCGAGGGTCCATATCGCCATCATGGGAATGGAGCGT
>Ga0255046_10000478_pt1 | contig 10797 bp, 8 predicted proteins | sample BC1_12_27_MG_FD_183632 | JGI IMG/M metagenome (GOLD analysis project Ga0255046, IMG submission 183632) | Seawater microbial communities from Strait of Georgia, British Columbia, Canada - BC1_12_27 | ecosystem: Environmental > Aquatic > Marine > Strait | place: Canada: British Columbia...
GCATACAGCCTCAGACGCGCCAATTCGTAGAGATCCGCCAGCCAGCGGCCGCGGGCATTGGCTTCGAAACAGCCGGCGGCACATGGATCCTCATTCACGAAGGCATCTTTGACTTCTTCGCCAACCTCGAACGCCGGCTGGGATATTGCCGGACCCAACCAGGCAATAAGATCAAGGGGGTCATGCGCCATTTTCGCGACAGTTGCTTCCAGGATTCCTGCGGCCAGCCCTCGCCAGCCGGCGTGCGCCGCGGCGATCTCTGTGCCGTCGGTGGAGCAGAAAAGTACGGGCAGGCAGTCAGCGCTGCGGACAACGCATACATGGCCTGGCATTCCGCTCACTGAAGCGTCGGCATCGGGAAGCGTAACGTAATGACCGGCTGCAACGACGTTTGCGCCGTGCACCTGGTTCAACCAGCAAGGCTCGCCGCGCAGATGCAGCGACTCAAGGCTCCCCGTACGCAATGTCGTGCCAGCGATAACGGTGCTCGGCGCCGGCCAGTCAGCGGCGATCCAGTCGGCGTTCATCGCTGCTCCGCATCGGCGCGAAGCATGGCAATGAGTTCCTGGAAGTCCGCCGGTGCCGGCACTTCAAATTCTTGCGCTTCGCCCGTGACCGGGTGGACAAACGCCAACCTTGCCGCATGCAAGGCCTGGCGCTTGAAACGTCGCAACAGGGCAATGAGGTCTTCAGAGGCACCGGCCGGCAGGGCCAGCCTGCCGCCGTAGACCGGATCGCCGACCAACGCGTGGCGGCGATGTGCGAAATGGACGCGTATCTGGTGTGTACGCCCAGTCTCCAGCTTGACACGGACATACGTGAACGCCCGGAACCGTTCGATGACGGTGTAATGCGTAACCGACGGTTTGCCATTCTGCTGAATACTCATCCGTTTACGATCGACAGGGTGCCTTGAAATCGGCTCGTTGATAGTCCCCCCGCCCGTTAGCACCCCGTTGCAAACGGCCAGGTAAGTACGCGAAATCTCGCGATCAGCCAGCAAGCGGACCAGGGCCGTGTGCGCCTGCACGGTCTTTGCCACCAGCAATAGACCGCTGGTTTGCTTGTCGATTCTATGAATGATGCCAGCCCTGGGCACCAGCTCGAGTGACGGCGCATGGTGCAGCAAGCCGTTCATCAGAGTACCTGCCGGGTTTCCGGCACCCGGATGCACAACCAGGCCGGCGGGCTTGTTGACGACAAGCAAATTCTCGTCCTCGAATACCACGCTCAGAGCGATCGGTTCGGGATCCGCGCGCACGCTCTGTTCAGCCTGCGGGACCAAAGTGACCATTTCACCACCAGCCACCGCATCGCGAGGCCGCTTCGGGCCGCCGTCCAGCGTGATTGCGCCGGCCAGGAGCCACTCCTTCAGGCGACTGCGCGAATACTCCGGAAACATCTGCGCCAGCGCCTGGTCCAATCGGAGACCCGCGAGTTCCGCCGGGATCGGTCTTGTCTGTAGCGCTTCGCTCATGGATTGGCTTTAGATTGCGGTATACTCGCCGGCCCGGTATTTCCAGGGCGACGTAATTTTCGGTAGGAACAACCCAAAGTATGCAACTTAATTCGCAAATCATGAAGCCGGTCCGCTTGCTCCTGATCGCCATTGTGGGCCTGGCGCTGGTTGCCTGCGCCGGCAATGAAGAGCAGCGGACGGAAGTCGAGAATATTTCTGACGCTTATGAGGAGGCCCAGGAAGCAATCGCGCGCAATAATTTCAGGCGCGGCATTCAGATCTTCGAAGCGATCCAGGCGCGGTATCCATTTTCAGACCTGTCCCGGCAGATTCAGCTTGAACTCATTTACGCCTACTACAAGGGAGGCCAAACGGAGCAAGCCATCGACGCGGCGGAGACATTTATACGCGAAAACCCGATTCATCCACGCGTCGACTACGCGCTCTACATACAGGGACTCTGCTACTTCGAGGACGAGCCGGGCATGCTCGAGCGCGTGTTCCGGAAAGACACGACAAACCGACCACCGAAAGAACTCGAGCGTGCTTACGCATCGCTGCGCCGTCTCGTGGAGCGATTCCCTGCAAGTGAGTATGCTCCCGATGCAGAGCAACGCATGTTGTATATCAAGAATCGGCTGGCGGATTACGAGAATCACGTCGCCGACTACTACCTGCGTCGTGGTGCTTATGTGGCGGCGCTCAATCGTGCCAAAGCCGCCCTTGAGCAATTCAACGGTGCCTCGGGAAATGCGCGATCGCTGCAGATTATGGCGGCAGCCTACGAAAACCTCGGCATGATGGATCTCGCGGCAGACACTCAAAAGGTCCTAGCCGAAAATTTCCCGAACGAAGGGTAATTACATCGGGAATTTGTAGCCCGACGTAATCGGGTAGCGCCAATCTCGACCGAATGCTCTTGTACTGATACGCACGCCCGGCGGCGCCTGGCGCCGCTTGTACTCGTTACGCTTTACCATCTCCAGCACGCGAAGCACCGTTGCATGATCAAAACCTCGCTCCGTTATCTCGGCTACGGAGAGATCTTCTTCGATGAAGGCTTCGAGGATCGGATCGAGTACATCGTAATCAGGCAACGAATCACTGTCCTTCTGGTCAGGACGCAGTTCAGCGGAGGGTGGGCGAGTAATGACGCGCTCCGGAATCGCCTCGCCGAGCGTGTTGCGGTATCGCGCCAGTCGATAAACCATCGTCTTGCTGCAGTCTTTTATCGGTGCGAATCCACCCGCCATATCGCCGTATAAAGTCGCGTAGCCAACCGCCATTTCGCTCTTGTTGCCGGTCGTCAACAGCATGCGTCCCGTCTTGTTCGAAATCGCCATGAGTAACAGGCCGCGACACCGCGCCTGGATGTTCTCTTCCGTGACGTCCGCTTCCTGATCACCGAAAATCGGCCGAAGTTGGCTGACAGTGGCGTCGTACATCGGTTCGATCGGGATGACGTCGTAGCGTACCGCCAGCGTCGCGGCCTGAAGCGCCGCGTCTTCCTGGCTCATTGCCGATGTGTATCGAAACGGCATCATTACGGCCCGGACACGGTCAGCCCCTATGGCATCGCAGGCAATCGACAGTACGAGCGCTGAATCGATACCGCCGGAGAGGCCAATGACGACTCCGGGGAAACCGTGCTTTGTCACATAGTCGCGGGTCCCGGTTACCAAGGCGCGATAAACGCTCGCCTCGGTCGAGAGCGATTCGGCACAGACACCAGGCTCCGGGACGACACCCTTGGCCGTGCCTTGAATCGTGATCGTATATAGCCCTTCCTCGAACGGCGGTGCTCGAAAACACGTTTCGCCCTCCGAATCCATGACAAAGGAACCGCCATCGAAGACCAGTTCGTCCTGCCCGCCAACCATGTTCAGGTAGATCACGGGGACACCGACCTCCGCGATCCGCGCGCGAACCGTCTGCTCGCGCCTTACCTGCGTATCCAGTTCGTAAGGTGACCCGTTGATTGCAATAACGCATTCAGCGCCCGCGCCGCGACTGCGCGCGATCGGTTCAGGACGCCAGACATCCTCGCAAATCGTGACGCCGATGCGGATGCCGTTTATCTTGAAGACTCCCGGTTCTTTGCCCGCCGTAAAATATCGTTCCTCATCGAACACGCTGTAGTTGGGCAGCAAGTGCTTGCGATATTTGCCAATAACGTGACCATCCAACAACACCACACAGCTGTTATGAATGTGTCCGTTTTCATATTCGGGAAAGCCGATCAGGACCGCGATGCCAAATGCCTTGTCACGAATCTCCGCAACCGCGTTCTCGACGCTATGGCGCAATCCCGCATGGAACAGGAGATCCTCGGGCGGATAACCGCAGACGCTGAGTTCGGAAAAGACAACCAGATCAGCCCGGTCTGAATCGCGGGCGCGCGTCGCGTAGTCGATTATCTTGGCGGTATTGCCCGCGACATCACCAACCGCGAGATCGAGTTGCGCCAGAGCGACTTTGACGCGCTCGTTCATCTCGGGCCTGTTAACACTAGCGAGAGAGTACTTCCTGCATCTTGGATCCAAGCTCAGCCGGTGAGCGAACCGTGGCAACGCCAGCCGCATCGAGCGCTTTGAACTTGTCCTCGGCCGTTCCCTTGCCGCCGGCGATGATGGCACCGGCATGACCCATGCGCTTGCCCGGTGGCGCCGTTACGCCCGCGATATACGCCACGACCGGTTTGCTGACATTGCCCTTTATGAACTCCGCAGCGGCTTCTTCGTCGGTGCCACCGATTTCACCGACCATGATGACGCCATCGGTATCCGGGTCGGCCTCGAAAAGCTCCAGGCAATCGATGAAATCCATGCCACGGACAGGGTCCCCGCCAATACCGATGCAGCTTGTCTGGCCAAGACCGATCGTAGTCGTTTGGTAGACGGCCTCATAGGTGAGCGTTCCTGAACGCGATACAACACCGATGCGGCCTTCCTTGTGGATGAACCCGGGCATGATGCCTATCTTGCACTCGCCGGGCGTGATGATGCCGGGACAGTTGGGACCGATAAGCCGGCAATCGTAGTAACGCAGTGCGGACTTGACCTTGACCATATCGTTAACCGGGATGCCCTCGGTGATGCAGACGATCACGCTCACCCCCGCATCCGCCGCTTCCAGAATGGCGTCCGCGGCGAACGGTGGCGGCACGTAAATCATGCTGACATCGGCGCCGGTCTCATCGACGGCATTACGAACTGTGTTGTAAACCGACACACCCAGGTGCTCCTCGCCACCGCGGCCGGGCGTTACGCCGGCAACCACTTTGGTGCCGTATTCGATGCATTGTTCGGTATGAAAAGAACCCTGGTTGCCAGTGATGCCCTGGCAGAGGATCTTGCTGTCTTTGTTGACCAGAATGCTCATTGGATTTTTTCCGTCAGGCTACCGCGGCAACCACTTTTTTTGCCGCGTCGGTCAGATCGTCCGCTGCAATAATGTCGAGACCGCTGTTGGCCAGCAGCTCCCGTCCCTTGTCTACGTTGGTGCCCTCGAGCCTCACGACCACCGGCACCTTGACGCCGACCTCCTTGACCGCGCTGATAATGCCTTCGGCAATCAGGTCGCAGCGTACGATGCCGCCAAAAATGTTGACCAGAATCGCCTCGACGCTGTCGTTCGTGAGGATCAACTTGAAAGCCGCCGCGACACGCTCGGCGGTTGCACCACCGCCCACATCGAGAAAGTTTGCCGGTTCGCCACCGTGCAGCTTGATAAGGTCCATTGTGGCCATGGCCAGGCCCGCGCCATTCACCATGCAAGCGATATTGCCGTCCAGAGATACGTAGTTGAGATCATGTTCGGCCGCCTTTCGCTCCACCTCGTCTTCCTGCGACTTGTCCCTGAGTTCGGCAATCTTCGGCTGACGGAAGAGCGCACTGCCGTCAATGTTGATCTTGCCGTCAAGCGCGACGATGTCACCCGCCTTGGTCGTGATCAGCGGGTTCACTTCGATGAGGCTGGCATCCGTGTCCAAGTACAGCTGGTACAGGCGCTTGATCAGGCCGCCAAACTGGCGCATCTGCTTCTTGTCCAGTTCGAGGCCGAAAGCCAGCTGTCGCGCCTGATAGTCCTGCAGTCCTGCGTCCGGCGCGATCGCAACCGAGAAGATCTTCTCGGGCGTCTCCGCAGCAACCTTTTCGATGTCCATGCCGCCGGCGGCCGACGCAATAAACGAAATGCGGCTGACTTCGCGATCGACGAGCATGCTGAGGTAAAGCTCGCGGTCGATATCCGATCCGTCCTCGATGTACACGATATTGACCGGCAGCCCTTCGGGTCCGGTTTGGTGCGTAACCATGGTCGAGCCCAACATCTTGTCCGTGTATTCGCGGACTTCATTGAGCGTGCGTGCGAGTTTGACACCGCCGGCTTTACCGCGGCCCCCGGCGTGGACCTGCGCCTTGACGACCCAAAGGTCGCCACCGAGTTCCTGAGCGGCCTTGACGGCCGCGTTCGGCGATTCGGCCGGTATGCCGCGCGGCACCGGAATGCCGTAATCGGCAAACAATCGCTTCGATTGATATTCGTGGAGGTTCATCAGTCAGTTTGTCTTCTGGTTGTCGCTCGTTGTGCCGGCGATAGGGCAGGATTCGCGGTCTGCGCGATAAAGTCGCCGTATTTTGTAGGTTTGCGGGACCCTTGTCCATATTCAGTCTACAATCGGCGCAACACACGAAGCCTGCGACGGCAAATTCTGGGAACCTCTGATCATCTATTTCGCGGCTGCGCCGGTGACGAATCGGTCGAAGAACGAGGCGCGATGGCGACATCATACCCGTAGGTCTGTCGAGCCATCGCAACAAGGTCATTCGGCCGATGCGTCCCGGCCCTAACAACGATAGTATGCATATCAATGGGTTGCGCCGATGCGGCGTTACGGCTCTTGGCAAGGACAATGGCCATTACCGTCGAGCCGCGCCTTGTCTTGCCAAAAGCCTTGAACTAACGCGCTGAAACGCTACGAATTTACGGGACAGGACACTAGATGAACGAGGCACAGACCGAGACCCTTCTGAGGCGGACCTTCCGCAGTTCCCGGAAGACATTGATGCAGCGGGCACTTGGTGAGCCGGAACTGACCTGGCGAGTGCTTGGAACGCTAAACTGGTTTCGGCTGTTCATCGCCATTCTGCTGCTCATTCTCTTCTTCGGGTGGGGTGAGCCCCGGATCTTCGGGCACCAATATCCAACGCTTTTTGCGGCGACGGCTGCCGGCTACCTCGTCTTCGCGGCGCTGTCCGCTGTCTGGCTGCGTCAACGCTGGGCGCCGATTAACGCCGTCGGACTCACGCAAGTACTCGTAGACATCCTCGCAATCGTCGCTCTTACGCACGCAAGTGGTGGTCTCTCAAGCGGCCTTGGCGGTCTGCTGATTGTATTTATCGGTGCTGGAAGCCTCGTTCTGCCATCTCATTATCCACCAGTCCTTGCCGCCATTGCGACATTCGCAATCCTTGGAGAGCAGGCGTTCCTGCAATTCGGAAATACAGAATCAGTCCCGAATTTCCCTGCAGCAGGCATCCTGAGCGCGATAGTGTTCGCCATCTCACTGACCGCGCAGCCACTCGCGCGGCGCATCCAGGCCAGCGAGGCCCTGGCGCGTAAATTCGGTATCGACCTGCAGAATATCTCCGAGCTCAATGAATACATTGTCCAACATCTGCGCGAGAGCATCGTTGTGGTTGATGCGGATGACACGGTGCGCCTTATCAACAGTTCCGCGACTCAGCTGCTGGGCGCCGGCGAACCGTTGCCGGGCAGCCCACTGGATATGCTGTCGAACGAACTGAACGCCTACGTGAAACTCTGGCGGGAAGATACATCGAGGTCCTCCCACCCCGAGTTCACGCTCGTTTCCGACAACAACACTGTTCGCATCACCGCGCATATGGCACCCCTTGGACAAGGCGGACAACGCGATGGTCCTGTTCTCATTTTTCTCGAAGATGTCAGCATCATGAATGCGCGAGTACAACAGTCCAAGCTCGCCTCACTGGGACGGCTCAGTGCCAGCATTGCCCACGAGATCCGCAATCCTGTGGGTGCGATGAGTCACGCAGCGCAGCTGCTAGGCGAATCGCAGGGCTTGACGGAGGAGGACAAACGACTGACCGAGATTATCCAGACCCATTCGGGCCGGGTCAGCCATATCATCGACAACGTCCTGCAACTTTCTCGCCGCGAATCCAGCCGCCCCATGCGCGTCAACCTGAAATCCTGGGTCGACGACTTTGCAAGCGAGTTCGTGAGAACTCTGGAACTGCAGGAAGGAGAATTCACGGTCGACAATGTGCCTGGCGATATCGAGGTACGTATGGATCCCGGCCACTTGCGACAGGTCTTGTGGAACCTTTGTGACAATGCGGTCAAATACGCAAGCGAGACCGGCGGCATCATGGTTGAAATTAAGGCGGGTCGCATGCAGAGCCAGGGCCGGCCTTTTCTCGAAGTACTCGACTGCGGTCACGGGGTCGACGCGCTGACCGCCGAAAAAATCTTCGAGCCATTTTTCACGGCGCGCTCGGGCGGCACCGGCCTCGGCTTGTACATATCCCGCGAGCTCTGCGAACTCAACCGTGCAAACTTGCTATACCTTGACCGGCCCGGGGGAGGCAGTATCTTTCGTATCGGATTCGCTGACCCCGACCGCTGGGAACGACAGGACGACCAATGAACCAACCGCTGGCACTCGTTATCGACGACGAGCCTGACATCTGCGAATTGCTGACACTGACGCTCGGTCGGATGGACATCCGTACCGAATCGGCCGCCAATGTCAGCGGCGCCAAGAAACTGCTCGGTGAGCACCAGTTCGACTTGTGCCTGACCGATATGCGCCTCCCGGATGGTGACGGACTCGAACTTGTTGAATGGATGCAGCGCCATGCAACGGGGGTTCCCGTGGCCGTTATTACGGCTCACGGTAACGTCGAAACGGCCGTCCAGGCACTCAAGCTGGGTGCTTTCGACTTTATTTCAAAGCCGCTCGATCTTGGCAACCTTCGGAAGATTGTTGAAAACGCGTTGCGCGTATCGGGCGCACTACAGGCGGAAAATTCAAAATTACTCGGCGAGTCTGCGCGCATGGAAGAGTTGCGCGAGATGATCGACAAGGTCTCACGCTCGCAGGCGCCGGTGCACATTTCGGGCGAATCGGGCACGGGCAAGGAACTTGTGGCAAGGCTGATTCACGAGAGCGGCCCCCGAGCGGACGGGCCTTTCATCGCCGTCAACTGTGGCGCAATCCCGGCCGAGCTCATGGAAAGCGAATTTTTTGGCCATCGCAAAGGCAGCTTCACCGGGGCGATCAACGACAAGGCCGGCTTATTACAATGCGCCGAAAACGGCACCTTGTTCCTTGACGAAATCGCCGACCTGCCGCTCGCCATGCAGGTAAAGCTTTTGCGTGTTATCCAGGAAAAAAAGGTGCGCCCGGTCGGTGCGTCGCAGGAAGAGTCCGTTGACGTCCGCGTTCTGTCGGCGACGCACCGGAACCTGGGGCAGATGGTCGCCGACGACGAGTTTCGTGAGGATCTCTTCTACCGCATCAATGTTATCGAGCTGCACGTACCGGCGCTGCGCGAACGCGGCGATGACGTGCTGCTGCTGGCCGACTTCATCCTCGCACGCCTGAATGCCAGCGCATCGCTCGATGAGAGTGCCCGGACCGCGTTGCTCGGCTACGCCTTTCCCGGCAATGTCCGGGAACTTGAGAACATGCTGGAACGAGCCGTCACCCTGTGCACCAGCGGAACAATCTCTGCCGCGGACCTGCCTCAACGACCGACCTCAGATACGGACACAAGCACTCCGTCCCTGGAAGGCAAACTGGGTGACCAGGTCGAGGACATTCAGCGCCAGGCGATTGTCGAGGCCCTGGAGAAAACGCGTTACAACAAGACGGCCGCGGCGAAGCTGCTCGGGCTTTCGTTCCGGCAACTGCGCTATCGAATCAAGAAGTTGGGCATAGAGTGACAATTTTTGTCAGTTTGCGACACACAATGGTCGCATCGGCGACGCGATTGTCACCTTTTGCCGACGGATAGCGCGCATGATCGTGCCTGGTTCAGGCGCGTGAACCTGAAATATTCTTTAAAAACAGTAAGTTGCTAATTTCGCCAGGTAGTTGGCATGGAGCTTGCTCTATCTCTGGTACAGGCGATTTCGCCGTTTGCACTATCAGAACGCTCAATTCATGGAGAAGAAGAGATGAAGAAGCAACAAGGTTTTACATTGATCGAGCTGATGATCGTTGTCGCGATCATCGGTATTTTGGCGGCAATCGCTATCCCGGCTTACCAGGACTACACGATCCGAGCACAGGTATCTGAAGGCTTGAGCCTTGCAGGCGGCGCGAAAGCGGCGGTTTCAGAGTTCACGATGGACTCAGGCCGGTTCCCGTCCGACAACTCTACAGCAGGCCTGTCTGCGGCAACCTCGATCTCCGGCAAGTACGTCTCAACGGTTACCAACGCCGACGGCGTTATCACGATTCAGTACGGTCAGCCTTCCGCGCACACAACCCTGCAGGCCGGAGAGTTGGTACTCTCGGCTCTCACCAACGCGGGAAGCGTCGAGTGGATTTGCCGCTCGGACGCGAGCGCTGTCATCCTTGACAAACATCTGCCGGCCGCTTGCCGATAAGACAGTTCAACCAGGGCGTTTCGCCTTGGTCAGGAAGTCAGAAAAGCCCCGGTCACCCGGGGCTTTTTTTGTCGGCTACCGTCAATAACCGGATATCAGTGTGATTTGCGTCACAATAGTCGACAACGCTACCGACATTGGAGCGCGATATTCACTGGAGTGCGATAGACTTTCGCGGATATCATGATTGCAAGAAAGCGCATGAAAAAGATCGAGAGAGGCTTTACGCTGATTGAGCTGATGATTGTTGTCGCAATCATTGGCATTCTGGCATCCCTTGCGTTGGCCGCTTACCAGACCTACCTGGTTCGCACACAGGTTTCGGAGGGCGTCAGCCTTGCGACTGCCGCAATGACGCCGGTCATCGACGCTTTTCACCAAACCGGTGAGCCGCCGGTTGACCGAACGGAAGCGGGCATGAGTCCGCTGGCCGCAGACACCAAGGGCAAGTATGTTGCCGGTGTCACTATTGTGAACGGCCGAATTGACGTGACGTTCGGCAACGATGCCCACGCCGAGATTTTCAACCAGACGATTTCATTTACGCCGTATCTTTCGGGGCAAAACGCCGTCAATTGGCGCTGCGGAGACGCGCCAGCTCCCGCCGGGGCGCCCCTTAGCGGTGCCACGATTACAACCGTGTACCAAGCGTCCGGAGTGGCAACCCGCTATTTGCC
>Ga0255046_10000479_pt1 | contig 10794 bp, 8 predicted proteins | sample BC1_12_27_MG_FD_183632 | JGI IMG/M metagenome (GOLD analysis project Ga0255046, IMG submission 183632) | Seawater microbial communities from Strait of Georgia, British Columbia, Canada - BC1_12_27 | ecosystem: Environmental > Aquatic > Marine > Strait | place: Canada: British Columbia...
CCTGGCCGAGGCGTGCGGTGACGTCTCATTTGTCGAGGAGCTGCCGGAGAGGCTCGGATTTCCCGATGTGACGCTCAAGTGGCCGGCGACACGGCCCGGAGGGTTTGCCGCCCGCCGGCTCGACGTCGGCTTCGACCCGTCCGAGCATCCGCGCCATCGCAATCTCGCAGATGTCGAAGAAATTTTGGAAGGAACCGGTGCATCGCCGGACGCCGTCGGTATGGCGCGGCGGGTCTTCCGCCGGCTGGCCGACGCCGAGGGTCAGGTGCACGGTGAACCGCCCGACGAGGTCCACTTCCACGAAGTTGGAGCGGTTGATGCGATCGTCGACGTCCTCGGCTCCTGCCTGGCGCTCGAGCGCCTGGAGGTTGATGAGGTGGTGTGCTCGGAGCTTCCCATGGGCCGCGGCACGGTGAAGTGCGAACACGGTGAGCTACCGCTGCCGGCGCCGGCGGTGGCGGCGATGCTGCCGGGCGTACCTGTTCGGTCCGTCGATGTCGAGGGCGAGACCGTGACGCCCACCGGTGCCGCGTTGGTCACGGCTCTGTCCGACCGCTTTGGTCCCATGCCTGCCATGACGGTGGAAACTCTCGGCGTTGGTGCGGGCTCGAGGGAGTATCCGGGGCTGCCCAATGTGGTTCGTGCCTTTGTCGGTACTGCGGTGGTTCCGGCCGGGATCTCGCAGACTGGGAACATCATCGTCGAGTGCAACATCGACGATCTCGACCCGCGAGTCCTGCCGGTGGTGATCGACCGTTTACTCGAATCCGGGGCGCTTGATGCCTATGTCACACCGCTTGTGATGAAAAAAGGCCGGCCGGGACACCTGATTACGGCGATATCACCGGCTCAGGCGGTTGAGACCGTGGTTGACGTCATCTTGCGGGAGACCTCGAGCCTCGGCTGCCGCACATATCCAGTCACCAAATACCACCTCGAGCGGCGGATGGAAACGGTGGAGACGCCGTGGGGTTCGGTGCCGGTCAAGGTCGCCCTTGCCGGCGATACGGTTCTGCGGCGGATCCCCGAGTTCGAGGCCTGTGCCGAGCTCGCTCGTACTGCCGGTGTGCCGGTGCGGGATGTCCTCGCGGCGGCCGGCGGTGCGTTCGACGAGGAAACTGACTAGTGTCCGACTACAAAGCACTGACGCAGTGGTTCCATGACGCCGGCCCAGCCCTCGTGGCCTTCTCCGGCGGGGTCGATTCAACCCTGCTCTCGAAGGCCGCCTTTGATGCTCTGGGCGAGCGTGCGGTGGCGGTCACCGCAGTTTCGGCCTCGCTCGCGCCGCGGGAGCTCGACGAGGCTCGCGAGCTTGCGGCGAGGATCGGCATCGCTCACCGCCTGGAGACGTCTTCGGAAACGACGCTCCCGCAATACCTGGTCAACGACAACAACCGCTGCTACCACTGCAAGACGGAGCTTTACTCTATCTGTGAGCGGGTGGCCGGTGAACTCAGCCTTGCGGTCATTGTCAACGGCCTCAACACCGACGATCTCTCCGACCACAGGCCGGGCAACCAGGCGGCGGAGGAGGCCGGCGTGCGCTCGCCATTTATCGAGCTCGGCCTCGACAAGGCGGCGATCCGCGCCCACTCCCGACGCCTCGGTCTGCCGACCGCCGATAAGCCCGAGCTGGCCTGTCTGGCATCACGCTTTCCGACCGGGACCCCGATCTCGATTTTTGGGCTCGAGCAGGTGGCTGCCGCAGAGGATGTGGTGGCCCGGCTCGGCTTTTCCCAGTATCGGGTCCGCTTTCACGGCGATCTTGCACGCATTGAGGTGCCAGCCTCAGAGATCGGTCTCCTGACAGATGTCTCCGTTCGTGAACGGTTGCTCGACGGTGTGATGGCAGCCGGGTTTCGTTTTGTCACGGTCGATCTGGCGGGCTACTCGCGTGGCTCGTCGAACCCGGTCGCGATGGCCGGGCCATCCGGGAAGGACGAAGATCCTTAGTGCCCCGGAACGCCCTCGACACCGGGGCGGAAGCGGAAGATGTAATACGGCGCCTGCGAGGCGATGTGGCTCTTCGACCGCATTACCTGGTCGGGGATCGCCGAGTCGGCCAGGTAGAGCCAGCCGTCCGGTCCGAAGGAGAGGGCGTCCGCCCAGCGGATGCGCGGGGTCTCGACCCAGGTCTCGAGCTTTCCATCCGGGCCCATCCGCAGCACGCCGCCGTGCTCGACGTCGGTGATCCAGATGCCGCCCTCGAGATCGGCCGAGAGACCGTCAGAAAGGGGCTTGCGGCCGAGGGCCTCGACCCTCGAAGCGACGGACCGGTCACCGAGCGATGTGTCCAGAAGCGCCGTGGTCGGCACTCGATAGAGCGTGTCATGGCTCATGGCCCCGTATGTGAGCCACGCGCCGTCAGGCGTGACAGCGATGCCGTCGATGCCGGGCTTCATCGCTGCCAGCCCGCCGAAGAAGACCATCCGTTTGGAGGACGTGGTGATGATCCAGTCCTGGGCCGCCACAGAGGGGTGGCCTTCGAGCACCCTCCGGTCGTTCGAAGTCGTGATGTCGTGGACGACGATCGCCGGCCGCTTCCGCCAGAAGCTGACGTCGGCGATAAAAACGGTGTGCCCGTCCGGGCTCACCTGCAGATCCTGAAGGAAGGAGCCGCCCGGCGCCGCGATGTTGTCGAAACGATGGTCGTGCACCACCTCGTCGGTCAGCAGATCGATGGCCAGGAGCCGTGGCGTGCCGAAGCCATGCTTGCCGTGGTCAATGATCCAAAGCCGGTGCTGGCGGTCGACGACCACACCGAGTGGAGTCTGAAAGATCTCGTCTTGAAGCTCTTCGCTCGGGTAGGGCCAGGTGATGCCGTTGCGGAACTCGAGGAGCTTGGCGCCCTCCGGCCGTGACTCCGGGTGGACGGTGAAAAACCCGCGACCGTCGCTGCCCACCGCCACATTTCCAATCGGTTCGGGGTAGCTGAGGACCGTCTCGAGCTCGTCCCCGGAGAGGATGGGGGCTCCGGTGACATCGGGGTAGGGTTGGCCGCCGCCGTAGCGGAGGCGGACGAAGATCGCCAGACCCGTGACCAGGATGAGTGCAATCCACAACATGATCCGGATGACCCGACGCATATCTCATGCAACGCCTCTCTCTAGCGAGAATTCCATGGGGGCAAGGCTGCGCTATGCTCCCGAGGCCTGGGAGGGTTCGATATGTTCGATTTTCGTTGTTTCCCTTTCCGAAACTCAGTGTTGGTTCTCGCGATCATCACCGGCGCTCGACCACTCGATCAAGATGAAAGAGTTCTTCGATCACTGGCTCAAAGGCTCGCCGGCGCCTGGGTGAATGACCGATGGGGTTCCCTATCGCGGCGAGTGAACTGAGTCGAGGGGAGATCAATTGATGTTTTCCAAGGCAACCTATGAACAGCGCCGTACAGGTCTCCGGGCTCGCATGGAGGGCGGTCTCCTGCTCCTTCTGGGCAATAACGAGAGCCCGATGAATTTCGCCGACAACTGGTACCACTTTCGCCAGGACTCATCGTTTCTCTACTACTTCGGGCTCAATCAGCCCGAGCTGGCCGCGGTGGTCGACGTTGACGAGGACCGCGACACGATCTTCGGTGACGAGCTGACCATTGACGACATCCTCTGGATGGGCGATCTGCCGACCATCGCTGAACGCGCGGAGCAGGTCGGCGTGACCGACATCCGGCCGCGCGAATCGTTGGCGGAGACCCTGGCAACGGCGATGGCCGACGGCAGACCGATTCACTTCCTTCCGCCCTACCGGCCCGCCAACGAGCTCAGGCTCAACGGCCTTCTGGGCGTCCCTCCCGGCGAGGCCGCGGAGCGGGCGTCGCTCGGACTCATCCGGGCGGTGGTCGAGCAGCGATCGATCAAGTCAGACGAAGAAATCGCGGAGCTCGACATGGCGGTCGACACGTCGGTGGATATGCACACCGCGGCGATTCGGATGGCACGTCCGGGGATGCTGGAGTCGGAGATCGCGGCCGAGGTCGAGCGTATCGCCATCGCGGCCGGCGGTCGGCCATCCTTCCAGGTGATCGCCACTATCCACGGCGAGACCCTCCACAACCACTTCCACGGCAACACCATTGCTGATGGCGATCTCTTTTTGCTCGACGCCGGCGCCGAGACCGCCATGGGATATGCCGGCGACCTCTCCTCCACCTTTCCGGTGAGCCGGCGTTTCACCGATCGCCAACGGATGATCTACGAGGTCACGCTCGCCGCCCACCACGCAGCGGTGACCATGCTGGCGCCCGGGGTTCCCAACCGCGACGTGCACTTTACCGCCGCCCGGGTGATCGCCGAGGGCATGAAGGAACTGGGCCTGATGAAGGGCGTTCTCGACGATGCGCTGGCGGCCGGCGCCCACGCCATGTTCTTCCCCGCCGGTGTCGGCCACATGATGGGTCTCGACGTGCACGACATGGAGGACCTCGGCGAGGTCCACGTCGGATACGGCGGCAAGGCCAAGAGTACCCAGTTCGGGCTCAAGTCGCTCCGCCTTGCCCGCGAGCTCGAACCCGGCTTCGTCCTCACCATCGAGCCGGGAATCTACTTCGTCCCGCAGCTGATGGATCTGTGGCGTTCGCAGAACCACTGCGCCGAATTCCTCGACTTCGACGCTCTCGACCGGTGGCGCGGCTTTGGTGGCATCCGAAACGAGGAGGACTACGTCATCACAGCCGACGGTGCTCGGAGATTGGGCAAGGCCAAACCGATGACCATCGACGAGATTGAAGCGCTTCGGTCCTAGGCTCGGGCGCGATTCCCTCGTTGCCTTGGGTATCCATGTGTTGGTTGCAGGCGCGCTACGTCGAGGGCGTCGGAACCACCACAGAGCCACAGAGACACGGAGAAGGACACAGAGGGGAACCGAAAGTGAGCGCTGGGTGACCGACGGGCCACGCGTTTGTCAATTGGCGGAGAATACCCCGATTCGACAAAATGACATTCTCTGTGTATGTCTCTGTGCCCTATGTGTCTCTGTGGTTTTGCCTTTTCCTCACGGACCTGCGGGGCTATGAATCTCGCCATCCGGGAGATGCGCCAGGGCGTCTTCGAGAAACGGCACGAGCAATTCCGCCAGTCTGCGGTGGCCTTCAGCCGTTGGGTGAAGCCCGTCGGGTTGCAGGAGCGCCGGATCGGCGCCGACCTCGCGCACGAATCCGGGCACCAGGGTCGCGCCTTCTTCGTCTGCGATGCGGACATACATCTCTGCAAACGCCGCCCCGTAGTCGGGGCCGTAGTTGGTCGGGATGTCCATGCCCAGAAGGAGCACGCACGCACCGTCCTCGCGGCCGCGTCGTACGATTTGGCGGAGGTTCGACTCGGTGTTCTCGAGCGGCTGCCCGCGCAGGGCGTCGTTACCGCCGAGCTCGATTACCAGGACATCGACCTTCTGACCGAGCACCCAATCGACGCGAGCGAGCCCGCCGGCCGAGGTGTCACCGCTGACGCCGGCATTGACCGCTTCGATTGTGATTCCGGCGTCACGAAGAAGTGCTTGCGCGACGGCGGGGAACGCGTGGGCTTCGGCGAGCCCGTATCCGGCGCTCAGGCTGTTGCCGAGGAAGACAACGCGGGGCGCATTCGTTGGTCTGGTTGGTAATGGAGTACCCGGGGGCATCGTCTCCTGAAGGGAGGGTGCGCCGCATGCTGCTGTGGCCAGCGCCGACACGATGAGGAGGCGAAAGCTTGCGTGGCGTGAAATGATGGACACCATCGTGGCGATTGTAGCGGGCGGGGAGATTTTTCGTGAGTGAGAATTCGAAAAATGAAGTGGCACTTTCGCTCCGGGGAGTCGGGCGGCAACTGCCCTCCGGTGGACGGATGCTGACGATACTCGACGACATCGAGCTCGATGTGCAGCGTGGCGAGTTTATGGCCGTTCTTGGCCCTTCCGGCAGTGGCAAGTCGACGCTGCTCGCGCTGATGGCCGGTCTCGATCGGCCGAGCTCCGGCGAGGTTTGTTTCGAAGGTGAACGGATCGACCGATGGTCGGAGGACCGGTTGGCGCTTCTCCGTCGACACAAGATCGGATTCGTTTTTCAGTCTTTCCAGCTCTTGGGCAACCTGACCGCGCGGGAGAATGTGCTCTTGCCGATGGAGCTCCTTGGGCTCCGCGAGGCAAGTCGGCGGGCCGAGGAGCTGCTCGGCGCCGTCGGTCTGTCGGAGCGAGGCCACCACTACCCGTCGCAGCTCTCGGGTGGCGAGCAACAACGGGTCGCCCTGGCGAGAGCTTTCGCTCCCCGGCCGGCGCTGCTGCTGGCCGACGAGCCTACGGGAAACCTCGATGGCGCCACCGGCCGCGTCGTGCTCGACATGTTGGTCGCCATGCGGCTCGAGGAGGGCGCGACACTGGTCCTGGTGACCCACGATCCCGCGGTCGCCGGGCTTGCCGACCGACGCATCCATCTCCTCGACGGCCGTATCGAACGCGAGGAGACAGCTTGAGGGCTCGCTCCTGGATCGCTCTCGCGGCCCGCGAAAGTCGCGGTTCGGCGGGGCGGTTGTTTTTCTTTGCCGCCTGTTTGTCGGTCGGGGTGGCAGCGGTGGTGGCGGTGGCCGGTCTCTCACAGGCGCTCGATCGGGGCATCCAGGCGCAGGCGCGCCAGCTCCTGGCGGCCGACATCGCAGTCAGCAGCCGGCGGCCGATTGCGGAGGAGGTCATCGCTGCTATCGATCAGCTTCAGGGTATTCGGCGCACCGCAGTGATCGAGCTACCGACCGCGGTTTCCGTTCCCGCAATCTCCGAAACCGCTGATTTTCCTGGACCGTCGTTGCTTTGCGAGCTCAAGGCGGTGGGACCGGGCTATCCCTTCTATGGTTCGGTCGTGACCGATCCCTCGCGTGAGCTCACTGAGCTACTGGACGACGAAAGGGTGTTGGTGGGGCCGGAGTTGTTGATCCGCCTCGGTGTCGCGGTCGGTGAAGATCTTCGGATCGGTAGCGGGCTGTACGAAATCGTTGGCACCATCACCAGCGAGCCTGATCGCTTCGAAATAGGGGTCACCCTTGGACCGCGGGTCTTGATTTCCACGACGGGTCTCGAGCGCAGCGGTCTCATGGGGCTGGGGAGCAGGGTCGGGTATCGAGTCCTGGTGCGCCTGGCCGATGGATCGACGCCTGCGCTAGTGGAGGCCGCTGCAACGGCGGTGCGCGAGGCGGTTACCGACCTCGAGTTCGTCAACGTCGAAACCTACACACAGGCGCAACCATCTCTCCGAACCGCGTTGTCCAGGGTCGAACGGTTTCTCGGAATGGTGGCATTGCTGTCGCTGCTCATCGGTGGCATCGGTGTCGCCCAGGCGGTGCGGGCATGGCTCGCCGGTCGGCTCGACGCCATCGCCGTCCTCCGGGCGCTCGGTGTGCGGCCGCGAGAGGTTTTCTTCCTCTACCTCGCGCAAACCGCGTTTCTGGCCCTCGTTGGGGGTGCCCTTGGCGCTCTCGCGGGAGCCGTTGCAGCGAGGGCTGTCCCGGGATTCCTCGAAAATCTCCTGCCGGTCCAGGTGGAGGTCGGCTGGCAGCCGGCGGCCATGCTGCGGGGCGTCGCGCTCGGGGTTGGCGTGGCCGTGATCTTTGGTCTCCGCCCACTCTTCGACGTTCTGAGGGTGCCGCCGGTGCGGGTGCTGCGCCGCGATGCTGATCCGCTGCCGGTGGGCAAGCTATTGGCTGCCGTTTTGTTCGCTGTCCTCGTCACCGGGGTGATGACAACGGCCACGCTGCAGTCTGGTTCCGTCGTTCGCGGTGTACTGTTCGGAATCGGGTTGGTCGTGGCGACGGCCGTTTTGGCCCTCGGCGCCTGGATCGTTGTGCGTTTCGTCGGTAGGGTGCCCCGGGACTTTGGCGGTGTAGCCCTGCGACACGGGTTGGCGGCCCTGGCGCGACCAGGGTCGGGAACTCTCGGCGCGGTCGTCGCACTCGGGCTTGGGGTGCTCACGGTGCTCGGCATGTATTTGATCCAGAATAGCCTTTCGGCGCAACTCGAGGCCGATCTTCCGGAAGACGCACCGACCGCGTTTCTCATCGATATCCAACCCGACCAGTGGAACGGCGTGGAGAACATTCTGGTAGACGCCGATGCCGTGGCGGTGGACTCGGTGGAGGTCGTGATTGCGCGGTTGCAGTCGATCAACGGTGTGCCGGTGGCCGATCTCGTGCCGGATCGGGACGAAGAGTCCGGTGACCGCCGCTGGGTTTTGACGCGTGAACAGCGGCTCACATCGATGGAGAACCTGCCGGAGGACAACATCATCATCGATGGTGCCCTGTGGTCAGACCCGTCGAGGGCCGAAGTCAGTGTCGAACAAGACTTCGCCAGTGACATGGATGTGAAAGTTGGCGACACGGTGATTTTTGACGTTCAGGGTGTCCCCATCGAGTTGCTGGTGAGCAGCATCCGCACGGTCGAGTGGGAGCGCTTTTCGATCAACTTCTTTCTGGTCGTCGAACCTGGGGTTCTGGACGACGCGCCTCGTTATCGGATCGCCACGGCGCGGCTCGCGCCTTCCGCCGAGCTGCCGGTTCAGGACCGGCTTGCCGCCGGCTATCCGAACGTCACCATGCTGCGGATCCGGGAGCTACTCGAGAAGATCGTCGCGGTCCTCGAACAGGTGGGCTTTGGGGTGCGCTTCCTGGGGGCGTTCACGGTCCTCGCCGGGATAGCTATTCTCGCCGGAGCGATCAGCGCCGGCGCCGTCAGGCGTGGGCACCGGGTGGCGCTCTACAAGACGCTTGGCATGACCCGCGCTCAAGTGGCCTCGGTATTCGCCGTCGAATACGCCCTGGTCGGGTTTGTGGCCGGTCTCCTCGGCACGGTGGGAGGTGTGGTGTTGGCGTTTGCCGTGGTCCGTTTCGGGTTCGAAATTGCCTGGGCCTGGCTCCCCGTCGCCTACATGACGGCAGCGACCGCGACCGTGGTTCTCAGTGTGGTCGCGGGTCTGGCCGCCAGCACCAGGGCATTGGCGGTGAGGCCGTTGGCTGTACTCCGCCGGGGAGAGTGATCGGCCGGTCAGCTCTCGATCGGCTCGAAGTGGCAGGTGAAGTGCCGCAGGAGTTCGGGCTGGAAGGTGATGCGGTGGCCCGGGATCTCCTCGCGCTCGCGCCACACCTGGTCGATGACCTCGACCATGTAGTCGAAATGACTCTGGGTGTAGACACGCCGCGGGAATGCCAGTCGCACGAGCTCGAGCGGTGACGGCTGCTCGTTGCCCTCGTCATCGATGTGGCCGAACATCACGCTTCCCAGCTCGACCGCGCGAATGCCGCCGGCCAGATAAAGAGCGTTGACGACACCGATCCCCGGGTACTGGAGCGGCGGCACCTCCGGAACCATATGGCGAACGTCGAGAAAGACGGCGTGCCCTCCGGCGGGCAGCACCATCGGCACGCCGATCGAGGTCAGCCGCTCGACCATGTATTCCACGGTTGCGTGGCGGTAGACCTGGTAGTCGTATTCGAGCGCCTCTTTGAGACCGACCGCGATGGCTTCGAGATCGCGCCCGGCGAGACCGCCGTAGGTGGGAAAGCCTTCGCGCAGGATGAGCAGGCTACGGAAGCGCGCCGCCCATTCGTCATCGCGACAGACGAGGAATCCGCCGATGTTGGCAAGGCCGTCCTTCTTGCAGCTCATGGTGGCGCCGTCGGCGAGTGAGAACATCTCCTGAGCGATCTCGAGCAGCGGGCGGTCTGCGTAACCGTCTTCGCGTTGGCGCACGAAGTAAGCGTTCTCGGCAAATCGACAGGCGTCGATGATGAAGGGGATATCGTGTTCGGCAAGCACCGCCTTGACCTCGCGGAGGTTGGCCATCGACACCGGTTGGCCGCCGCCCGTGTTGTTGGTCACGGTCATCATTGCAAACGGAATCTTTTCCCGTCCGTGCTCTGAGATGCACGCGCGCAGCTTGTCGACATCCATATCGCCCTTGAATGGCGCCTCAGTCTGAGTGTCGTAGGCCTCGGGACAGGGTAGGTTGACGGCGACTCCGCCGCGGTACTCGACGTTTGCGCGGGTGGTGTCGAAGTGGCTGTTGTTGGGGATGATGTCGCCGGGCTGGATGACGCACTCGGCGAGGATGCCCTCGGCAGCTCGGCCCTGGTGGGTGGGCAGGACGTGTTCGATGCCGGTGATCTCGTGCACCGTCGACTCGAATTTTTTCCACGAGCGGCTGCCGGCGTAGCTCTCATCGCCGAGCATCATGGCGGCCCACTGCTGAGCGGACATGGCGCCGGTGCCGGAATCGGTCAGGAGGTCGATGCAGCAATCCTCAGCGTCGAGCAGAAAGACATTGTAATGAGCCGTCGCCAGCGCCTGCTCACGTTCGGGGTGGGTCGTGATTTTGAGGGGTTCCGTCATCTTGATGCGGAAGGGCTCGATGATCGTTCGCATGCTCATCCTCCCGGAGAGGTGTGAGCGTAGCAGAAATGGGCCTGTAGGGGCGGCATATATGGGGCCCTCTTGTGGTGCGGCCGTCTCGGCCGCACTTCTTCGATATCAGTGGATTCGTGCGGGCGGGACGCCCGCACCACAAAAGTGTCGGCTCAAGAAACGAGCAAGGGCGGGATATGTCCCGCCCCGACAGCACATGAAATGTTTTTCTCGCCGGGCGCTTTTATTCGAACCCCGATGGCGACACGCCCTGGCCCTGGGCATTGGTGAGAATAGCGGCCTGCGAAATGCACGGCACGCAGCCGCGGCACGACTCATCTGCCCGTTTGACGTTGTTTTCACCGATGCGGGTCACGACCCCTTCGCACAACCAGTGGAAAACCGGCTCGCCGATCTGCCACGCGGCAGTTTCGCCGACCA
>Ga0255046_10000481_pt1 | contig 10767 bp, 9 predicted proteins | sample BC1_12_27_MG_FD_183632 | JGI IMG/M metagenome (GOLD analysis project Ga0255046, IMG submission 183632) | Seawater microbial communities from Strait of Georgia, British Columbia, Canada - BC1_12_27 | ecosystem: Environmental > Aquatic > Marine > Strait | place: Canada: British Columbia...
CTGGTTTTTTCATCGATCGTGGCCGCCCCAAGGTCAAAAAAGATTTTAAGCCTCCCAACCGCGCCAAAAAACATGTTACCATGGATGACGATACACCGCCGTTTGTCTTCCGGTAAACATGGTTTTAAAAATTATAATCGCTCCATTTCCTGCCTAAATTGCCTCATATGGGGTGAACCTCACGATCCTGCCGGCAATTCCTGCCGCTGCCATACCGCATAACAAAATATCAAATTCCAAGTTCCAAGCACCAAAATTGTTAAATTAAAGAACTCAACTGGCTTAAAATATGCCATACGACTTTTTCGCTAAACCGCGCCTTGCAATGTACCTTGATCCACATTTGTGAGATGGGTTCTAGGCTAGAGGGCTTTGTGCAAAATTTCGAGTAATTCTTCTTGGATCAGGCGGATCGGGTTCCCCTGCATGCTGCTCGCGAATTGAGAGTTTGCGACTACTGTCGGAAAATCGCTTTTGGTCAAGCCCAGGTGCGCCAATGATTGGATCTGAAGATTCTGACAGAGATTTTTTATCCACGCCATCCCATCTTCGGCCCGGGCTTTGGCGTTTTGCGTCAGAATGCCGGCAAGCTCGGTATAGCGTTGCAGCGCCGGTGAATCCGCTGCCCGCATGCGAAGGGCCTTAATATTTGTCTCGACGACATAGGGCAGCAGGCCGGCACAGATGGCACCGTGGGCGCCGGAGATCATGCCGCCCAGAGGGCCGGCAATGCCGTGAACCGCACCCAGTTTTGCATTGGCCAAGGCTAACCCACTAAAAAGACTGGCCAGGCACATATTTTCCCGTGCGCTGCGGTCGTTTCCATTTTCGTAAACCCGCTGCAGCGATTCTGCCGCGCGGAGCAGCCCCTCACGGCAGATGCCGTCTGTCATCGCATTTGCCTGGCTGGAAACGAAGGCTTCCATGAGCTGAGTGAACGCATCCAGGCCGGTTGAAGCCGTAATGGATGGGGATAGCGAGACCGTCAACTCAGGATCAACCACAGCCAAATCCGGCAGCATAAATGGACTGCGCATGCTGACTTTGACACGGTGTTCCGGTGAACCGAGAACGGCATTGCGAGTTACCTCTGATCCTGTTCCGGCCGTGGTCGGTATCGCAATGTACGGCGCGGCAGAGCAAACCAGAGGCTGAGCGTTGCCGATTACCTCCAGGTAATCCATCAGTGGCCCCCGGTTGGTGATCAGCGCGGCGACGACTTTTCCCGTGTCGATGACACTGCCGCCCCCGATGCCGATGACCAGATCGCATGCGGCCTGACGGGCTTTTTGGACGACGTCAAGTGCCATATCGGTTGTTGGTTCTCCAGACACCTTGCACCGGGTAATCTCCATTCCCTGCCTTTCCAGTGCGTCCATCAACGGTGCTGCTCGAACGCTGCTATGGCCGGTAACAACCAGAGGCCGGCGGCCCATCTCAGCCGCCATCGGGGCAACCTCGTTAAGGGTGCCCGGGCCAAAAATAATCCGGCCGGCGGTGGCAAATTCAAATCTCATCTTTAATCGTCTCCGTATCCCATCCGCTTTCATCGGGAAAGATATTTAGGAATTGAATGACCTCCTTAAACAATGTGGCTAAAAACATTTTGATTACACTATAGCCGAAATGACATTTTAGGGCAAAAAAATTGACAAATTTTGTCAATTTTTCACCTTATTTGTTTCTAAGCATATTTTAACTATTTGATATTAAATGATAATAGCGCAAGGATGAGAGCTGGCACGGATATTGTATTCTATGATCTGTCAAATTTGATAAAAATCTAAAACTTCCCAGATGCACGTGCATCTTCTTATTCGGGCTCTCACAACATTACATGATGGAGTATGTTCCGGTTGGAATAACGGCATTTCGGGAAGTTTTATTTTTTTTGGAAGAACCTTAGCGAACTTTATGGTTTTTGGGGGAAAAAATGATTTCAGCTTTAAACGGCACCGTATCCGCTCTGAGGGCATTTGTAACCAAGCTGGGAGTTACAGCCGATAACATTGCCAATGTCAACACCGATGGATTCAAGAAAAGCCGTGCGACACTGCACGAGGACCAGAATGGGGGGGTTCGCGTCGAAATCAGTCGTGATAATAGCCCCGGATTCAGGTATGACGTGGTCGAAAATGATGATGTGGTTGAAAAGGAAACTTCCAACGTTGATCTAACAGAAGAAATCCCCGATCTGATGCTGACCAAGCGATCGTATCAGGCCAATCTAAAAACCCTTGAGACCCAGGACGAAATGCTGGGATCCCTCCTGGATACCATCGGATAGAGAAACAGCTTTCTTATCTACCTATTTATCCGCCCTTTAAACTCCTCAACGCTTAAGCTTCCTTTTTTTACCACAGAGATCACAGAGAACACAGAGTTAGAGTTTAAGTAATTATATGAATTCATAAGAAATTTTATATATTTTTTTCTGTGCGCTCTGTGTGCTCTGTGGTGAAAATATAGGCGGCTTTGCGTGAGGCCCTTTTTTTATGTTTGTCTGAATTAAGTCTCAGATGTTATCTTGCTTTCGGCGGCATTACGATTCATAAGCTTGCTCAATTGCCGGATGTGATGGGTTTCTTCAGCAATAATATTTTCCAGAAAATCGAGAGTTGCGCTATCCTCAATAAACGGCCGTAACATTTTGTAAAATAGAACTTTATCCTTACACTGCTTCCGCATTTTGTTCGATGTGAATGGCCAGTTCAATAATGTCCCCAGTTAAAAACATTTTAGCTCCAAATCTGGAATTCGTCTATCAGGTCTTGGTCGTCGATACCCGCAAAAACCTTTCATCAAATGCCAATTTGGGTAAAAGTCTTGCTACGGACCTTGAGCGTTGATAGATTAATGATAGATGCGTCAGCGTTCAATTCATTAACCGAAGCCGGCTGCGCTTTTTGCAGCAATGCGGCGATCCTTCGATAAGGAGTGTGATGCATGTCTTCTAAACAACGGAAGCCTAAAAATCGGTTTTTCATTTCAGCTCTCGATGATGCCCAATCCGCCCGTCTGCTTGTTGATTCGCCGCAATGCCGCTCGTCATCCTATCGGTTGGCGTATCAGGATGAAGAATTTCTTTTGCGGGATGAGCTGCGCCCGGTTCGATTGCAGCTTGAATTGTTGAAACCCGAGCTGATTCTGCAGGAAAATCATATTGAATCGACCGTGGTTATTTTCGGCAGCGCCCGAATTCCGGATCCGGAAAGCGCTGAAGCCCAACTCGTCTCTGTCGAAGCCGAACACCGTAAAAACAAAAATGATGCCGCCCTTAAGCAAAAAGTCGATATCGCCCGGCGGGCCCTGGCCAACAGCAAATATTATGAAGAGGCCCGCACGCTCGGTAGCCTCATTTCCAGCAATACCGGCAAAGATATGCTGGTCGTGGTTACCGGCGGTGGCCCCGGCATTATGGAAGCCGCCAACCGGGGCGCCCATGAAGCCGGCATCCCGAGCATCGGTATGAATATCGTTTTGCCGTTTGAACAGGCGCCCAACCCCTATGTTACACCGGAGTTAGCTTTTCAGTTTCACTATTTTGCCGTTCGCAAGATGCATCTTTTGATGCGAGCGAAGGCCCTGGTGGCTTTTCCCGGTGGTTTCGGGACCCTGGATGAGCTCTTTGAGACGCTGACCCTGATCCAAACACAGAAGGTGACGGCCATACCGGTTTTGTTGTTCGGCAAGGAATTTTGGGAACGGGTGATCAACTTCAACGCCCTGGTGGAAGAGGGCACGATTTCGGCAAAGGATTTGGACCTCTTTCGCTATGTTGAAACGGCCGAGGATGCCTGGAAGATCATTTCTGAGGTCAATGCGTCATAAATTCTTTTGAAATATCGAGGAGGCCCAAATATGTTTGGCCGGTGCCGGGGGGCGTGTAAACCAGATGAAATAGGAATATCAATAAAACTTATCCGAGTTTTGTAAATTACCTAAAGGGCACAACACTAGGCACTGCGCATACAATGTATCCACCCCTCATTACCCATTTTGGTCAATTCGCCGCTGCCTGTATAAATCGTTGTTTCAGCTGGAATTGTTGAGCCGAGGCGTTTCATACTAAAGTGCATCAGGGACATACTGCTCGGTCCCCAAATCCGGCCATAGCCCTTTTTTAACAATGTACTGCCGCTAAAAAGCGCATCGGCCGCCTTGACCCAATAACATACGGAACCTTTCGTGTGGCCGGCCGTAAGCAGAACCTTTATGTCAATGTCTCCCAGTTTCAGCATGTCATTATCCTGAAGGATGCGATCCGGCTCCAGGCTGATATCGGTTTCTTTAAGATGCTGGTACTCATACTCATGGAGGCAGAATGTTCCCTTAAAATTTTGTTTCAGCAGGGGCAAGGCCTCAACATGAGATGGATGGGCATGTGAAACGAGTAGATATTTCAAGGCCAGGCCCATTTCAGTAACGATCTTAGCGACGTTATCAACCGCGTCGGATATGTCAATGACGGCGGCTTCATTGCGACTGATCAAAAGATACTGATTTTTGCCCTTATCGGATACAAATCGTTTAACGTCTAAATGGCCTTCGCTTTTATTCATCAGATGTATCTCCGTAGCGAATTCAGCATTTTTTAAAAGGCAGCATGGCCGCATCCATATTTGCTATCATACGCCGGATGCCAGCCGAAGTTATCGCAATGCAAAAGACATGCAACCAGGCATGCAGGCAGCGCTTTGGTTCTATGGCGCTTAAAAAGTAAGCCTTTTTTGCGGTAAATAAACTGCCTGGCATTTGAAGGCTTGGAAAGGATTACGGATATCTCAAAGCTTGTTGAAGAAGGCCTGCAGTTCTTTGATGGCAGCGACTTTTTCGTCCTGGGAAGCATCTGCCTTGAAGACGAATTCAAGCAGAAATATCATCTTGTAATTCACGGCGGTGGTGTCATATTTTTGAAACGAGGACACCTTAACATCTTTAAACTTCCCTTGCTTGTTTTTCTCAAATAAGCCGGTGCGGGCTAAAATAATATGAACCGCCTCTTTGGCATCATTCAGGTTCTCCAATACGATCTCAATGCCCTCTAATTTATTTACGGCTTTGATGATTTTTTCGCTTTCAACTCTTATTTTCATATTGTCACTCCACCAAATCTATTTGTTTTTTTACCGGCGTTCGTTGTGCAATCATCCTAAAATTTTTAAAAATTTTCAAGCCCCATTGTTAAAATAGCCGATCCTCCGGATTTGACCGAAAATATGTAATGATTACTGTATAATTGGCGACGTATCAAAAACCTGCCGGCAAAAAAAGGCGATTGATCCAAAGAGAAAATGGCTTTGACAACGTTTACCGAACTGCAGGAGCAAAAAATGGATTATGAAAATTTTTTAATGAATTTGTATTTTGGTTCTCTTGATGCCGAGCTTTTTGATAGCTTCCAGGAATTTAAAGCCGATGAAACAACCCGCGGGTTTATCCAAAATTACTTTGAAGTGAACTCGGAATATCCGCCTTCCGTTCTGGAAGAAAAGGGAATGCTTCCATCTGAATTACTGGAAAAATTAGGCCGCAATGATTTCTTTGGCCTCACCATTCCGCGGCAATACGGCGGTGTTGGGTTGAGTCTGCGGCAATATCTGCATATCGTCGAATCGCTGGTCAGCAAAAACATGTCCCTGGGGATTCTGGCACTTGCGCATCTGTCTATCGGGATTAAAGGGATTGTTCTGTTTGGCAATGCGGAGCAGAAACGCAAATATCTCGTGCCTGCTGCATCCGGGGAAATGATTTTTTCTTATGCGCTCACCGAGCCCCAGACAGGCTCCGATGCCCAGAACATCGAAACCGTTGCCACTCTTTCCGAAGACGGCAAACATTACATTTTAAATGGGACGAAGACTTACATTACCAATGCTAATTACGCCGGGGGCTTAACGGTATTTGCACAGTTGGACCCGGCAAGGCCCGGATTTATGGGAGCATTTATTGTGGAAACCGCCTGGGAGGGCGTGCAAATTGGCAAGGATATGCCCAAAATGGGGCTGAAGGCCAGCTCAACAGCATCCATCAAATTCACGGACGTAAAGGTGCCGAAGGAAAACCTGCTGGGGCAGCCCGGTGACGGATTTAAGATTGCCATGGTTATTCTAAACTATGGACGCTTGGCTCTGGGGGCAGCTTCTGCCGGAATGATGAGACAATCCTTGCAGGATATGCGTAAACGATCCGCCGACCGAACGCAGTTTGGTGTTCCGATCAACACATTCGAACTCATCCAGGAAAAAATGGTAAAAGCTAAAGTATATGGATATGTGTCTTCCGCGATTACAACCCTTACTGCCGGGATGCTCGAAAACAACCCAACGGCTTTGGTGGCAATGGAAAGCTCGCATTGCAAGCTGTTCGGCACGACCCGGGCCTGGGATACCATTTACGATGCCCTGCAGGTCGCCGGCGGCTCCGGCTATTTAACGACCCAGCCCTATGAAAAGCGAATGCGGGACTTTCGCGTAACCACCATTTTTGAAGGCACAACCGAAATTCATTCTATTTATCCCGCCATGTTTGTTATACGAACGCTGAGCAAAAGCTTGCAAGCTTCGGCATCCGGAAGACTGTCTCAATTGGTCTTGTTGGTCAAAGAGCTGTTTCGCCCTTCGCGCTGGCCAATCGCCTTTAATGGAAAAACCGAGAAGCGTGCGGCCCGCTTTGCCAGGGCGAGTGCGCGCCGCATCCGCCTGATGATTCTGACCGGATTTTTGGTCTACGGTCAATCGATTACCCGCAAGGAGTTTTTTCTGCGAAGAATTTCCACCTTGAGCCTCTATCTTTACGGGATCACCGCCGTATTAGCCAAACTTGAAGCGGCCCGAAAATCCGGCCGATCAACGGAAAGTGATCTCAACATTTTAGCCTACTTCCTTGAAGAAGCCCGTCAGATTAAAAAACATAACCGGCATGTATTTCCCACCCGCCATGAAAAGCTTCATAAAAAAATCACATCTGAGATCATTAGCGGTTTAGATTCAACTTTTCAACTTTAGGCATTTTAGTCACCTTCAATTGATATTTGAAACCGTTATCAATGATTCTGAACAAAAGATGTCAACCGGGTTGACGATTCATGCGTCTATGTGTACAGATAAAGTCGACTTGTGCTCGAAGCGCTATCTTATGATTTACAGGGATGAAACAATGGTTATGTTAGAGGGTGAATTCGATAATCCTACCATTCGTGAGTCAAGGGTCCTAAAGGACTGAAGGGGGGCACCTATGAAAAGGCTCAATATAACGCTCCTGGTGTTGACGGCCTTATGGTTTTCCGGTTTTGCGGCTTTAACGGCCCGGGCGGATATTTATTCCTGGACGGATGAAAACGGCGTAAATCATTTTACAAATTATGCGCCGCCGAAACATGCGAAGCTTCTCATAAAAACGCCTGAAATTTCCTATGATGAAGAAGCGGATAACCAGCGCCAGGAGGCTGACAGGCTGGAAGTTGCCAGGCAGGAACTCGCCGATAGGGAGGCGTTTTTGCTGCAAGAGCAACAGGCGGCCGAACGGAGGCTTGCGGAAGCCAACGCAAAAGCCGACGCGGCACTCCGGGAAGCAGACGAGATCCTGCGGGAAGCGGAAACTGCAGCCGAAGACGCGAATTACGATCGCTCAAACAGTTACGCTTACGGGTATTATCCCTATTATCGTCACGGTTACCGCTCCGGGTATTACCATAAAGGCTACTACCGCAAATACGGGGGCAGCTATTATAAAAAGCGTCCTTACAAATACCGGAACGGGCGCCAATACAAACATCGCTACCGACCGAGCCACAAGAACCGTTTTAACCGCCGTCACACCGCATTTGGCCGTCGGGGACTTTCTCACCAGTCGCGAGCGGCCGCGTTTAGGGGGAGGCATGGGCGATATTAGGGTTGGTGCTTGGGTTCAGGGTTCAGAGGTTCAGGGTTTAGAAGTTTCAGTGTTCTGAGGTTTCTCCTTTTTTTTGCTGCTATCTAACCTCTGAACCTTTGAACGTTGAACCTTTGAACCCGGAAATTGACACCTAAAATAAGGCGAATTAACGCTAGGATTTGGTGTTTGGAACTTGGGAGTTAATTAGTTGATTTGGGATTTGGGGGGCTTTATTTGGGTTGTAAAAAGTCCTGGATATTAATGATTTTTTCGTCCGATTTAATGGTACCCTTCATTTCGGCGGCAGATCCGCGCACTTTTGCCTTGCGCAACTCATTGACCACCGCCTGAAGTTCCTCATTATTTTCGATTAAGTTTTCGATCTGCGCATTCAATTTTTCCCAGCTTGTCTCCAGATCTACGGTGTTCAGCTCAAAGCCTCCTAAAGAGGCAAGCAGTTTGCCCAGGTGGGCTAAAATTCCAAAGTGAGTGGTGCCCTGAAGATAATAGGGGCAGTGGCACCATAAACTTATACATGAGGAGGCTCTTTTTAACCCTTCCGAATGAATGATGGAATGAATGGCGCTGGGTCCCTGATAGGAAATTGAATTTACCCCTTTTGGCCGTAACTTTGAAGACAGGGCAGCGTTGGACGCTATCGCCGATACGATTCTGTCCGTGTGCAGTACATGGTCATACATGCTGCCTAGGGTAATAATGGATTCAATATTGAGTCGGCTACAAAGATCGAACAATTCTTCCACGAAGCCAAACCACCGCAGGTTCGGCTCATCGGCTTTTAAAATGACCAGGTCGCGTGCATCGGGTTCTGTCCGTACGGCGTAGAAAGCGCCTCCCGGCGCTGAAAGGCTTTTAAACACGCCTTCCTCAATGTGCACCACCGGCCGCGCTTCATCATACCTAAAAAATACATCGGGATTGATTTCGGCGAATTGCTGCGCTTTAAATGTTCTAATTAAATAGGCGGCCATTCCAGTCGATATTTTCAGCGCATTGCCCCAGCCGTCAAAACCGGCGATCAACAGCGGATTTTTTAAATCGGGAAATTCGTCGATTTGGATACCGTTCTCACTCATATTTCCAATTTGACATTCGCATTGTGAATTGTCAAGGTAATCATAACCCACGGCAAAGTGGCCATGTGAAGTTGCTAAAGGAGGTAACCGAATTGAATTCAGATCTGCTGGACTGCATTGAAATCAACCCTTCCGGCCAGCCGTCGGCAACCATTATCTGGCTGCATGGTTTGGGTGCCGACGGCCATGATTTTGAAGCGATCGTCCCTGAGTTGCGCCTGCCGGAGTCACTGCCCGTTCGTTTTGTGTTTCCCCATGCTCCTGAAAGGTCGGTTGCCATCAACGCCGGCCTGCGCATGCGTGCCTGGTTCGATATCCTTGATCTCAAGTATAGGGCAGACTCAGTCGATATGGATCAGTTTCTTGAATCGGGGGATATGCTGGCGGCGCTAATTAATGCTGAATTAAAATCCGGCATGCCTTCGGATCGGGTCGTGTTGGCCGGTTTTTCCCAGGGAGGCGCGATCGTCCTTCATACGGGGTTGCAGTACCAAAATCAGCTGGCCGGCATTTTGGCCATGTCCATGCATTTGCCGACGATACACAATCTTGTCCCAGAGCTAAGTTCCGCAAACCGGAAAGTTCCCATCATGATGGCTCATGGGCAAATGGATCCTGTCATTCCAGTGGCCAAAGCAATCGAAACCCGGCAGGAGTTAACCCGCCTGGGCTACGCGGTCAGATGGCATGAATACCCGATGCAACATTCTGTTTGCGCGGATGAAATCGGGGAAATCCGTTCCTGGCTGATTGAAATTTTAACCTAAATGAGGTGTAGCTGTCTGAAATAACTTTCGGGATTCTCAACGGTGGCGGACATGTTTTCTCCTTTATATTGCTTCGGCCTGGACGCCAAATCAGCATTGGGTCGCAAGTGATTGAATTTTTGGAGGGTGCGGCATTTTCATGTCGCTGGTCAGGACAGCACCTTAAAACAAATCTCTCTGGTCCCGCTGGAACTCGTCAACATGGTCGATATAGAGTTGAACCTGTCTTTTAAGCGACTCAATGCGTTCCTGATTGGACAATTTCCACCGGTAAAGCTCATTTTGTAATTGGCGGCTTTCGCGGGCCAGCGCTTCCACTACCTGAACTTTGGCAGGCTCCCAGAGCAGGTGGGCCTCCTCGGGGGGCAGGTCTATTTTTTGAAAATGCCAGTGGCAGTATCGATCCCACCATTTTGAAGGGATTTCGCCATTTGTTAAGGCACCTTCAAAATAAAAAAAAGCCCATTCCAGCTGCGGCAGCGAAATATGCAGATCCCGGGCGATATCCCGCAGGGCCCGCCGGCCCGCGATGGAGTGGTTATCGAAGGCAACCCAGTAGGGAAACTTGGAGTCCGGGGGCTGCCCGCCCTTTATGGGCGGCAAATCACCGGTTACCGTCAGATATGCAGCTGCCTGAATGACGGCTTTATCATGGGGCCGGCCGGCTTTCTTGAACCGGGCGGCGTTATCGATCAGAGTTTTTTGGCTGGTGGATGTTTTTTGCCAGGTGATCCATTGCCAGAAATCATCGGGCCGCTGAATGGCATTGGCCACAATCTTGATGGCTTTATCGTCCTCGGTATCCTTCAGAACCGATGTGTCCCCCCGGGATAATGCATAGGCCAAGTAGCCGAGTCCGGTTGCATCGCGGGCTTTAACGGATCGTGTTACCCGGATTAAGGAGGCGACTTTGCTGTGGAATTTTTTATTGAAAATTAATTGCGTTCCCAGCGGCCAGCATTCTTCAAATGTGATGATGGCGGTTCGTATTCGATACCAGTTTCTGTCTTTTGGGCGAAGTGATTCCA
>Ga0255046_10000483_pt1 | contig 10752 bp, 10 predicted proteins | sample BC1_12_27_MG_FD_183632 | JGI IMG/M metagenome (GOLD analysis project Ga0255046, IMG submission 183632) | Seawater microbial communities from Strait of Georgia, British Columbia, Canada - BC1_12_27 | ecosystem: Environmental > Aquatic > Marine > Strait | place: Canada: British Columbia...
TCTCGACCGAGGCCTCGGCGTGCATTGCGCGCCTTTCGGGTACGGCAAACGTGCGATCACATCGCCTGAACAATGACGGATTCAGCATCGTCAACTGGAATATTCAGAAAGGGAAGCACAAAAACTGGGCAGGCGATTTGCAGCAGCTGCACGCGGGTCCCGATCTGCTGATCCTGCAGGAAGCGCCACAGGAGAGTGATGTCTGGGACGACCTTGCGCCCGCGCACTACCGCTCATTCGCCGAGGGCTTCGGCCTTATGCGGTCGGCGACGGGCGTGTTGACGATGAGCAGCGTCGCACCGCTTGCCGAATGCCAACTCGTTGCGTTCGAACCATGGTTCGGCACCCGAAAAGCGACGCTGGTCACCGAGTATGCGCTGACCGATACCACTGAGACCTTGCTCGTCGTGAACATTCACAGCATTAACTTCTCGTTCGGCGTGGAGCACATGCAGAAGCAGTTGCGCCAGGCCGCGACCGTGATCGAGCATCACGATGGTCCGGTACTGTTTTCGGGTGACTTCAACACTTGGCGTAGCAGGCGCGCCGAGGTCGTAGAGACTATCGTCGAGCGCCTCGGCCTTGTGCCACTGGAGTACGAAGTCGATCACCGTAAGCGGTGGTTCGGCCGTGCGCTGGACCACATTTATGTACGTGGACTGCGGACTCTTCATGCAACGTCAATGGAACTGGGTTCGTCCGATCACAATCCGATGACCGTGCAATTCAGCTACGGGCATCAGCCACGCGGCGTCGAGGCGGCGCATTGAGGCTCTTCCAGGTCATCATCGCCGCGGCTCTGCTGCATTCGTTACCGTTGTTCGCTGATGAACAGAATCCCGAGATCGATTACCTGCTCAGTACACTCGGCAGCAGCGAGTGCGTCTTCGTTCGTAATGGCAAGCGTCATAGTGCGGAGAAAGCTGAAGAGCACCTGCGAATGAAATACAAACGCGGCCGCCGCTATGCGACGAGCACGGAAACGTTCATTGAGCGTCTTGCCAGCAAGAGTTCGATGACCCGGAAGCTCTACATGATCGAATGTCCCGGTGTGGAACCGGAGCCGACAGGCGCATGGTTGACGCAGCGTCTCGAAGAATTGCGGAGTAGCAAGACATGACGGCAAGATTTTCCAAAGGCATGCGTGCGGCCGCATGATATTCCCTCGTGCCGTGGTCGGCACCATGCAGGCCCACCTGGTCACCGTAAATGTCGGAGGGGCTCAAGGTATCGTATTGGGTTGGAGCACTACAAAACCGGTTCAATGGGAAGCATGCGATTCATCCATGCGTGGAATCGTTTGCCGCGACCAACCTCGGAATCGGGGTTAAATTCGTCGGTCGTGCGCCAGCTGTTTTCGGGACGAATGTCGCGCTCGATGCTCGCGGTCAGTTGGCGTGCCAGTTCACGATTATCGACCAGCACCCCTACTTCCGTATTCAGGTTGGCAGACCTCGGGTCGAGATTGAACGTTCCTATAAAGACGATTCTGTCGTCAATCACCATACTTTTCGCGTGCAATGCGAACACCGGGTTGTTTTCGGCTATGCGCGGATAGTTTTCGATCAGTTCGTCCTGAATTGCCGGGCTTGGCTTGAATTCATATAACTCGACGCCGGCCCGTAACAACTCCTTGCGCTGTGCTGCGTATCCGCCAAACGCCGGAATGTTATCGGTCGACGCCAGCGAATTAGTTGATATCCGAATATCGATACCGCGGTCGATCAGTTGCTCGAATAGTTCGATCCCACCGTCCGGCAATATGAGATACGGTGACTGAATAAGGATGGATTCCTTTGCGCTTTCTACGGCATTGATCAGCTGATTCGTTGACTCGCCGCCACCGCCCAAACCGGATCTCCCGTCGTTCTTGCCCGGGACATCGCTAATGAACCTGACATCGTCCCAGGTCATTGCCTCGAAAAGTCCCGGTATACGACGGGTTGTCGCATCTATTGACCGTCGCACCTCAGGCGCGAAATTGGCCGGGTTCGCGGCATACGAGTGCAGGTGCTGAGAGCGTTCTCTCACATCTGCAGGGGAAATTTCTTCGAGTTCCTCGGCAAGTATTTGCTCGACAGGGATCGCAAACTCGCTTTCCCAGAATTCGTCATAGTTTTTCCGCATGTCGCGTACCGCGGTGCCGAGCAAAAGCACGTCACGATCTCGAAAATTATAATCATGATCAAAGTCAAAGTACTCGTCGGCCATGTTCCGTCCGCCGGTATTGCTCGGCGAGATCGTAACCGCAGCAAGCTTAAAATCAGCGCGACCGCGGGTGTCGTGGCGTTCGGCACGAATCGGCTCGGGCCGATCGTCACACTTCGGGCAGTGGTCGCCGCTAGCACCCGCTGCCAGACTCGGCTTCCGGGTGAGGATAGGTATCTGCGTCATCCTCGTCAGGACGATGATGTCCCGGGGCCAGGCAGCTGAAGTCCTTTTCTATCAACAAAGACAGGGTGCCGGAGTCCTGCAGCGCCTGCTCGGCAACCATGGATACCTGGTCAGTCTTCGCCCATTGCGCAAGCTCAGAAACAGGCACACGGATCACCAGGCTACCTTCGTTGAAACTCGTTGAAAACGTGCCGTCATCGGAGACATCCAGACGATAAGTCAGCACCGAATCCGGAAAGTGCGTCTCTTCGACAATACTCTTGCCCGACGCGATTTGATCTACCTCACCTCGCTTGAGTCGCAGGCGGATGGAGTTCTGTCGTATACGTAATTTCATGGGGTGACTCTAGACTAAAAAAAACGCACTATAGCGTCAATATTGACAAAAAACGCTCGGAGATTCATTGCGTTGAGTACATAGGCCTCTTCGTCCCAAGTGTGACTGACGAGTTTGGCCGTGTAACCGGGGATTATCGAATGAGTACCAGTAGTTCTGACGACGACCACGTGCTGACGAAGCGGGGTGAGCGCCGCGTTTTCATTTTTATCGCCGTTATCCTGTTTCCCGTGCTTTCGATCATCCTCGTTGGCGGTTACGGTTTCGCAATCTGGATGCTGCAGTTGATATTCGGCCTACCGGGCGCGAGTTGAGTTGTGGAGCAGTCGGTCAATTTATCCAGACGCAGCCTGTTGCGGGGCAGGTCGCCGACAACGCCGCCGCCAATCCGGCCTCCCGGAGCCCTGGCAGAGCCTGAATTTGCGGGCAAGTGCACGACTTGTGACGAATGCGTTACGACATGTCCGGAGGGCATCATTTTTAGGGGGTCGGGCGGTTATCCGGAGGTCGATTTCAGGCAGGGCGAATGCACGTTTTGCATGCGCTGCGTCGATGTTTGTGCGGACGGAGCATTGTCCGAAACCAAGCGGCCTCTATGGCGACTTGAACTGCGGGTCCTGGATCGCTGCCTGGCCAGGCGACAAGTCGTTTGCCAGACCTGCGCCGACGTTTGCGAAGCCGAGGCCATTCGTTTTGTTCCTCAACTCGGGTCCGTGGCAACCCCGCAAATTGATGACGATACCTGTACAGGCTGCGGGGCATGCATCGCGGCCTGTCCGGAAAATGCTCTGGAGGCGATCGCACATGGCTGACAACGAATATCACGTTGCAAGCTACGTCGTGAGTACGCGACCGGAGGACGGGGGCACGGTGGCCGAGCGCATCAATGGGATGCCTGGCCTCGAAGTACATGTAGAACAGCAGGGCAAGCTGGTCGTAACGGCCGAGGCTCGCGATGTCCGCGAGCTTGCGGAATTCGCGACCAGCCTCGAGGACGTAGCAGGCGTTATTTCGGTAGCGCCCGTCTATCATGAATATGAAAACGCGCCGGGGGCGAGAATCCAATGACAGTCAGCAGACGGGAATTCATGAAGGCCAACGCGATCGCCGCGGCGGCCGGTGTGGCGGGCGTTTCAGTACCTGCCATGGCAAGCAACGTAGTAACGGGAGAGGACCTTACGAGCCTGGTATGGAACAAGGCGCCATGTCGATTCTGTGGGACTGGTTGTTCTGTCAACGTCGCGACGCTCGACGGCAAGGTTGTCGCGACGCATGGCGACATCAATTCTCCGGTCAATAAGGGCATCAACTGCGTCAAAGGATATTTCCTGTCCAAGATCATGTACGGTCGAGACCGATTGCAGACCCCGTTATTGCGCAAGCGGGATGGCAAATACCATAAGGAAGGCGACTTCACGCCCGTGAGCTGGGATGAGGCGTTCGACGTCATGGCCGAGAAATTCAAGGCGGCATTGAAAGCCAAAGGGCCGACCTCGGTCGGCATGTTCGGTTCGGGTCAGTGGACCGCCATGGAAGGGTATGCCGCCGTCAAATTGATGAAAGCCGGCTTCCGATCAAACAACATTGAGCCCAATGCGCGGCATTGCATGGCGTCTGCCGTAGGTGGCTTCATGCGCACGTTCGGTATCGACGAACCGATGGGCTGCTACGACGATATTGAAGCCACTGACGCGTTTGTGTTGTGGGGCTCCAACATGGCGGAGATGCACCCGATCCTGTGGACGCGAGTGACCGATCGGCGGCTCAGCGCATCGCATGTGAAAGTGGCTGTTCTGTCGACGTTCCGGCACCGCTGTTTCGATCTCGCGGATATCGATATGGTTTTCACGCCGCAGACCGATCTGGCGATCTTGAACTACATCGCCAACTACATCATCAGCAATAAAAAGGTCAATCACGACTTCGTCAACAAGCACACGAATTTCAGGCGCGGCGATACAGATATCGGCTACGGGCTTCGTGACGATCATCCCAAACAGCAGGCCGCTGCGAACCCGAATAGTGGCGGATCCAAACCCATGACCTTCGCCGAGTTCGCCGAGTTCGTCAGCGACTATGACGAGGACTCGGTATCGAAGCTTAGCGGCGTGCCTGTCGAAAGACTGCGTGCGCTCGCTGAACTTTATGCGGACCCGGATCGCAAGGTCGTGTCGTTCTGGACAATGGGCTTCAACCAGCACACGCGTGGCGTGTGGTGCAATAACCTGATCTACAATATCCACCTTCTGACTGGCAAGATCTCGACGCCCGGAAACAGCCCGTTCAGCCTCACCGGTCAGCCGTCAGCTTGCGGTACGGCTCGTGAAGTCGGTACCTTTTCGCACCGTTTGCCGGCGGACATGGTGGTTGCCAACGAAAAACACCGCGAAATTGCCGAGAAGATCTGGCGCTTGCCGGCGGGAACGATCGTTGCTAAACCCGGCTTCCACGCAGTTCTGCAAAACCGCAAGCTGAAAGACGGTGACATCAACGCCTACTGGGTGCAGTGCAATAACAACATGCAGGCTGCGGCCAACATAAACGAGGAGGCGTACCCGGGTTATCGCAACCCCGATAACTTCATCGTTGTTTCCGATCCTTATCCGACCGTAACTGCGGAAGCCGCTGACCTGGTGTTGCCCACGGCGATGTGGATAGAAAAAGAAGGCGTTTACGGTAACGCCGAGCGTCGTACCCAGCATTGGTTCCAGATGATCGAACCGCCTGGCGAGTCACGTTCCGACATGTGGCAGGTCATCGAGTTTTCCAAGCGGTTCACGACCGATGAGGTCTGGTCCAAAGAGTTGCTCGACGCATCGCCGAGTCACCGCGGTAAGACACTTTACGAAGTGCTGTTCGCCAATGGCCATGCCAATCGTTATCCGCTGTCGGAGATCAGCCCTGACCACGGCAACAACGAGTCGCAGTATTTTGGCTATTACGTACAGAAGAGCCTGTTCGAGGAGTACGCGGAGTTCGGCCGTGGTAAAGCCCATGATCTGGCGCCGTATGAGGTGTATCAGGAGACTCGTGGTTTGCGGTGGCCGGTAGTCGATGGCAAGGAGACGCGCTGGCGTTTCAAAGAGGGATCGGACCCGTACGTTAAGCCGGGCAGTGACTGGGACTTCTACGGCAAACCGGATGGCAAGGCGATCATATTCGCGTTGCCCTACGAACCCGCGGCCGAAAGCCCGGACGACGAATACGACCTTTGGCTAAGCACGGGCAGGGTACTCGAGCATTGGCATTCCGGATCGATGACACGGCGCGTGCCCGAGTTACAGCGGGCAATGCCTAATGCCTTGGTGTATGTACATCCGGACGACGCAAGCGCGCGCGGCTTGCGAAGAGGTGACACAGTCAAAATAGTATCCAGGCGAGGCGAGGTCAGGACCCGAATCGAAACCCGCGGCCGCAACCGGCCTCCAAAAGGTCTTATTTTTATGCCCTGGTTCGACGCGTCCCGACTAATCAACAAAGTCACGCTTGATGCGACAGACCCGCTGTCAAAACAAACGGACTACAAAAAGTGTGCCGTCAAAATGGTCAAGGCTTGAGGGAGTTGATGATGAAACAGAAAATGAGCATTGCTGCTTTTCTACTCCTGACCGTGTCGCTATTCCTCGGTGTTGTAACGGCTGACGAGATTGCGACATTGCGCGACGGTACACCAATCGACAGCGAATCCGATCCCGCGGCCATTCCCCAGGTTTTCGATGGCGATATTAAATCGAAGAGAAACTACCCGATGCAGCCGCCGCTGATACCGCACGACACGCGCGACTATGACGTAAACCTGCAGGCGAACAAGTGCATGTCGTGCCATGCCAGGCGCCGGACCGAGGAAAGCCAGGCCCCGATGATTAGTGTTACGCATTACATGGACAGGGAGGGTAACTTTCTCGCGGACATCTCGCCGCGGCGCTATTTTTGCAATCAATGCCACGTAAATCAGACGACTACTCGAGATGTCCTGGAAAACGATTTCCGGGACATGGATGAATTAATCGAGGAACGTGCGGCCAAAGGCAAGGACGACTAGCGTGGTCCAATATTTTCGCAAGCTCCGGCGGGATGTCGGCCGCCCAAGTGTTCATTACGGCATTGGCTCACTAACGCTCGGCGGCTTTATCGCCGGCGTCATCTTCTGGGGCGGGTTCAACACGGCCTTGGAGGCAACCAATACCGAGGAATTCTGCATTGGTTGCCACGAACATGAGGAAAATGTCTACCAGGAGATGCGAGACACGATTCACTTCACGAATCGATCGGGCGTCAGGGCAACGTGTCCCGACTGCCACGTCCCACATGACTGGACTGAGAAGATTGCACGAAAAACCGCGGCTTCCAAAGACGTCTGGGGAAAGCTGTTTGGGACGATTAACACACGTGACAAATTCAATGCCAAGCGTCGGGAACTCGCCGAACACGAATGGGCACGTTTAAAAGCGAATGACTCGCTGGAATGCCGCAATTGCCACGATTTCGATTACATGGATTTCACGACGCAAAGCCTCAGGGCATCGGAACAGCACTCCACGTCACTTGCGAATGGCGAGAAGACCTGTATTGACTGCCATAAGGGCATTGCCCATGACTTGCCCGATATGAGTGGTGTAGAAGGCTACTGAACGTCGGTGTAGCCGGGCAGACTTACTTCGTAAGCGCCTCCTAGTAATACCAGCTGAGCCGTAACTGCAGGTAATCATCGTGCTGGATGGCAAACAGGGTGTCGTCGGCGTCGTTGAGTGCGAGTCGTGTGCCGACGCCACCGCGACAACGCGTAATTTCTCTGCCACCATACCGGTCTGTATGTGTGTAATGACGTGCTAGCGCAACTACCAGTGAGTCGAACCAAGAACCGATGATTACCCGCCTGATTAATGAGCTGCAACACCGGCGCGTGTTTCGCTCCGTGGCAGCCTACGCCGTGGTGGCGTGGATTGCGGTGGAAGCCGCGGATGTCATTTTCCCGGCACTGGGTGTTCCGGAAGCAGCGCTGACCTGGCTGATCGTGCTCGCTCTCGCGGGGTTTCCGGTCATAGCGGTCCTGGCATGGATTTTCGACGTATCGTCGGAAGGCGTCGTGCGCGGAACGCCAGCTCCAGAGTCAACGAACGGCCTCAGCCGATTATCGCAAATTTCCAGTTGGTTCCTCGTTCTGGTGCTTGGCGTGGCGGTCGCATACCTTTCGGTGCGTCTGTTTTCGCAGACTGACGACGCGCCCACATTCTCGCGAGGCAAATCGGTGGCGGTATTGCCGTTCAAAAGCATTGCCACAGATGATGAAGCCAATAATGTCTACTTCAGCGATGGCGTGGCGGAGGAAATTCTCAGCGGGCTTTCGGACGTCGAGGGATTGCGCGTGGCAGCAAGAACGTCTTCTTTCGCGTATCGAGATGATGTCGATGTCCGTGAGGTTGGCGAAAGACTGGGCGTGTCGACTGTTCTAGAGGGCAGTGTTCGCATGGATCAGGATGCCGATCAGGTGCGCATTACGGCTCAGCTTATTGAGACGGAAGGTGGATTTCAGCTCTGGTCTGATACCTTTGACTATAAGCTCGAGAATGTTTTCGCGGTGCAGGACGAAATTGCCGCAGCGATTGTGCGCAGCCTGGAATTGGAGTTTTCCGGGCGCGAGATCGATCTTGTGCAGCCAGGGACCGACAACATCGAGGCGTACAAAGCCTATCTGCAGGGCCGCCATCTATTGCAAAACCAGACGGTGGCGGGAATTGAGCAGGCAATCGGACATTTCAATCGAGCAATCGACCTGGATCCCGAGTATGCACAGGCATATACGGGGCTTGCTGACGCATGGATCGGTAAAAGGCGTATCGGAAATTTGTCGTTGTTTGAGGCGACCCAGCAGGCACATGGTGCGATCAGCAGCGCTCTGAGACTGAATAGCGGGCTCGCAGAGGCACAGACGTCATTAGGTCTGTGCGTGCTCGGAGCCGGAGAGCAACGTGTCGCCGCGTCGCAGTTTTCCAAAGCGATCGAGCTCGATCCCAACAACGTCGACGCCTATCTGCAGCGCGCAAACCTGTTACGTGATCAGGGGTTCCTGGCAGACGCGACGCGAACGTATACGCAGGCCTTGGCACTTGACCCGCTCAATCTAACTATCATTGCCGAGCAGGCGATACTGGCGGGGCTGCAGGGACGCTTCGATCGTGCCTTCGAACAACTCGAGTCTTTGCTCGCGGAATATCCCGAGAGTCTGTCAGTCACGCTGGCCATGTCCAGGGTTGCGGCCCTGGCCGGTCAGGCCGAACGATCTCTGCAGTTCGCCCGGCAAGCACGGTCCCTGGCGCCCGATAATCCCATTACGCTGACTCGGGTGGTCGACGCTTACATTCAGCTCGGGCGTCTGGATGACGCTGAGGCCACCCTCAACCAGGCGCGCAGCGTTGCTCCGGAGAACGAGTCTGTCTTACAAGTAACAGTGCGATTCTTGTTGGTGGCCGGCCGACACACAGAGTTGGAGACGATGACAACCCAGCGTGCGCAACTGGTTATCGACAGCTCGGGGGCGACCGATTCCAAATTACATCTGGAGCGGTTGGTCTGGGCTGCAATCGGGCGCTTGTCTAACGGCGATTCGGCGGGGGCGTCCAGGCTGCTCGAAAGAGCGATGCCACCTTCTATCTCTCTCAATCCGCATCCTCAATCCATACACTATCTCGCGCTTCTGACAAGGTCACGCGTGCTCGAGCAAAATGATCAGGCCACAATTAGCGTCGCGCTGGAAAATGGTCGGGTAATCGCGCAGAGAGTACAAGCACAGGGCTGGGGTACCGGTGACGTGGACTATGCATTGGCGGCGTTAGCCGCAGCCAGTGGCGCGGTACCCGATGCCCTGGAACACCTGCAAGACGCGGTGAGCAATGGATGGCGAAGCTATCTGTTCGCGAATCAGGATCCTGCGATGGCATCACTTCATGCAACCAAAGAATATCAAGCGCTGATTCAGCAAGTGGAAGCGATGTTGTAGTTCGCTGTACATCCAAGATCACGCCGACGTGGTTTTGTCTCGATAAAGGATAACCGGGGTCGAACCGAGGTTTCGTTCGCATCATCCATAACACTACTATGATGCCTATTCAGGCGATTGAGCGATAAGCGCCCGCAGGCCGCGTAGAGCTCGCTTGATTGTTTCTGCGTGCTTGCTGCCCATTCGAAGCAAAAACTTTTGGCCGCTCGAAAGTGCTTCAAGTTCCGCGTCGGCATATTCGTAGAGCACGTGTGGCCGGATAAGTCGGATCGGCTCATTTGGTTTGGGTGTCGCGAGCAGGTGATCAATAACTTCCACCACTCGATCATTGAAGTAGCCGTCCGGGTAGCCAAGTCGCACGTAGGACTCCTGGAATAATGGATAGAAGCGACGGTACATTGCAGCGATAACATCGAGGTCGGCATTGGCGACCAGGCTGATGAGCAAGTCGTATCGCTCGTAGTTGTCCGGGCTCAGTTCGAATTGCCCGTCATTATCGCGCGCATCCGCAACAAGTAGTCCCGAGAGTCTGCCAACAGGGCGTATTTTCTCGGCCACGTGACTACGGGTGAGGTTGTCTACCGTGGCCACGAATTTATCGACAAGCGCCTCCTTCACAAGCACCTGTTTAACGTCGAGGCCAAACGTATCGATCAGCGCTAACAGGAAGTAACTGTCGCTGTCGTCAAGAGGCGGCAAAGGCACGAGTTCCCGTTCCGCCGGCTCGGATGGTCTCGACGGTGCCAACGGATGCATCGGATTTGTTTGCGTCGGCGCCGCCTCGACGACGGGCGGCACGACAGCAGGTTCTTCGGCCAAAGGGAAGATATCGTCCCGGTAATACCAGAACACGCCGGCCAGACCGGCGGCCAGCACAATAAGAACCAGCAGTTTCAGGTCGGGATCGTCCACGATGTTCACTTTACCCTATTTCGATTGGCAGTCTTATTACACCAGGACGGTGCGCTGACTGACAGCCGACAGAACCGACGCCCTCCCGAATGCGCCTGCCGGCCTGAAGCGT
>Ga0255046_10000484_pt1 | contig 10740 bp, 11 predicted proteins | sample BC1_12_27_MG_FD_183632 | JGI IMG/M metagenome (GOLD analysis project Ga0255046, IMG submission 183632) | Seawater microbial communities from Strait of Georgia, British Columbia, Canada - BC1_12_27 | ecosystem: Environmental > Aquatic > Marine > Strait | place: Canada: British Columbia...
TTAAAATTATTAAAGGTTTTTTCATTCCATCCCCCAATTTGTTTTTTTATAATTTTATTTTGTTTGCGTTTTTTTTTAATAGTATATTTTTTTTTCATATATATATAATAGATAATGATTTTATTTAAATATAATAAAGCAAAGTTATCATATAATTTCACAAAAAAAAATTAACACCATATGGTTCTTGCGTGTAGAAAATGCTTAAATGCTTAAATATTGAATCTAGATTTAAAAAAGATAACTTGTTTGGCAAAATAGATAATCATTTATATGTAAATAATATGGATGGAAATTTGAAGATATTTATACAGTATATATGGAAATGAAAAAAAAGATATTATTTTATTTTATTTTATTTTATTTTATATTATTTTATTTTATTTAGTTACCATAGTTATTCATCATGTTATACTTATCAAACCGACATTTCTTTCGTTCAATATCAATTTCATTCTTTTTCTTAGTTTGATACTTCTTTGTCTTCTTCACTGGAATCTTTCGTGTGCGAATATACTTACTCTCAGCTGATTCCTTCTTCCAAAATGTTTCTCCCGTGATGATATCATTTGGAGTATTCTTATGAATCGTATAAGTATCATTGATAATTGTTTCGGTGATATTTGTTTCATTATCCACGGTATTTTCCTTAATACTATTGAATACTTTACCAATAGTTTCCCTTGGTAGATTTTGAATTGCAACATCAGTCCATGGAACATTGAGGTAAATTTCATATCCCGGAATCTTCTTTGGCATAAGCCTATTTACAGCAAAGAAATCAGTGTTGTAGTTGTATCCCATAGTTGTGCTAGAATATAACTTCGTAGTTATATTTATTATATTATATTAATTAATTTAATAATTAATATTTTCAAATTAATTAAGGATATATAAAGTTATATAATAATATATATACCGATAATGAATTGTTGTAGTAATAAAATAAAATCACATATTTATGAAGGAACTATTCATAATAAAAAGAGAGATGGTTATGGTGTATTATATGATAAAGATAATAATATTAAATATAAAGGAGATTGGGAAAATGATAAAAAACATGGAAAGGGTATTCAATATTTAGTATCTGGTAAATATTCCGGACTTTTTAAAAATGGATTCAGGCATGGTATTGGGAAATATGAATGGAAAAATGGTGATATATATGAAGGTCAATTTAAAGAAGGTCAATTTACTGGAAATGCTTCATTTATTAATAATTCAACAAAAGAGATATATATTGGTGGTTTTTTACATTTTAAAAAAACAGGTCATGGTGAAATATTTAATGATGATGATTTATTAATTTATTCTGGTGAATGGTTAAATAATATGAAAAATGGATATGGTATTTCATATAAAGATAATGAAATTATAAACGATGGATACTGGATTAATGATAAATATTCACACGAAAAGACGAATGTAAGCGATGGTGATTTATGTAATGTATGTTATTTAAATGAAAAAACACACGCTTTTCTTCCTTGTGGTCATCTATGTATATGTGATAAATGTGATATAAAATATGATAAGGATAAATGTATAATATGCCAACAAATTGCTACAAATACTCAAAAAATATTTAAATAAAATAAAATAAAAATAAAAATAAAATATTATTGTAAATGAACAAAATAATATTATGTAGTATTTCCTTTATTTCCGGAGCATTAATTGTATATATAAATGATAAACAATATTTGGATAAAATAATTAACAAAAACATATCTTTATCATTAATAAATGAAAAATTAAGTTATAAATTAAGACAGAAAGTAGTAAATGAAACAGTAAATGAAACAGTAAATGAAACAGTAAATGAAACAGTAAATGAAACAGTAAATGAAACAGTAAATGAAACAGTAAATGAAACAGTAAATGAAACAGTAAATGATACAGTAAATGAAACAGTAAATGAAACTATTAGTAGTTCTAGTTCAAGTAATTCATTAAATGAAAATAATTTAGTTATTATAGATTAAATTTTTTGAAGTAATTTATTTAAATTATACAAAGTTTTTATTAAATCTTCTAAAATAGATTCTAATATACATAATAAGTAATGATATTCTTTTTTAATAAAATTAATAATAAGTATATAATTTAAGAAAATATTATTCATATTTTCTATTTTAATATTAGATAAATCGAATAATAAATAATCATAACTAGGATTTACCATAAATATAATATATTTGAAAAATTTAATTTGACCTCTAATTGTTTCTATTGATCCATTACATTCATCTATTAAATTATATATATTTAAAATTATAGAATCATCTAATATATTATTATTATCATGAATTATCATTTCTAAGTTTTTATTTTTTTCAATAATATTATTAAATAACATATTTTCATGTAAAAAATCATTATAATTATTTATATTTTGTATATTCTCTTCAGTATCAAAAATATTATATGGATTTATACTTAATCCCCATTCATTTATATTCTTATTTATAATGGATTTAATTTCTATATTTTCATTTATAATATTATTAGTATATTCTTCAATACTATTCTTAATATTTGTAAAAATATTTAAAATATCTGTATCATTCTCTCTACATAATAATAGACATGTTTTTATAAAATCTATATCATGTATATTTAATTTACCGGTTTTTATACTATTTATATAATTATCCATATTTTGTATTTCCATATTTTGTATTTCCATATATATATATAATAATATATATAATTTATTTATAAGTAAAATATATATATAGTATGATAAATAAAATTTTAAATATGATAAATAAAATTTTAAATATTTTAACTAGTTTTATACCATTATTCTGGAATAAATATTTAACTATATCAATTTTGTCATTTTTAATATTAGTAGTATATTTGTTAAAATTTTCAAAAACTTGTTATAATCCTAATGATGAATCGGGATATGAATGTTCTTCTATAAGTAATTATAACAGAACAACCGATATAGAAACTATTACGGGTGGTGGTGAATATATTGCTTTTCAAGGATTATTTGGAACAATATCAAATATAATAATAACGTGTATTACTGTAATGTGTGTATTATTATATATATTAAGTTCAGTGTTTGATTATGAACAATATTGGATACTCAGATTAACTGTAATATCTATTATTACATTTATTATTAATTATATTTTAAATGGTAGATGTCCAGACCCCGATTCTGAAGTTTTATATACATGTGATGGAGAAAGAAATAAATATTATGTAAATTGGAATAATAAAATATTATGGTTATTATTAACTATTTCTATATTATCTTTTTTGATATATTGGAGAAAAGTTAAAAATGGTAGTATAACAATTATGGGAGAAAGTAATATTAGTGAAACACCAGATGTAATTGAACAAACAATTACAAGTATTGGTGAACCGGTTCAATTTCCAAATGAGCAATTAGTTACATCGTCTATACAAGAAGATGGGAATGTTCAGTTCAGGACTAGTGAAGCTGTAGATTGTGGTGTAGGATTGACCGATCCAAATAAAGAATCAGATATTAACTATTGCGGAAAAGGAAATACAGAGGGACATTGTAAAATAATGGATGGAGAATGTTTACCAATTGGATATAAATATAATAGTCCCGACTCCGGTGACCGAAGACCCATTAAAAGAAACAATAAAAATAAAGTTAAATCCAAAATTGATGGGAATGTTCAGTTCAGGACTAGTGAAGCTGTAGATTGTGGTGTAGGATTGACCGATCCAAATAAAGAATCAGATATTAACTATTGCGGAAAAGGAAATACAGAGGGACATTGTAAAATAATGGATGGAGAATGTTTACCAATTGGATATAAATATAATAGTCCCGACTCCGGTGACCGAAGACCCATTAAAAGAAACAATAAAAATAAAGTTAAATCCAAAATTGATGGGAAATTTAAAGATCTAGAAGAAAAAATATTAACAGGTAAATATGATAGTAATGGTTTATATTATGATAATAATTTAACAGAGAGTGAAAATATTATTGCAAATCAAAGAGGACAAAGTATATACGAAATTAACAAAATAGCACAAGAAATAACAAATGATATTGACCAATTAGTTACACCTGAAATTAAATCAGGTGGTCATAAAGTAAATACGAATAATACTATAAGAGATCTATATATTCATAAATATAAAATATATTAAAATATATTTTAATATAAAATATATTAAAATATATTTTAATATATATTAAGTAAGAATGGTATTAACAGTTCCACCAAAAATTACCAAAATCATATCTGATTTCGTACTTAACCCAAAAATATATCCAGTTATTTTAGCAGTTATAACATTTGCTATGTTTATTATATATCAAAGATTTTTTTCTATGTCGTGTGATAATAATGAATGTATGAAATGGGTATGTGAAGATGAAAGTAAAAAGTTTGAATATAAATTAGTTTCTACATCTGGTATAGGAATAGCGAAATCTGTAATATTAGCAGTTATCATATTCGGATTTGTTTCAATTGCATTAACTATATATATAACATTTGATACAACTGGTAAATACCAAGATTATGATGGTGGTAGGACAAACATTGTAATATTTACTTTATTAATGGGATTTATATATTTTTTGCTAATATGGTGGACTAGGACTTGTGGATTAGATGATAGTAATGAAGAAATACCTGTAATGTTACAGTGTAATGGAAATACAGTTGAATGGAAAACAAAATATACTAAAATTTCAGGGTTATTTATCTTTTTAATAATCTTTTTTATTTCGTGGGAATTACTAAATCTTCTAAAACCAGATGAAAGCGGAGACAGAACTTATACCCCATTACCCGCCCCTTCTCCGACACCGAATGCCCGATCGTTGCCTTATCCGACACAAATGGAGTTTAATCCTCGATACAATAATTTTCAATATGGAGGACAGAAGCGCTCTAGGGGTAAATATAAAAGTAAAAAATAAAAAAATAATTAAAATATAATATAATTATATAATGAGTTCTATATGTAACGTAGAAGCAGGGTATAGTGTAAATGGACCACTATCGGCAGAAGCCCCAATGTTTTCAACAATTGTTCCATATTCGGCTACGTGTGAAACACAATCGGGTGGAAAATGTTCAAAAGATGAACACAAACATCCAGGGCATCCAAAATCTGATAAAAATGATTGTATGAAAAATACAGATATGAAAAGTGGTGGTAAAAAGAAAAAATCTAAAAAAAAATACACTAAGAAAATGAAAAAATCTAAGAAGGTGGTGTGTAAAAAGAAAAATTATACTAAAAAGAAAAAGATGGTAAAACCAAAGAGATTAGTAAAATCTAAAAAGGGTGGGAAAAAAATTAGAAAAAATAAATGTAATTGTGGTAAGAAATGTAATTGTAATAATAAATGTAATTGTAATAAGAAATGTAAATAATTTTAATTAGGAGCGTTTAAAGTTATATCTAATTTACTTATATCATTTTCATTCATAATCATATCATCCAATCCTTTACCTGGTGCTACTAATGGAAAACACATTTCTGGTTTAACATTAAATACACCAATAACCGGTTCATTTGTTGCTAAAAATTGTTTAACTTTATTATCTAAACTATATCTATTTGAACATTCAATTGTTTTAATATTATATGCTTGTCCCAATAATTTAAAATCGGGATTAATATTATCTGTAGCCACATAATTTTCATTATGAAATAATTTTTGCCATACATGAACCATTTGTTGTCGTTTATCATTCATAATAGCAATTTTAATTGGAATTTTATTTTCTAAAATTGTTTGAAGTTCATTTGAAGTCATAGTAAAAGAACTATCACCATCAATACAAATTACCATTTTTTCTGGATTAGCAAGTTTACAACCAATCGCGAATGGAACACCTACACCCATTGTTCCAAGAGAACCAGATGTTATCAGTTTATTTGGTGAAGTCCATGTAATATATTGAGATGTCCACATTTGATGATTACCTACACCAGTAGTAAATATAATATTATTTCTATTTAATTTAAATTTATCTATATTTTCATCTATACATTTAATTACATCAGGTGTTTTAATTTCTCTTTCTACTCTATTATAATAATATTTATTATTATTATCATATTCAATTAATTCATTAATCCATTTATCTGATTTTGTTTTAACATAATATCTATTTAGTTTTTTCATAAATATTTTAGAATTAGAATGAATTGATTTTATATTTTTATTATTAAATAATTTTTGAACTTTTAATAATTGATCTGAACTAGAATCTATATGAATAATTCCATTATTTTTAATCACATTTGGAGCATATTTTTCAATATTACATACTGTTCTATCATCAAAACGAGTTCCCATACCAATTATTAAATCAGCATTTTGAATCGCATAATTAGCTACCGGTTTACCATGCATACCCAACATTTCTAGGGACATTTTACTTTTTTCATTTACACATCCCATGCCATGTAATGTTGTTGTTATCGGAATATTTTTGTTTCTAACAAATTTATTTAATTCTTTACTAACTTCATTTGCCCCTTGACCAGCAATAATAATCGGTTTTTTTGATTTTCCGATTAATTCACATACTTCTTTAATCTTAATATCTAAATTTCTCCCTATATCAAATTCTTCAAAATTATTAATTATTGAATAATTAATATTAGTATTATAATCCACATCAATTCTTTCTAAAAATATATCTTTAGGGACATCAATATGAACCGGTCCTTTTCTTTCTGACATAGATATATTAAATGCCATATTCATTGCTTCAATTATTTCTTCTTTATCTGTAATTAATTTATTCCATTTTGTACAATGCTTAGTTAAATATGTTGCTGGACACTCTTGAAACGCATCGGTTCCAAGTGATTTCCTTGGGACTTGACCAGAGATAACAACTAATGGACTCCCATCACTATATGCATTTTGTAATGGTGTTATCATATTTGTTAATCCAGGTCCAGATGTTGTTACAACTACACCTGGGATTGATAAATCCAATGATTTTGAATATCCTTCTGATACAAATCCAGAACATTGTTCTGTGCTATTTTTAATAAACTTAATTTTATTACATCTAAATTCATTCAATAATGGTAATACGGCTCCACCAGAATAACCAAAAACAAATTTAACATTTCTTTTAAATAGTTCTCTATGTATATAATGTGCGACTGTTATATTTTTCATTTAATATTTTTATTATAATTAGTATTATATAATATTATCAAATTATTTATAAATCATTATCAAAATCTATAATATCTAATATTTCTTCTCTTTTATCCTTCAAATTTTTATAATAAGTTGTCATCAAATCCATATGATCTTCTTTTTTAATTTTTAATATATTATTTATATCTTCGTGGTTTTTATTTAATTTATATAACATATCTATATGGTTTTCTTTTAAATCTGATAATGTATCACTCGCAGATTTACGGATATCTTCTAATTGAAGTAAATTTTTTTCTGCTTTTCCATGAATTGTTTTAATCATATTAACATGATTATATGTTGAATAATTACATTCCGGACAATTAGTAATAGACAATAATTGATTATATGTTTTTTTAACAATATACGAATAACTACTATCAAAGAAAGATTTCCAAGCTTTAATACTTTCAACAGCTATTTTATCATAACTATGTTTAATTTCTCCCTCATATTCCATATTAACTTTATATTCTAAACATTTATGTAATAAATCAAATAAGATAGTCATGAATTCACCTACATCATTTTGTTGAAAATAAATAAAATAATAATTATGTTCTTTTAATTTATCAATAAAACATTTGCAAAAATCCTTTGGATTAACATTTACCTTTTCTTCACTCTTTATTTGTTTTAACATTTTTAACCATTCTTTAACTAAATCAAAATTATTTTTTTCTGACAATATTTTTATTTATTTGTAAAAGTTGCATATGGGAAGAAGTAACATTTTCCTGTAATTCAATAATCATGTCATTTATCTTAATTAATGACATAATATTTAAATAATATAATAAATATATAATTAATGAAAATAATCAAATTAATATACGATAGATATGAAAATGATATCGGATTTGCTGAAGGTAATTATGAAGATCATGAACATGAAATAATAAAAAAAATTAATGATAAAAAAATATCTAATGATAGAAAAATAAATATAACTACTTGGGGTGTTAAGAAACATTTACCCCATGATTGTCAAATCATATTTGATGCAACTTTATTTACAACGAAATTAGATGGAGAAATAAAAAATTTAACAGGATTAGATGAAAAAATTCAGAAGAGTGTTATTAATCATCCTAAATTTGATATAATTATTGAAAATATATTAACAAATATAGAAACATACAATTATGAAAATATAGGAATAATTTGTAATTATGGTAAACATAGATCTGTTGCTTGGGCAGAATTATTAAAAAAATTATATTATCCAAAATCAAATATAAAGCATATAGGAATATAAAAAAATAATTACACATATTTACACATTTTTCTAATATTACACTTTTTTCTAATATTTCACTTTGTAAGGCACACATAACACAGGTCATCAAAGTATCCCTTTTTAGTCTCAGTATCTGAAACGAGGAATTCAGTGTTTTCACCTACTGTCTCTCTACAAGTATAGATAGGAAGTATGGTATAAACAAATGCTGCTGCCATACCACCATCATTTTCATCAGCAGCCTGAAACATGGCTTGGCACATCGGTTCATCACAAGTAAACGCATGTCTTGCGAATAAATAATCTATTTTCATCCTATTTTTCATTTTTTTTTCTAATAATTTTTTTTTAATAAATATAGACTCATTTATTAAATATTCTTTTATTATATCATGTTCATATTTTACAGTTTGTAAGATATTAAAATTATCTTGAACTTCTTCCATTAAATTTCTAGATAATTTTAAATATAAATCTTCTGGTTTTACATGAGTATATTTTTCCCAATAATTACCATATACAAATGGAAATAATAATAATAATAATATATTCATTTGTTATAAATATATTATTTAAACTTTAATTATTAAAGACATAATAATAATTAAATTTCAAAATATTATATAATTATAATATATATGGTTAGAATCAAACGCGATATTAATCGCGATCAAAAAAAAACTTTAAGAAGAAACCATCGGGGTGGTGGAACAGAAGATAAAACAAAATATATAATTGAAGCTATACTTGATATGAAACAAATTCAATATTTACCGAAAACAAGTGTAATTACTAATGGTAGATTTAAAAATTATTTATCAAGTATAGATGCGAAAAATATACTTTTTTTAATAAAAGGAACTAAATTTGGAAATATTCCAGCTGTTCAAAAATTATTTGGTGGCAATATAAAAAATAATAATATCCCCAAAATAGATGATCAAAGTAACCAATTAATTCAGAATGTAAATTTAATTAAACCTGATATTCAAAATATAAATGATAATAATTATTATAATCAATTCAATAAACTAAATAAAGAAATAATTGATATTGATATAAAACTTAAAAATATTAAAAATGATATAGCTTCATCTAATTTATTACTTGAAAATTTTAAATGTGTTGAGGGTTTAGATAATATTGATAATAATTTTTTAACTAATTTTATTATGGAGTGTTCAAATAAAGTTAATAGAGATATAGATTGGTATCCAATTATTTTACATCAAGGTATATTAGATGATAATTTTGAAATTGAGTTTATTAATCATATGAATAAATATGATATTAGATATAATTATGATTATATTGACCCATTATTAAAACAATTAATTGATAATGAAAAATTAAAAACAATATTTAAAAGGAGAATTGTTAATTGTGCATACAGACCAAAAAATCATATTTCAGAATTAACATCTAATAATTTTTTTGATAGTTTTGAAGAATCTACCAATTGTTTTGATGATTGTATATTGTATCTAAATGATGATTATAGATCATTTTTATTAGATGAAAGTGTTAATATTGATTTAGCTGATAAATTAAAGATTTTAATTTATTGTGAACATAGAATATATCAATTTAGTAAATATATAAAATTAGAAGCAATGAGAATAAATAATAAAGATTATAGTAGAGTTAAAAATATATTCAAGGATTTATATAATAAATATATAGATAATACAGCATTAGTTAATGCGGATAATCGTAATAAACAAAATAATGAAAAAAAAGTAATTGAATTAGAAAATACTAAAAAACAATTAATTCAAAATCTACCAGTAAATGCTCTTAAACCAGTAAATGCTCTTAAACCAGTAAATGCTCTTAAACCAGTAAATGCTCTTAAACCAGCAAATGCTCTTAAACCAGTAAATGCTATTGAACCAGTAAATGATCTTAAACCAGTAAATGCTCTTAAACCAGTAAAGGCTATTGAACCAGTAAATGCTCTTAAACCAGTAAATGATCTTAAACAAGTCGGGGGTGAAACAACCGCAGAAAATTTAATGAAACAAAATATATTATCACAAATATTACAAGTAATATCATCTGATACCGATTTGGATTCATCAACAATCGAATCTATTAATAGTAAATTAAATATCAAAGACAACCAACAAAAAAATATTAACGAAAATAAAAATGCATTAAAATTATCTCGTAATAAGCCGATGGATAGTCAATTGGGATCGCGATCATCATATGGATCATCATCATATGGATCATCATTTGATATAGATAAACCACAATTAGGTATCGATAGACAAGGTATGAATAGACAATGTATGGA
>Ga0255046_10000485_pt1 | contig 10722 bp, 5 predicted proteins | sample BC1_12_27_MG_FD_183632 | JGI IMG/M metagenome (GOLD analysis project Ga0255046, IMG submission 183632) | Seawater microbial communities from Strait of Georgia, British Columbia, Canada - BC1_12_27 | ecosystem: Environmental > Aquatic > Marine > Strait | place: Canada: British Columbia...
CTTGGTCTCTGGTCTCCTCTTCTCCTTGCCGTTGCTTCCTCGCTTAGACCTCTGCTCTTTCCTCTTGGGAGACCGCCCAGGATTCTCTTTCATGGAAAGAGAGATTCTGTTCCTTTCCAGATCGACATCCAGGATTGTGACCGTTACTCGTTGCTGAACCTTGACCACCTCACGGGGGTTTCTGACGAAACGGTCCGCCAGCTCGCTCACGTGAACCAAGCCATCCTGTTTGACACCTAGGTCCACGAAAGCTCCAAAGGCCGTGACGTTGGTGATGATCCCTGGTAACTTCATGCCAGGTCGCAAATCATCTATGGTCTGCACTTCCTCGGCAAAGGCAAAGACTTCGAACTCTTGACGCGGATCACGGCCAGGTTTGGCAAGCTCGGCGACAATGTCAGTGAGGGTGGGGATTCCTACCTTTTCCGTCACATAGGTTGACAGGTCAATCTTCTGCCTTACCTCTTCATTATCCACCAGTTCCTCCACTGAGCAGCCTAGATCGCCGGCCATGGCCTTGACAATAGAGTAGGATTCAGGGTGAACAGCGCTGGCATCGAGGGGATTCTTGCCATTTCTGATGCGCAAGAATCCCGCTGCTTGCTGAAAGGCCTTGGGACCCAGCCGGGGTACTTTTGTTAGGTCCTCCCTGCACAGAAACGGGCCGTGCTCATTGCGGTAGTTGAAGATGTTTTTCGCCAGCTGTGGTCCGAGCCCGGAAACGTACGTGAGTAACTGCTCACTTGCGGTATTGACTTCAACCCCGACACCATTGACACAGCTGGTCACTACGTCATCCAGGCTTTTTTTCAAAGCCTGCTGGTCCACGTCGTGCTGGTATTGCCCCACCCCAATTGATTTGGGGTCGATTTTCACGAGTTCGGCGAGTGGATCCATGAGCCTCCTGCCAATGGAAACTGCACCACGAACCGTCACATCGAGGTCTGGAAACTCTGCCCTGGCCGCTGCTGAAGCGGAATAAACGGAAGCGCCGCTCTCGTCGACCATTACTAGCGGAATGTTGTCAGGAAGATCCAGGGTTTTGACCAGAGCCTCCAGTTCACGCCCACCTGTACCGTTCCCCACGGCTATGGCCTCCACCTGGTAACGTTCACACAATTCACCGAGCGTAGCCAATGCCTCCCGTTTACCCTTCTCAGATGTGAAGGGATAGACAGTTTTGGTATGCAGGAGTTTCCCCTGGCGATCCTGGCAAACCACTTTGCAGCCTGTGCGGTAGCCAGGATCTATGGCCAGAATATTTTTCTGGCCGAGGGGTGGAGCGAGCAGAAGTTGTCGAAGGTTGTCGGCAAAGACATTGATCGCCTCCGCATCTGCACGCTCTTTGGTGGCTAAACGGATCTCCGTTTCCATAGAAGGGGAGAGGAGCCGTTTGTAACTGTCGCGCACAGCCGTTTTGACCTGCAGGGCGGCAGCGCAATCTCCCCTAACAAACAGAGTCTCCAGAAGAGCCAAAGCTTCATCCTCAGGAGGATGTACACGAACAGTCAAAAAACTCTCTTTTTCTCCTCGACGCATGGCCAGAATTCTGTGAGACGGAGCCTTCGCCGCAACCTCTTGCCAATCAAAATAGTCCCTGTACTTTCTTCCTTCAGTCTCCTTGCCCGCAACTACCTTGGCGTGAAAGAGTGCCTTGTGAGTATAGAATGCCCGCATTTTCGCTCTGGCCCCTTGATCTTCATTTACCCACTCCGCAACAATGTCTCGTGCGCCGGCAAGGGCGTCCTCAACCACCTCCACTCCCTTGTCGGAATTAAGAAAGGCTTCAGCCTCTTGGTGTGGATCTGTGGTCTTTTCTTGGGCAAAAATCTTCTGGGCCAAAGGCTCCAGCCCTTTCTCTCTGGCAACGGTTGCCCGGGTGCGCCGTTTGGGGCGATATGGCAGATATATATCCTCTAAGACCGCAAGGGTCTCAGCCGACAGAATGTTATCTCTCAGCTCGTCGGTAAGAAGCTCCCGCTCGTCCAGAGATTTCACTATCGCCTCTCGCCGCTTGTCCAACTCCTGCAACTGGTGGAGTCGGTCACGGATGGTTCTTAAAGCTACCTCATCCAGCGAACCGGTGGCCTCCTTTCTGTAGCGGGCAACAAAGGGGATTGTGGCCCCTTCCTCGAGCAGAGCTGACGTAGCCAGGACCTGTTGTGGCCCAAGCTTGAGTTCCTCAGCGATCTTGGCGATATGATTTTCGTTCATTTGCTCCCCTGTTTGTGATTGCCAGTTGTTTTTTGCACGACTCTGGCAAAAATCGCTCGAAGGGTCAAGAAGTTCCTCTCAACAGCTCTCTGCAAAATACTGCCAAGATCAAACGGAACTGAGGTCGGACCAAATCAAGAGATTAAAATGACTATGAGAAGTTCCTGTTTGAGGGGTAAAAATAGGGCTTAGAAGCTCAATTTTAATACCAAAAATAACGTTCTAAGGCGTGGCAGGACCCTCAACTTCACTTCCAAAGGCGATCGTTCATCTATGACAACAGTACAGTCAGGTGGTCCCGTTAAGATATGCCATTCTGTCGATTCAAGGCGGCCATGCATATCAACATCCATTTCTTCTCCAGGTGTTGATTTGACGACAAGCCTTATGGTGTTTTCGGCCTTCCCGTCTTTTGATTCACAAAATTTTCGTTTTTAGGCAAAGATTAGGATGCCCTTTATTTCTTATCTTTCATCACCTCGGCCATTTCTTTCAGCACTTTCTCCAAATTTTCCAGCTCTTTACCGTATTCAGCCCAATTCCCCTGGCGTGAGTAAGCTTTGGCTTTATTATAGTGTTCCAGGGCCAAAGCGCCCAAGTTGGAAACATCGAGCCCTTGAGGAAGAGATGGGGAAGCCAACATCTTACGGGATATTTTTTCCTCCAATGCACTGGATAAGGCCTTATCGAGATTTTGTTCCATGATGACGCGATTACCGAGAGCCACAATAACCCTTTTCAATTCCGGCAATGCAGCTGTCCTTGCTCTGTCTGCTCTTGAAGAAACGGTTGCTTGTCTCCTCCGGCCTTTAGGTTGAGTTGGTGTTGCTGATGGCAATTCCGTTTCTTCCTGTATTGCTTCCAAATAAATCGGTTCTACGTAGAAAAATGAGCCACTGACAGGGATGGCCAAAAGATTGCCCCTGATGACCCTTGAGCCCCTCTGGCCCCATAAACTCAACTCCCGGGAAATATCCGTTTGCTGATCCACCCTGGCTTCAATCTGCATGGGTCCATAGACCAGTTTTTCCTTGGGCAATTTGTAGACCAACAGATTACCGATATTGGGCAAGTCGCTTCTAGCAGCCAGCCAGCCAATCATATTGTCTTTCTTGGATGGGGTGAAAGGGAGCATCAGAAGAAACTCTTCTTTATCCCCTTCTGGCAGTTTTATGATGATATAGTAAGGTTCCATCTCCTGTCGGCTATCGCCGTACAACTCATCAGGAATCTGCCAGAGGTCTTCCTGATTATAGAACACCTGGACATTCGTCATGTGATAGGTGGTGTATGTATCCACCTGGATATCAAAAAGGTCTCTGGGGTACCGGATATGATTTTTCAGATCAGCAGGCATTTCATCAAAAGGCTTGAATAGATGAGGAAACATACTCGCATAGGTTTTAACAATGGGATCTTCTTTATCAATCAGGTAAAAAGATACATCCCCGTTATAGGCATCAATGATGACCTTGACAGAATTTCGGATGTAGTTAAGTCCTTTGTTATCAAAACGACGATAAGAGCGGCGAGAATAGGGATACATGTTAGAGGTGGTGTAGGCATCCAGTATCCAATAGAGCTTCCCTCCGGAGACAACCAGGTAAGGATCGCGGTCATAATCCAGAAAAGGGGCAATTGAACTTACCCGCCTGTCAATCCGACGATTATACATGATCCTGCTCTCCGGGCTTAAATAGGTGGTAAACAGGATCTGGGAATCCAAGAATTCAAGGGCAAAAAAGAGTCTTCTCACAAAAGAATTGATAGGAACGCCACCCCTTCCCTGATAATTGGTATAGACGTTCTTGTCCCCCTTGGGATAATCAAATTCCTTGGTCTTTGTCTTTACCAGAACGTACTCATCGGTTTTTTCTCCATAATAAATCTCCGGACGGTCTACCATTAGGTCAGCATCAAAAGAGGGGGGCAGGTCTTTAACTAGAAGGCGGGGGAGTCCTTCGCGGGTCACTTCACTGACCGGACTTAAGGCCAATCCGTAGCCATGGGTATATTTCAGGTGCCTGTTAACCCAGGTATTTGCCTGGGGAGGAAGCTGATCAACAACCAACTCCCGGGCGGCCAGCATCACCTGTCGGTATTGGTTATTGATTACGTACCGATCTACGTCCACATTGTTAAAATCGTAATACAGTCGGATGGATTGAAGCTGCCTGTAGGTTTGAAGCAAAGGGCGTTCATCCCAGATCCTGATGTTTTGAATCGTTACACTCTGCTCCTCGATGTCTTTTGCACTGAGTTGATCATCCACATCAAAGTTGACTTCTTTGATCGTATTCAGATTATAGGCCTTACGGGTATAATCAATATTGTATGCTATGTAGCGATTTTCTTTGGCCAATTCATTGGGTTTCACCACAATTTTTTGGATCAGCATGGGGAGGAGGTTTAAAAACACAAATACAGCACCCACCCAGATAGCCACACTGATCCAGATCAATTTTGCCCTGGGCTTGAAGGCGCTCAGAAAAAGGACCACGGCCAGGCCCAGAGAGACAATGATCAGACCCTTATAGGCCGGGACCTTGATATGCACATCGGTATAGCTGGCTCCGAAGGCAGGTCCCTGAGTAGAATACAAGACCCCATACATTTTCAGATGAAAACCCCAGGCCAGGAGCAAGACAATGATTCCTCCCAGGAAAAGAAGGTGCTTCTTGGCCGTTGGGGTAATGGAAATATTGGGTAAAGAGGGACGCGCCTCGTCCGTTTGAACAAATTCACCACTGATTTGAAGCGCACCATCTTTCAGATACCAGATCGCGGTCAGGAGGCCTGTGAAAAAGAACAGGAGCAATAACTCGTCCCGGACGAAAATATAAAAGGGAAGAGAAAACACAAAAAAACCGACGTCTTTGGCAAAAATAGGGTCGGTGCTGCCGAACGGTTTTTGATGTAAATAGCGCAGGACCGTATCCCATTGTAACGAGCCCTTTGACGCAATAAAAAAACTGCCAATCAGAATAAAGGCGATGAGAAGTAAGTTTAGGGCGTTTCCTGAAAGGCCAACCTGGGAAAAATAACCGGCCTCATCATTAGAGCCCACTCCCGGCCCTTTCCCCGGGGCTATACGTTTGGCCACGTAAAGGTTCAGGGATATGATAAGAATCAAAAGCACCCAAACTACCAGACCTATCCCGAATTTTGTCAAGAGTATGGTCCAGAAGACAGATGAAAAGTCGAGATTCAGGAACCACAGCCAATCAGGATAGATAGATACCCCTGCCCAAACTAAAAGAACAACGAGAGCAAACAAGCCGATCATTAATCTTCTTTTCATACTCATAACTTAATCTCCGTTGCTTACAAGGTCGGCAACCAACAAATCGCGAAGATGCTATTATGAACTAAATTAATAGGCACTTAAAGAAATTTTATCCGGCTGGAGATGCTAAGGAAATTTTCCGCTGGCATCCTTACTAGCCTTCTTTGCCAGAGAAGGATTGCTTGCCAGCCAGATCACATTAACTCCCTTTTGAAAAATATTGTGCCTGGGCCCATCCCCACGACAAAACATATTATTTCTCGCGTTCGTCGAGAACGACTTACCGATATTTGCCCTACATGATACCTTTTTACTCATTTAGGCATTCTTAAAACTCGGATCATTCTGCTTCTGATATGGGCATGAGCGTTCTCAACATATCTTCTTTTCCCACGATTCCCACAAGCTCCCCCTCATCCACCACAGGAATGGTGTGAAAATTATGGTCCACCATGAGGGCAGCCACCTCCTCGATGTTCATATCGGGCTGGACGGTGACCGGGTTTGGCGTCATGGCCTGAGCCACGGTAATGGCAACGATCTTCCGAACCTGCTTTTCGATTTGTTTCTTGGAGATCAGAGGAATCAATCCATTCAGAAGTGTAAAAAAAGAGGGGACGGGAAGCTTTTTCTGTTGCGCAATCAGGTCACTCTGGCAGAGGATTCCCACCAGTTTTCCCGTTTCATCCGTCACGGGGACGCCGTTGATGCGGTTTTCCAGAAGAAGCTTTGTTGCGTGGACAATCTCCGTCTCGGGTGAGACTGTTATTAGCTCTCTTGTCATGATATCTTTTACTTTGAGCATGGCACCACCTGAATTTGACTCGTTTGATTTCGTGAGGGTCCAGAGTGTTACTCATCTGGTTCTTTCTCTTTCCAGTCGATGTCTTTGGGCCGACTGAGATATTCAGAGACCGGATAGTAACTGTGGCAGTCCCAGCAAAAGAACTCTTTTTCGCCTGGGGACCAGGAGAGGTGTTTGTGTCCGCGTGGGCACTGCTTAGGGTGTGCCATAAGGGGTACCTTTTTCTTCTTTCTTGCCACTGCCCTAGCTATTTCTCAGAGGATTCTTTCTCGTACTTCTTTAGAAGGTTTTGAACTGCTTTCAAACTACAGGAATGAGGGGTGAGGATGCAACAAAAAAGCCCTCACTGACAGTACAGCGTAAGACCAGTAAGGGCCTCACTCATTGAGGGGCACCTGGACGAGGTGATGAAGAGCAGCATTTGAGGACATCACCCATTGGATTTTCTACCACGATTAGGAAAAAGGGTTCAAAGAGGGAAGCATCGCTAAAGCTGCTTGTTAATCATCAAGCATTCTCAAGAGGCTGTGGTACTATGGAACATAGACAATAATACCATCTGAAGTTCCCTACTAGCACAATCGGCACGGAGGTTAAAGCGATGAAAGAATTGGTTGGAATCATGGCTGAGGCGCTGGTGGACCATCCTGATCAGGTGGAAGTAACTGAGATTGCTGGAAGAGATACTTCAGTGATTCAATTGAAAGCAGCTAAGGAGGACATGGGAAAGATAATCGGTAAGAAAGGCCGCAATGTTCAGGCCATGCGAATTATCTTGAACGGTGCCTCCAGGAAACTCGGCAAACATGTGATTCTTGAGATTATTGAACAGTAATGGCGAGTACAGGCAGAATAGAGGAAGAAGCGGAGTGATTTAGATGGCCAAGGAAGATGCGAAATTGGCTTTGCTTTAACTTTACCTGCGATTGTAGAGAAAGTGTGCGATGGGAGAACAGACCAAAACTAAGAAGACGCAAGAAACATCTTTGAAACGAGTTCCACTTATTTGCGCAGATTGTGGTTGCGATCTGGGCCGCTCGTCCGCTGATGATATATTTCTTCTAAAGGACAAGGTTTATTGCCGTGGATGCAAGGTAAATTATCTTCATGCTAAGAGTTTGGAGGATTTAACGGTACATTCATTAAAATCCAGATAGAAAGGAGGTGTTTTCAGCTGTTGACGGAGGAACTGTCCTTTTGGATAAAAAAACCCCCGCGGAGGAGGTGTTGGAGGCTGTTTTGAACCCGTCTTAATAACTTGGGGTCCCTGTTGGTCCTTTAGGCGCTTCGGGCTAGCCGATGCGGCACACCGTTCCAAGGAAGGGTCCCCTTTTGTAAGTGTTGGTTCAAAAGGGAGCTAACCAATCATCAAGACCGCAGGGGAACTGAATCATAATAGATTACCTTACCCTGCTCCTAACTATACCCTTACATAATATCAGAGTACAGTAGCGATTCGGATTTAGTCAATACGAAGAACCACCATTCTTAGGCCTAACGCATCCGCACCTGCCAAATAGCAGTACTTGCCCATCTTGCAGGGCAATGGTTTTCAAAAAATGGTGCGCGATTAGTCGAGCGTCTTCCGGCACCGGCTTCAGGATCGAAGGGGGGGTCGGTGGGGGTTGGAAAATTAAGAACGAAAAGAAAAAGGGTTAGCAAATTATTGCTAACCCCTTGAAATTATCTGGCGTCCCCAAGGGGATTTGAACCCCTGTCGCCGGCGTGAAAGGCCGGTGTCCTGGACCGGGCTAGACGATGGGGACGCGGTTTTTCCTAAATATCACTTCTGCGCAAGCTATGTTCGCTTCATTTCCCTTCATCAAATCCCGGTTAAGTTCCCTGCCGTCCCGCTTGAAAAGCGGGATGTTCCTGGACCGGGCTAGACGATGGGGACGAAGCTTCGTTCGCAGAGCGCATAGCGTAACGCTTTGCGCTCTGCGAAAGTTGGTGGGCCGTGCTGGACTCGAACCAGCGACTCTCTGCTTAAAAGGCAGATACTCTACCGACTGAGTTAACGGCCCGACCTGTTAGACTAAGGAACCATTTCTCGTAACATTCATCTTAGATAGTGTCAAGAGGATTTTTTGTCTCTCGGAGTGAGCCCGGGTATTTCATGAACTGCTGTCGCGAGACCACGAAGATGGGCGTGCCACCGGGCAACCGCAGGGAGTTGGTTTCGAGGCGTACCTGCACGGTACGTTGCAGGGTGAGCCTGTCCTGAGCCTGTCGAAGGAACACCCGAGGACGCCCGGAAGGACGACCATATCCGTGGTCGCAGCAAGTGATTCATGAAATATCCGGGCCAACTCTTTGCTCTTGACAGATAGACTAAAGTGGTTATTTACCATCAGCAAGACAAGACTTTTTGTCAAGAGAAAAGAGTTGGGCTCGTGACGGCAATATGTGAAACATCCGGGATAGACCATCGCCGGCACGGTTTTTGAATAGATAACAGCGTGTTATTAAAATAGATCTGTTACGGATGAGGGGCTATATTGGTTGAAATGGCCCAGTAAAATGATTATAGTGAAAGTATGGCTGACAACGTGAAATCTGTAGTCGCGATTCCCGTATGGCCTCCCGGCTTACTTGATTTCAGAGAAGAGAGAAAAAAGGTGTCCCATGGCTGACGACGAGCGGAAAGTACCTGATCAGAAAGAGCTGGAAAAGGAACTGAGCGATTATCTCTCCAAGAAGTATGGAGCCCGGGTCAAGATAGTCTCGCCAATGATGCTCCCAAAGGGGGCTGAACAGGAGGCTGAGGGGGAGACCACTTCAGGCAGTGAGGCGTTAAACAATATCCAGTTCGAGATGAAACCCGAAGAACTGGAAGCCTACCTGAACGAGTATGTTATCAAACAGGATGAAGCCAAGGCAATACTTGCTACCAAGGTTTGTACCCACTTTAACCGGATAAAGCACGAGCTTCAGAACGAAAAAACCCAGGATCCCACCGTGGTGGGCCGGATAAAAAACAACATAATCATGATTGGCCCCACAGGGGTGGGAAAGACCTACATGGTGAAACTCATTGCCAATAAGCTCGGGGTTCCCTTTGTCAAAGGTGATGCCACCAAGTTCAGCGAAACAGGTTATGTTGGTGGTGACGTGGAGGACCTGGTCCGCGATCTGGTGAACGAAGCGAATGATAATATAGAGCTGGCACAGTATGGCATTGTCTATATTGATGAGATCGACAAGATTGCCTCCAGTCAGAATCTTATCGGTCCTGACGTCTCCAGAACAGGAGTGCAGCGGGCCCTCCTGAAACCCATGGAAGAGACCGACGTTGATATGAAGGTCCCCCACGATCCCATCTCTCAAATCCAGGCCATTGAGCAGTACCGCAAGACAGGAAAGCGGGAAAAACAGGTGATCAACACGCGCAACATTCTTTTTATTATGAGTGGGGCGTTCACTGCTCTGGCAGAGATAATCAGAAAACGGGTGAAAAAGCAGGGGATAGGATTTGGCGCCGATCTCTCCAGTAAGGCGGAAGAAGAGCAGTTCCTCAGGATGGTCAAAGCCGAGGACCTTATCCAGTATGGTTTTGAAAGCGAATTTGTGGGCAGGCTGCCAGTGGTATCAGTATTCGAGGAACTTGCGGCGGACGACCTGTATGCCATTCTTAAAAATCCTAAAAATCCGGTGATAAATGCAAAGAAGGCGGATTTTCGTGCCTATGGTATTGACATACGCTTTGAAGATGAGGCCCTCCGCTTGCTGGCCGAGCAAGCTCACGAGGAGCGGACCGGGGCTCGAGGGTTGGTGAGTGTTCTGGAAAAGGCAGTTCTCCACTTTGAAAAAAAGCTGCCCTCGACGGACATTCGTATCTTGGTGGTAACTCCAGAGGTGGTGAAAGACCCCAAGGGGATCCTGGAGATTATTCTAGCGAACCCTGACGCATCGGAGCTCGTGGAGCGTTATGAAAAAGTGTTTAATATTGATAAGGCTGCGGCCACGCGGGCAATATTGGACAAGGAAGATTACTACCGAGAGAACTACCGCTCGGCCTTTACAGAAAAAAGGATTGATCTGATTGCTACCTACCATTTGTTTTCGGGGGCGGAGTTGGAAGGTCTCTTCGGGGAAATAGTGTCCATGATTGGCGAGATAAGAGACTATGAGTCCAGTTTTGCAGGCAAAAAGAAAGTCCAGGTCCGTTTTGCTGAGGATGCGGAGGATGAGGTTTTACAGAGGGCTTTAACCCAAAGGAAGAGTGCTACAAAAATCTGTCACCAGGCATCCGCAGACTACGATTACGCCTTGAAACTGATCATGGACAAGACCGGCCAGCAAGAGTTCGTCATCACCAGGGAAGCAATCGAGGATCCCGAAGCTTTCATCAATGAGCTAATCCGGAGATCCTACGGCACCGCTCCATTCGCCCTTCAGGGTCCACGGGACAAGTAAA
>Ga0255046_10000486_pt1 | contig 10720 bp, 14 predicted proteins | sample BC1_12_27_MG_FD_183632 | JGI IMG/M metagenome (GOLD analysis project Ga0255046, IMG submission 183632) | Seawater microbial communities from Strait of Georgia, British Columbia, Canada - BC1_12_27 | ecosystem: Environmental > Aquatic > Marine > Strait | place: Canada: British Columbia...
GGAAATCAAGGCCAGCAGGCCCGTAATATTTCCAGACCGGACAAAGGAAGTATCGCACCCTGGCGGCAGAGTTAGAAGTGACTCTGCTTTTTTTACACTGAATAGCACTTAAAATGTGGTTTTCGGGTGTCACATTAAAACACTACCGGACCAAATGATATAAAAAGGGGATTTATGAACGAAGGAACCGTTAAATGGTTTAATAAGAAAAAGAATTATGGCTTCATTGAATCTGATGAAAATGTAGAAATTTTCTTTCACGGTTCGAACATTGCCGACCATGGATTTTTTGGTCTGGCAAACAATGATCGTGTAACCTATGAAGTCAAAGAAATGCAAAACGGACCGCAAGCTGTTAGAGTTAAAGTAATCAAGTAATCAGTTAATCTTGCGCTTAAAGTCGTTGATCCTGTCTTCCATCTTTTGAAGCGCAAGATGGGCCTGCTCCAGAGATTTCACCTCAAATTGTACGCCATCACCCGGCTTAATCTGACCCAGCAATGGGAGGTCGGCTGAAATTACCGTTGCAATTTTGCGGTAGCCGCCCGTAACCGTCTCTCCCAGGATTATGATCGGCTTTCCATCGCCCGGAATTTGGATGGAACCCGCAATCACGCCTTCCGAAACAATGGACGCTTCGACCTCCGGCTTACACCAAATCTCCGACCCCTCCAGGCGTATACCGGTGCGATCTGAATCCTGGGACATGGTATAGGTGCCCTCAGAGAAGGTATCAAGGCTGACATCCGGGAATTGATCGTCCTGGGGGCCCAGGACCACACGTAGTTTCCATTTATTTGAATATTGCGGGATCCACTCCGGGTTGAAAAAGCGTTCGGGTTCGATCATTGACCCACGGGGTTCATCACATACCAGGATATCCTCTTTTTTGAGGGTGCGGCCCTCGTGGCCCCCGAAGCCTGACGGAAGGTTGGTTGACCGGCTGCCCATGACGCGGGGCACACCAATTCCTCCCGCGACGGCAATATAGGCACGAAATCCGCTTATCGCGTTGCCAAAGGATAAAACGTCATCTTTTTTGAAAGCCTGGGAACGCCACATTTCGATGGGCTGTTTGTTTTTTTTTGGCTGAAGATCACCGCCCGTGACGGCAATAACCACCTCGGTTAAAAACTTGATCCCCGGCCCCAGCAGCATGGTCTCCAGGCAGGCCTGATCCTCACGGTTTCCGACCAGCAGGTTGGCAACTCTCATCGAGAAGGAATCCAGCGCGCCGCTGGTCGCAACTCCGAAACGCCCGTATCCGTAACGACCCTTATCCTGTACAGTTGTCATGATGCCCGGAGATATAATCTCTAACGTCTTTATGGCTGCCATTGGGATGCTTCCTGTGCACAGATCGCTTGAAATCGAACCCGGTCACCCATCATCAACAGGCTGGGCGGCCGCGCCTGCGGATCAAAAAGGTTCACAGGCGTCCAGCCGATAATCTGCCATCCACCGGGACTGTCGACCGAGTAAATGCCGGTTTGCTGCTTGGCAATTCCCACCGATCCCTTTGGGACTAATATCCGCGGGGTTTTGCGACGGGGGGTGGCGATGGCATCCGGCACTTCGCCCAGATAGGGATATCCCGGCGTAAAACCGATCATATAAACACGGTAGGTCGGCCCGGTATGATAATCGATGACCGCTTGCGGGGTGATGTGATGATATTGAGCAACACTATCCAGATCCGGTCCCTGTTCACCGCCGTACACGATCGGTATATCTATGGTTCGTGGTTCCGGCAGTTCGGTTTGATCCAGATTTTGATAGGTGTCGCGGATCGTGCGCTTCAGATCTGCCAGGGAAATGTTCAGGGGATCATACACGACCAACAGCGACCGATAGCTCGGCACCAATTCCCTGACACCATCAACCGGGTGCAGATCCAGGGCAGTAAACAATTCCTGGACGCGCTGGTTGACGGAAGGGCTAATTTCATCACCCAGTTCGACCAGCAGGGAGCGGTCGCCCATGGTACGGAATTTTAGTTTCTCGTAGAGCATTTTGCTTAATGTATAAAATGGTTCAGGGTTCAGCCGTTGGCCTGAAAAGAGGCCTATTTAATCGAAAAAGAAACTATTGAACATCGAACAGTGGATTTGATCGAAATTGAGATTGCGATCATAGGAGTTTCATACTAGGAAATCACTCGGCGGCGCGATTTCAACCCCGGAAGCCATTAAGGTTTCACGAATGTTTTTAACCAGTGCCAGGGCGGACGGGTTATCACCGTGCACTCAGATCGTATCGGCAGCCATATCAATCTCAGACCCGTCTTTGCAAACCACTTTACCTTCTGTGACCATTTTCAATACTTTTGCAGCCACCACCTGGTGGTCATGAATCACCGCACCGGGTTCTTTGCGGGAAACCAGAGAGCCGTCACGATTGTAAGCCCGATCGCCGAAAAACTCAAAGCCGATCCGAATTCCGTGTTTGGCACCGATGGCTTCCAGATCAGACCGGTTGGACCCGGCCAACACAAATAAAATGAGGTTCTTATCCAGGGCGGCCACCGCTTCAGCCACAGCGTCCCAAATCTCCGGATTTTGAACTGCCATCGTATACAAGGCTCCATGAGGCTTCACATGCTGCAATTGCAGGCCCTGGGCAACGGCAAAGGCCTGAATGGCGCCAACCTGGTAGGTTACGTAATCCTTTATTTCTTCCAAAGAAGCATCCATGTTGCGTCGACCGAAACCGATCAGGTCCGGAAACCCCGGATGGGCGCCGATGGAAACCTGGTTTTCTCGGGCAATCGTAATGGTGCGCCTCATAACCGCCGGATCACCGGCGTGAAACCCGCAAGCAATGTTGGCAGAGCTGATCAGGGGAATGACGTCGTCATCCATCCCGAGTTTATAATTTCCGAAGCTTTCGCCCACATCGGAATTAAGATCAATCTTATTTACCGACATATTCCTCCCTCCAGAATGTTTGGTTGACGCAACCTATATTCCAATCTGAACCGAAACCCATCGCTTTATTGCACAATTTAGCTCCAAATTCAAAATAAAAAAAGGGAATAGGCCGTAGCCTATTCCCTTTGTAATCTTATAAAAAAAATTTTTACCGTTTGGAAAACTGAAAGCGGGCACGGGCACCTTTTTGCCCGTATTTTTTACGTTCTTTGACCCGGGGATCACGTTTGATAAACCCGGCTTTTTTCAGCGACAGCCGAAAGTCGGGATTAACGCTCACCAACGCCCGCGTAATTCCGTGTCGCACGGCTCCGGCTTGGCCGGCAATGCCGCCGCCGACAACCGTCGCTTTTACATCATAGCTGCCAAGGGTGTTGGTAATTTTAAACGGCTGAATCATCTCTTCGCGGGTGACCGCAATCGGAAAGTATTCCTCCACGGGACGATTATTGATAATAATTTCTCCGCTGCCCGGCGTTATCCATGTTCTTGAAATGGCAGTTTTGCGTCTGCCGGTGGCATAATAAAGATTTTCCTGATTCATTTAATTCCTCAAAATTCTATATTGGTTTATAAAATAATAACCTCGGGATTCTGGGCTTCATGCGGATGCTGATCACCGGCATATACCTTTAATTTCTTGAGCTGCTTTTGGCCCAGCTTATTTTTAGGCAGCATTCCTTTGACTGCAAACCGAATAAGATCTTCAGGCCTTTTTTCTTTAAGATCCCCGGCTGAAATCGATCTTAAACCGCCAATATATCCGCTGTGGCGATGATATTGTTTTTGGTCTAATTTCCTGCCGGTAAGCACTATCTTTTCAGCATTAATCACGACGATCCAATCACCGGTATCTACGTGGGGGGTATACAAGGGATTGTGTTTGCCCTGAAGACGGGAAGCAATAGTTGTGGCCAGACGACCCAAAACGGCTCCGTTGGCGTCAACCAGGCCCCAATTGCCCGGGTTATCCGATTTTCTAGCACTGTACGTATACTTTTTCAATTTTTGCGCACTCCTAAAGTTTAATGAATCCGGCATGTTTAAACAATTCTACGACATGTGTCAAGAGAAAAATGCTATCACATCCCACTAAAAAAAGCTACCATCTCTTTTGAGAAAATAGTCAGGTGATAATATAAGAAGAATTGTGCCAAATTCAAGGACAATGGGACTTATTTTCAGCGGACAGACTGAACATCGAACATCGAACGTCCAACGCTGAACATCGAATAATGATGTCGCTCCGCTCCACAATCTAATGTCATTTGTTTAATATAATTGTTTCTTTTCAACCCTTCGACTCCGCTCAGGGCCGTGAGCCTATCGAACGGCCGTTCAAATACTTGTATTGAGAAACCTGATTAATTCTTCTGTTTCGTCATCTTTTCCATTCAACGTTCGATGTTGAACGTTCGATGTTCGATGTTCTTTTTTCCGTTCTTCCTGAAAAAACAACTTTGCCCTTATGAGACGAAGGGAGGTCTACTGCCCTGTGACTTCGGTCTTCTGGAGTCTATTGCGACGACGTGTCCTTCAGCGTTTCCAGAAGGGTGTCCTCAGACGGGGGGGGTGAAGTCTTCGGTGCGGGGGCCGGCTGCAAAGGCGGTGTGTCCGTTTCCGTTGGTATGGCATGCAAGCCGGGCAGTGGTTTGGCGGTTTCCGCTGGTATGGCATGCAAGCCGGGCTTTGGTTTGGCGGCTGACGGCTTGTTTGGTGACAGCTTGATCGGAAACCCTTTTTCCAGCAACAATTTCCCTTTGCGCGTAAACACATATACGGATGCGGTTTCAAACTTTTCCGGAAATTCGGGGGATCGCGTTGAAAGTCTCATAGTTTTGAAATAGTTTATCCCAAAAGAATGGCCGCGTTGTTTGCCTGTGGGGCGTCCGTCCACCAATGGTGCCCAGGGGATGGGCAGCCAGTTGGTCTGTTCCCCTTTTAAGACCACGATTGCGTGACCGGAAACCTTCTGGGAATTCGGACTGGTATTTTTAATTTTGAAAAGGATTTTTAACCGTTGTTCATCAGAATGATTGAGGATTTTAAAATTTTCAATGGCAACACTTAATCCCGCATCGATTGGTGCATCGCCTTGTTGCGGCTCGACCTGCTTGGGTGCCGGTGGTTTCGATTTTTCTACGGCCACCGGGTTGGCCTTATCATCGCTTTGGGAAGCAGGCAGTTCCTGATCAGGCTTTTGATCTGCGGCCGGTTTTTCGGTTTTGGCGCCCAAGCTTTCCTGGACTCTGGATTCTGCCAGCACCAGCCGGGTCATCAGGATGTCGTTATCATGTCGCAGAGCGTCTAAGCGTTCATTCAAATTTTTCAATTCAGCTTTAAGATCATGATTGTCCATGATAATTTTTTGGTTCCAAACAAAAAGGCCCGCAGATACTGCAATGGAAACGGCCAGGACAATCATGGATATTAGGACGATGCCTTTAAAACGCTTGAGTGTTATCGTCCGGCCGTGATTCCCGATGAACAGCAGGGTCCAGCGTCGATCCTGTTTAGAGCGTTTCCCAGTTTTAGGGGGCCGGCCGGGTTGAGTTGAATTTTTCTTTAAATATTCCATCACTGTATACTAAGATATCCTGTATATCGAAATTTTACAAATTATTCTGAGGCCACCCGCACGTCATCCCCTTTCGAAGCATTTAACCGCTGTGCGGCGCTGCCTTTATTGATTGCAATCTCCAGATACCCGCGACTCCCGATAAGGGCCAATGGGCTGTTCGATCCCCCGCTTGCATATGAATCCGATAAGCCCCGGATGACGTTGGACCCAATTTTTATACGGATCTTTTGCAGGAGGGCGGCAGGCAAACATTCGGTCAGCTGTTCGGATTTAATGTTGGTTATCATATTTCCGAAATGATCGATGGCCACAACTTCTCCCTTTATTTCGCCCTTTTCGGTACACCGGGCACCGAGACTGTCAAGACAAATAACTTTCTGCAGGTCCATTTTAGGACCCAGCTCATTTACCGCCAGGCCGTTGGTGATATGAGCACCAACCGGCGCTATGACATCCCGACCGTGGAATGTCTGACTTATGGGGTGCCTAAAATAATCCGAATTTGTTATGAGGTTTAGCGATGAGACATTTTCTTCACCGAGCAAGAGCGTGAGCACACCGTTGTCCGGAGCAATGAAAAAATGATTCTCCAATTTGAGGGCCAACAGCCCCCGGTCGGTGCCAACGCCTGGGTCAACGACAATCAAGTGCACCGTTCCGTCCGGAAAAAAATGATATCCAGAGTGAATCGTAAAAGCCGCCTGAACGATATCCTGAGGGCTGATCTGGTGGGTTAAATCTACGATGGTGGCCCGGGGATTGATGGACAATATCACCCCTTTCATCAACCCCACATACTCATCGTCTGTACCGAAATCCGTTAATAAGGTTATAACCGACATGGCATAAATAAGGTTCAAGGTTCTGCGTTCTGCGTTCTGCGTTCTGGGTTAGCATGTCTGAACTTCAGCAAATATCTTAGCTCTGGTTGGCTATTTTGCAGAGATTGCGCAAAATGGCTCAAATCGGTTAATTCTCCCAACCCTGAACCTCTGAACCCTGAATCTTGAACCCATAAAGATTAGAACATCTTGGCTTGCTGGGTCCGAACCTTAAACCCCAGATGCCTGAACGCGGCCTCGGATGCTTTTCTGCCGGAAGATGTTCTTGTAAGGAAGCCTATTTTTAGCAGGTAAGGCTCAACGACATCCACCAGGGTATCTGACTCTTCTTGAAGGGTGGCCGCAATGGCTTCGATTCCCACCGGACCGCCATGGTAAAACTCAATAATCGTTTTTAGATACCGTCGATCTAAATCGGTCAGGCCTTTCTCATCAACACCTTCGAGTTTCAGGGCGGCTGAAACCGTAGACTCGGTGACGACACCGTCTGCTCTTACCTGACTGTAGTCTCTGACCCGCTTGAGAAGCCGGTTGACAATTCTGGGGGTTCCCCGTGATCTCCGTGCCAGGGTGGCGGCACCGTTATCCCCCAGGGCAACTCCGAGCAGCGCTGCCGAACGGCCCGTGATTTTTACCAGATCGGCTTCACCATAAAAATCCAAGCTTCTGAAAATGCCGAATCGATCCCGCAAAGGTGCCGACAGCAGACCGACCCGTGTGGTTGCCCCCACCAGCGCGAAGCGCTTTAATTGAAACCGGTGGCTTCGGGCATGAACCCCTTTATCAAAGACAAAATCAATGGCAAAGTCCTCCATGGCAGGATACAGGAATTCCTCCACGGCTTTGGGTATTCGATGGATCTCATCAATAAACAGGATATCGCCGCTTTCCAGGTGAGTCAGAAGCCCGACCAAATCGCCTCCCTTATCAAGGGCCGGACCGGAGGTCACGGTAAGCTTGCCCCCCATCTCGTTTGCTATGATATGGGCCAGGGTTGTTTTTCCCAAACCAGGGGGGCCATGCAGAAGCACATGATCAATCGGCTCCTGGCGTTGCATGGAGGCTTCAATAGCGATTTTAAGGGTTTCCACCACTTCGGTTTGGCCGACATAATCAGAGAGACTTTCCGGACGCAAGGATAGTATCTCGGGATCTTTGTCCTCGGCCATGGCAGCGCCGGTTGTCAGGTCCTGCTCATCAGAAGCGTATGAGATGATGTCATCTGACATGCTTCACCACTGTTAACAATATCTCCAGAATCTATTCCCCCATCCGCTCCCCTCGGTAAACTTCTTCAAAAAGTTCTTCGGCAGTCTTAAGGGTGCTGTTGCGTTTCATCGCTTTGTCTATCATCTGCCTGGCATCCGCCATTCTATGGCCGAGCTGCTTTATCATAACATCAAGTACCTGTTTTGAAAAGTCCTCAACGGGTGGTTCGGTCATGCGATCTTCAGAGCGGATCAAGGCAAATTTGCCCATTTTGCCTTCCAGGGTGGCGATAATTTTTTGGGCGGTTCGACGGCCAATGCCCTTCAGCTTCGTGAGGGTATTGATCTCTCCGGCTTCGATGGCGGTGGCAATCTCTCTAACGGGCACGGTTAAAGCTTTTGCGGCTTTCAGGGGACCGATGTCTTCTACAGAAATAAAATATTGGAAAAATTCTTTTTCGACCTCAAGGTTGAAACCGATTAAAATAGGCTTGGGCTGACGTTCAGTCTGCTGATAAAAGATGTAAAGGGAAATGTCATCCCCAATTTGGTTATCCTGCAATGACTCCATCACAATGGCAGGCAGCAGCACTTCATATCCGATCTGATTCACCAGAACCAGTATTCGATCCTCTTCCTTTTTTAAAATTCTACCTTCAATATAACCAATCATATTCTGCCCGGTTCATCAATTCTGCCAATTCCCGTTAGCAAGGTTCTATGAGCTGTCAGCTATAAGCTATGAGCTTACTTATTTCTGATAGCGGTAAAGACCAATCAGGGCCAACCCCAGCGCGTCTGATGCGTGAAAGGGTCTTATCGGGGTCGGATGCTGCAAGCGATGTCGCACGGCTTCTTCCAGCTGCTGTTTACGGGCATTTCCGCTGCCCGTCAAGACCTGTTTCGCCTCTCGCACCGGAACCGCTATCGACGACACACCTGTCCGATGTCCTGCAAGCATCACCACCCCACTGACCTGCCCCAGAGTTATGCCGGATTTCGGATATTTTCCCAGAGAAAAGACATCCTCCATAACCATTACATCGGGATTTTCATCTTTTAATATTTGAAGCAGTTTTGAATAGATATGATCAAGGCGGTCTGGCAAAGAGTTGTTTTTGGAGGTGTTTATACTGCCAAAGGAATAGCCTTTTATCGTCGACCCAATTCCTCGAACGATTCCGATCCCGGTTGCCGAAAGGCCGGGATCTATACCGATGATTTTTATCATCCTGTTTTATTTTAAACTCTTCACTTTATCTTTGGCAATTTTGGCTTCATTCGACTTGGGATGTTTTTTAATGAGTTCTTCTAAAATAAGGCGGGAATTCGTTTTGTCCCCTAAATTCAAAAAGGCGAGACCTTGTTTTAAAAGAGAGGCCGGCACTTTATTGCCCTTGGGATAGTTTTCGATCACTTTCTGATATTCGAGTATGGCTTTTTCATACCACTTTTCGCGATAATAAATTTCACCGATCCAAAACTGAGCATTGTCGGCTCGTTCAGATTTAGGAAACTTCTCAATGAGTTCTTGAAATTTCTTGCGGGCGGCATCGGAGTCTCCCTGATCAAAGGCTTGTTTCGCCATCCGATATATTTCATCCTCGTTGAGTCCGTTTTTGGCTTGGCCGGCAGGTATAATTTTCGCTGTGGTTTTCTCGCCGGGCTTTTTTTCTGGTGCTTTTTGCGCGGACGGTTCAAAATTTAGGTACTGCTCGATTTGATAGATCCGCTCATCATTGGTTTTGGTCGACTTGGCCAGCTTTGCAACCTGCTCCTCGTCGGCTTTTATTCCCTTGGCCTCCGTTTGCTTCTGGCGGTTTAATCGATGTTCCAACTCTTCAATTCGGCCGTTCAAAGCTCGGATCTCTTCATTCAACGCCTCTACCTTGGCCCGCAGCGAAGCCGATTGATGTCGCAGCGCCTGCTCATCTTCCTCGCGAACCGCCAAATCTGACTTCAGCGCTTCACCACTTTTTCGGGTTTCTGCGTTACGAACTTCCAATTCATTCAGGCGTGTGTCGAGGGATGTAACTTGGTTCTCGGTCGCACAGCCCGCTAAAAACATTAAACACACCAGATTGACCAGGACGACCGATTTCATCAATGATTTGTTCATAATGTTACCACTGAAATATGATTTATTATCCCTACGAAAAGGGTTTAGAAGTAGTTTTTATACCACTTCCCGGCAAACCACCAAAAAACCCGCCAGTGCAGGCGGGTTTGGTTGAAAGGCAGCAAGTACCGGTACTTGCTGCCTTCTCAAAGCACACAGGGTTGGTACCCTTTAAATCACCCGCAGTATATAAGCGGTATTTTCTGATAATTAGAAAATTTTGATTAATTTACAACAAAGTTATCACGCCTGTTTTTGGCCCAGCATTCTTCGTCTTGTTGGGTACAAACCGGGCGCTCTTCCCCATAGCTGATGGTTGTTACGCGTGAGGCCGCAATTCCGAGATCGACCAAAAATGCCTTGGCGCTCTCAGCGCGCCTGTCACCCAATGCAAGGTTGTACTCATTGGTACCCCTGGCATCACAATGACCTTCAATGGTCACCGTAACATCGGAATTTTCACGCAGCCATTCGGCTTTTCGCAGCAGGTTGTCCTGGGCAGAGGGAGTCAGAGTGGCTTTATCAAAATCAAAATAAATATCTTCCTGCATAACCACACCAGGAGCTTTGTAAGCAACTACGACCTCCTCTTCTACTACAACCACTTCTTCTTCCACCACTTCTTTAGCCATCGGTTCCGGTGATGCGTCAACCAGCTTCTTTTGACAGGAAACAGAGAACATCAATCCAGGAATCACCAACAATAGGGCCAGAAAAATCCATTTCTTCTTTTGCATTTTTTTCCTCCTTTCACATGTGGAAAAACATCAGTTATTGAAATCGTTCATTGACCATTTTGGGTTTGTTTGCTCACCGGTCATCACAAGCAAACGGCGCTGATCTGTTCCAAACGAAGTCATTACATATATACGAAAAGGTCCTTCGCGATTTGAACTGAAGACAATCAGACTTCCGTCTGGTGACCATGAGGGCGCTTCGTTATCTCCGGATTCGTGGGTCAATTGAAGTGGCTCCTGGCCGTCAAGATCCATCACGACAATATTGCGCCGTCCGTCATTCACAGAGGCATATGCGATTTT
>Ga0255046_10000487_pt1 | contig 10711 bp, 10 predicted proteins | sample BC1_12_27_MG_FD_183632 | JGI IMG/M metagenome (GOLD analysis project Ga0255046, IMG submission 183632) | Seawater microbial communities from Strait of Georgia, British Columbia, Canada - BC1_12_27 | ecosystem: Environmental > Aquatic > Marine > Strait | place: Canada: British Columbia...
TGACGGCGCCCGTACCAAAGGAGGACCCGGCTTGTTGCAGCGCGTTGTAGTCCATCGTGCAATCCATGATGATCTCTGCAGGCATTACGCGACACGAAGAACCGCCTGGAATGACAGCCTTGAGCTTGCGGCCTTGCCAAACGCCTCCACAGATGTCGAGCAGATCCTTGAATGGGATACCCATCGGCAATTCGTAGTTGCCCGGTTCTTCGACGTGTCCGGAGACTGAGAACAGCGCGGTACCACCCGAACCCTCGGGACCGAGACCTGCGAACCACGCTGCGCCGTTACGAATAATCGCCGGGACGCTCGCAAGGCTTTGAGTGTTATTGATCGTCGTTGGCTTACCGTACAAGCCGAAATTCGCAGGGAACGGTGGTTTGAAGCGTGGTTTACCCTGCTTGCCCTCGAGTGATTCGAGCAGCGCAGTTTCTTCGCCGCAAATATACGCACCGGCACCGACAAAGGCGTGTACATCGACGTCTATACCAGAGCCCTGAATATTCTTGCCCAGCAGGCCGGCTTCGTACGCCTCTTTGATGGCCGCTTCAAACCGCGGTACGGGTTCGTCCATGAACTCGCCCCGAATATAGTTGTAAGCAACCGTCGCACCCATTGCATACGCGGCGATTGCCATGCCTTCAACAAGCGAATGCGGGTTGTAACGCAACACTTCACGGTCATGACAGGTTCCGGGTTCACTTTCGTCTGAATTACAAACAAGATACTTTTGCACGTCAGCGTCGCGGGGCATGAAGCTCCACTTCAGGCCGGTCGGAAATCCGGCACCGCCTCGGCCCCGCAGCCCGGACGCTTTAACTTCGTCAATGACTTGTGCGGGCGTCATCTCACCTTCAAGGATTTTTCGCCAAGCCTGGTAACCGTGATGTTTCTCGTAAGCCTCGAGCGACCATGACTCCTCTTCACCAAAGGTGCCAAAGCAGACCAGATTCTGATCGTATGCCATCAGTCGAGCCCATCCAGAATGTCGTCAACCTGTTCAGGCGTCAGATTTTCGTGATACTTGTGATCGACCATCATCATTGGCGCGCCACAGCAGGCTGCAAGGCACTCTTCTTCGCGCTTTAGATAAATGCGCCCATCTTCAGTGCTCTCACCCAACTCAATACCGAGTTTTTTCTCCACACGTTCGACGATGGCGTCTGCGCCACGCAACATGCAAGACACATTTGTACAAATTGCGATGTTATGCCGACCCACGGGCTTCGTTTGGAACATCGAATAGAATGTCGCGACCTCGTATACCTGGATGGTTGGCAATTCAAGGTAATCGGCAACGGCATTCATCAGTTCGGCCGTCAGGTACCCTTCGTTCTCATGCTGCACAGCATGCAGGGCGCTTATTACGGCCGAACGCTGTTTGCCGTCCGGAAAACGCGCCTTCCAGTGTTCGATCTCTTCCTTGACCTGGTCGGAAAGCAGACTCGATTCGCTCATCGATCCACCTCTCCAAACACGATGTCCTGTGTGCCGATAACGGCCACGACATCCGCCAGCATGTGCCCCTCAACCATCTCCGACATAGCGGATATGTGCGCAAAACCCGGGGCACGAATTTTGATGCGGTATGGCTTGTTCGCGCCATCGGATACCAGGTACACGCCAAATTCGCCCTTCGGATGCTCCACGGCGGCATAAGCCTCGCCTTCAGGCACGCAATAGCCTTCTGTAAACAACTTGAAGTGATGGATGAGCGATTCCATGTCGTCCTTCATCTCGACACGCGTTGGCGCTACTAACTTGTGATCATCCATCATCACGGGGCCCGGATTCTCGCGCAGCCAATCGACGCACTGCTTGATGATCCGGTTCGACTGCCGCATCTCTTCGACGCGAACCAGGTAGCGGTCGTAACAGTCGCCATTTGTACCGACCGGAATATCAAAATCAACCTGGTCGTACACCTCGTACGGCTGCTTCTTGCGCAAATCCCACTCGACACCTGAGCCGCGCAACATCGGGCCCGAAAACCCCAGTTGCATCGCACGTTCCGGAGAGACAACACCAATATTAACGGTGCGTTGCTTCCAGATTCGGTTGTCGGTCAGCAGTGTTTCGTATTCATCGACGCATCCCGGAAACTTGTCTGTGAACGCTTCAACAAAATCGAGTATCGATCCCTCACGGATTGAATTCAGTCGGTCGATTTCCTTCTTGCTGCGAAATTTTGACTCCTGGTATTTCGGCATCGAGTCCGGCAAGTCGCGGTAGACGCCACCCGGTCGGTAATACGTCGCATGCATTCGTGTACCCGAGACCGCTTCGTAGCAGTCCATTAGGTCTTCCCGCTCACGGAAGCAGTACAGGAACACCGTCATGGCACCGATATCAAGACCGTGCCCGGCCAGCCATAACAGGTGATTGAGAATCCTTGTGATCTCGTCAAACATGACACGGATGTACTGCGCCCTGACAGGCACGGTGACACCGAGCATCTTCTCGATCGCCATGACGTAGGCATGTTCGTTGCACATCATCGACACGTAATCGAGGCGGTCCATGTACCCGATTGACTGGTTGAACGGCTTGGACTCGGCGAGCTTCTCAGTAGCCCTGTGCAAGAGTCCGACATGTGGGTCGGCCCTCTGGATCACTTCCCCATCAAGTTCCAGCACCAACCGCAAGACGCCGTGCGCGGCCGGGTGCTGCGGACCGAAATTCATCGTGTAACTCTGAATCTCAGCCATCGACGTCATCCTTCAGATCGGCTGAGTAACGATTGTCGTCACGTATGACTCGCGGAACCAGCGTCCTCGGTTCGATACTGACTGGCTGATAGGCCACTCGCCCCTTCTCAGGGTCGTAGCTCACTTCAACATTGCCGACCAGCGGGAAGTCCTTGCGGAACGGATGCCCGATAAAGCCGTAATCGGTCAATATGCGCCGCAAATCAGGATGACCTTCAAACAGGATGCCGTACATGTCGAACGCCTCACGCTCGAACCAGTTGGCCCCGTTCCAGATATCGACAACTGACTTGATGACAGGCGGATTGCCGGTTCCGGTATAGACGCGCAATCGCAGGCGAATATTGTGCTGCAGCGACAGCAGGTGGTAGACGACAGCGAAGCGTTTTGCGTCAAACTCATCGGCCTCATCAAGAATGACCGGCTCGCGCTCGACGCCACGGCTGAACCCTGTGCCAGTAGCACTTGATGTGGTCCATTCGTCGCTTCCATAGCTCAAATAGTCGACACCACAGACGTCCATGAGCATTTCGAAACCGAACTCGCCTTCGTTCCTTAAAGCCGTCGCGACAGCGATCAGATCGTCTTTGCCGACCTCGTAGGTCAGTTCGCCACAGTTCGACGCAATGCGCGTCACCTGCTCGCCGAAGCGCTCATCCAACCGAGCCGCCAATGTCTCGTGCCGATTAGTCATTTCTTATTAATTATCTGGCTATCGTACTCGTGCGACGAATTTTGTTTTGCAGTTGCATGAGCCCATAGATAAGGGCTTCCGCGGTCGGCGGACAGCCTGGAACATAGACATCGACAGGAACGATGCGGTCACAACCACGCACTACGGAATAGGAGTAGTGATAGTAACCACCGCCGTTGGCACACGAGCCCATCGATACCACCCAACGGGGCTCGGGCATCTGGTCATAGACCTTGCGAAGTGCGGGCGCCATCTTGTTCGTCAACGTGCCGGCAACGATCATGCAATCTGACTGTCTCGGGCTCGGCCGAAAAATTATGCCGAAACGATCAAGGTCGTAACGCGAGGCGCCGGCGTGCATCATCTCGACTGCGCAACAGGCCAGTCCAAACGTCATGGGCCAAAGCGAACCGGTCCTCGCCCAATTCATCACGGCATCTACGCTCGTAACGACGAATCCCTTTTTCTGCAAACTGTCGCCTGCCGCTTCGCTATCGTCGATTGAACCAGGCCTCGCGGCGTCGGCTGAACTGGCTAGTCCCATTCCAGTGCCCCTTTTTTCCATTCATAAATGAAACCCACAACCAGGATTGCGAGAAACAGGGCCATCGAGATCAATCCAAAACGGCCGACGGCATCCAGCGATACCGCCCATGGAAACAGGAAGGCGATCTCAAGATCAAAAATGATGAAAAGGATGGCAACCAGGTAGTAACGAACGTCGAATTTCGTCCGTGAATCCTCAAATGCCTCGAAACCACACTCGTATGGCGAGAGTTTTTCGGGGTACTTGGCACCTTTGCCAATCAAGAAACCGAGGCCAAGCAGTACGAGACCGATACCCGCTGCGACGCCAAGAAAAACCAGAATAGGAAAGTACTCTTGTAGCATTGGTGCCCGAGGTCCGGCGCGACTATGCGCCCATGAATAAGCGCGTCATTGTATCAGTGTGGTGCGATCTGAATACACCCTTGTAAGGGCACTCATCATATCGGTGTTACCAGTTTGGTGCTCTGGGCGAGACTCGAACTCGCACGGCTTGCGCCACTGCCCCCTCAAGACAGCGTGTCTACCAATTCCACCACCAGAGCAATCGTAGTCCGGTCCTTCGTACCAGGGTTACTGGCTATCTCGCTCGGCCGATGCATCTTCGTCCAGCTCCGGCAATTCCACCTCGGGCGCCGGAAGCTCATCGGAATCGTCCGCCGGTTCGAGCGAGGGCATATCCATGATCGGCATTTCCTCGTTCACAACGGGTATCTCCTCTGCGGGAGTCTCAACAACCGGCGCATCCTCCAGCAGGCTATCGGGCCCTGTAGACCGTTGGCTACTCAAGTAGGCAAGCGTCAGGCTGCTGGCAAAAAAAGCCGTCGCCAATACTGCCGTTGCCCGTGAGAAGAAGCTACCTGACCCGCGAGCGCCAAACACCGTGCCCGACGCGCCTGCACCGAACGCCGCTCCGGCATCCGCACCCTTGCCGCGTTGCAACAATACGAGCGCGATGATCCCCAGGGCAATCACCGTATGTGTAATCAATGCGATCTTTTGAATGGTGTCCATTTAATCCTCAACCTTGAGCGGCCGCCTTTGCGATCGCTAAAAAATCAGTTGCTTTTAATGACGCCCCACCGATCAATCCGCCATCAATATCAGCCATAGCCAGCAATCCTGCTGCATTTTCGCCTTTCATGCTGCCGCCGTACAGAATTTGTGTCGACTCAGCAATACCGGCATCGTGGCCGGCTATTACCGCACGAATATGGCTATGCACATCCTGCGCCTGCTCGGGGCTCGCTGTCACGCCTGTGCCGATCGCCCAGACCGGCTCGTAAGCGATGACGACAGCGGCCAGGGCCGCAATTCCGACTTTGTCGATTACTGCTCCCAGCTGCACTTCGACGACCGACTCCGTGCCGCCGCTCTCGCGTTGCTCCAGAGTTTCGCCCACACACAATATTGGCTTCAAGCCGGCTTCCAGGGCAGCTTTGAGCTTCGCGGCAACTGCAAAGCTGGTCTCGCCATATAATGAGCGTCGCTCGGAATGCCCAACAATCACGTACTCGCAGCCGATGTCGCGCAACATGCCAGGCGCGACTTCACCGGTGAACGCGCCCGACTCATGCTCCGAGACATTCTGTGCGCCGACCGCAACCTTGCTACCTTCAACCGCTGCCGCAATCGCCGCAAGATACGGAAATGGCGGACAAATCAGGAGCTTTACCCTGCCTGACTCTGGCGCGCCTGCAACAATGCCTGCAACGAGCTTGGCATTGCTCGCCGTATCACCATTCATCTTCCAATTGCCAGCAACCAAAAAATCGCGCATGACCATGTTGTCCCCGGAAGCCCCTCAAGTCGATTGCGAAGGACTTCTGCCTTAAAAGGCGCGCAAGGATACCGAGGCTAACCCGGCAAATCAACGCGGAAAGGGCTCAGGTTTGCGGGGCCCCGCTCAGCTTGCAGCCTCTGTGACAACCTCAGCGAGTCGCTTGGCCAGTGCAACGACCTTATCCTCATCCTCACCTTCGACCATCACCCGGATCACGGGCTCCGTTCCCGATGCCCGCAGCACGACGCGGCCCGTTTCTGCGAGTTCATTTTCGGCGGCCAAAACTGCGTCCTGAATCGCAGGCGAAGCGTCCGGATCGAAGCGATTGTCCGTCCGGACATTGACCATTGTCTGCGGGTATTTTGGCATCCCGGAGACCAGCTCTGACAAGCGCTTGCCGGTCTGTTTCATCACCGCGAGAACCTGCAACGCGCAAATCAGGCCATCTCCCGTTGTGGTTTGATCCAGAACGATCATGTGGCCGGAGGTCTCGCCACCGATAGTCCCACCTGTCTCTTTCAGTTTTTCGAGAATATAGCGATCGCCAACACTTGCGCGGCAAAACTCAATATTGGCCTCACCCAGCGCATGCTCCAGTCCGAGATTGCTCATCACCGTGCCTACGACAGGTCCATGCAACCGACCGTCACGCTGCCGCGCAGTTGCGAGGATATACAGCAGCTGATCGCCGTCGATCAATTCGCCATTTTCGTCCACCATCACAACACGATCGCCATCCCCATCGAGCGCCAGGCCAACGTCCGCCTTAACGGCTGGAACAGTCAGCTGCAGGAACTCCGGACTCGTCGAGCCACAGCCATCATTGATATTGCGGCCATTCGGCGAACAACCGATCGGAATTACCTCTGCACCCAGGTTAGCAATCGTTCTCGGCCCGACTTTGTAGCCCGCTCCATTGGCACCATCGAATACCACTTTGACGCCCTCGAGACTAAGCTCGTCCGGGAATGTCGAAGCACAGAAATCCTGATAGCGAATTCTGGCCGTATCAATCCGTTTCGCTTTGCCCAAGCCGCTTGATTCGCGTGTTATCGCCGGACGCTTCAGGTGCTTTTCGATTTCGCGCTCGATGTCGTCACAGAGTTTGGACCCTGAACGATCAAAAAACTTGATGCCATTGTCGTCATAGGGGTTATGCGACGCAGATATCATGACGCCAAGATCCGCTTCAAATTCCTGCGTCAAACGCGCGATGCCAGGTGTCGGCAGCGGACCAATAAGCAGAACATCCGCTCCTGCGGCAACAAATCCGGCCTCCAGCGCCGACTCGAACATATAGCCGGACAAGCGAGTGTCCTTGCCTATCACTACTGTGCCACCTTCGGGCACCAGCACCTGCGCAGCCGCACTGGCCAGGCGCATCGTGAAGTCGACCGTCATTGGATTAGCGCCGACTGTACCGCGCACACCATCCGTTCCAAAAATCTGTTTGCTCATTTGTTGCTGTCCGATTCAATAACCGCACGTACCACGCGCAAAGCGTCAACAGTCTCGGCGACGTCGTGGGCACGAATGATTTTCGCCCCTCGCTCTACAGCAAGTACCGCCGCCGCGACACTGCCCGCCAGACGTCCGTCAACCTCCCGGCCTGTGATCGTACCGAGGGTCGATTTCCGCGAAACACCGATCAATACCGCCTGGCCGATATCGAGTAATTGTCGCAGATTCGCGAGCAGCCCGATATTGTCCGCCGGTGTCTTGCCAAATCCAAAACCCGGGTCAATGACGATAAGATCCTTGCCCAGCCCGGCCTGAACACATTGTGCCACGCGATCGCGCAAGAACTGTGTGACCGCACGCACAACGTCACCATATTGTGGATCGACCTGCATGGTCGCTGGCTCGCCGAGCATGTGCATCAGACAAACCGGTTGCTGCAGCTCGGCGGCAGTCTCAAGAGCACCGTCCATTCCCAGCGCGCGAACATCGTTGATCATCGAGGCGCCCGCCGCAACGGCTGCGCGCATGACACCGGGTTTGCTCGTATCGACAGAAATCGGCACATCGACGGCGCCATACACAGCCTCAATCACAGGAGCTACCCGATCAATTTCTTCCTGTTCGCTCACTGTTTTGGCGCCCGGTCTTGTCGATTCGCCGCCGATATCAATGATCGCGGCCCCATCAGTCGCCATCTTTTCCGCTTGCAGCAAGGCTGTGGCCGGCACCGTGAAACGGCCACCGTCCGAGAACGAGTCTGGAGTAATGTTCAGAATGCCCATGACTGCCGGGCAATCCAGTTCAATGGTGCCTAAATGCAACATCAGGTGCCTGGGCTAAGCGTTATGGACCGGTATTGTCTAGTGTTCGCTTGCCGGTCCACCGATCGAACCCGTTGCCTCGGTTTCGGGTTTCGATGCATCCGGATCAGGATCCGAGTCCGGTGAATCGTCCCAGTCTTCAGGCGGCTGGGGCTCGCGACCTTCCATGATGTCCTTAATCTGCGTTGCGCCTATCGTCTCATACATGACGAGTGCTTTGGCCATAGTGTGCAGTTTATCGACGTTCTCCTTGAGCAGTCTTTCCGCGCGCGCGTAATTCTCATCGATAATGGTGCGCACCTCTTCGTCGATGGTGTGCGCCGTTTCGTCGGACACTTGCTTGTGTTGCGTGACGGAACGTCCGAGAAAAACTTCTCCATCGTCTTCACTGTATGTCAGTGGGCCAAGGCGGTCGGACAAGCCCCACTTGGTCACCATATTACGAGCAATTTCCGTCGCCCGTTCGATGTCGTTCGACGCACCGGTTGTCACTCCACCAGAACCCAGAATCATGTCCTCCGCGATTCGGCCTCCGAACAGGCTGGAGATCGAACTTTCGAGTCGTTGTTTCGATATGCTGTAGCGATCTTCTTCCGGCAAGTACATCGTCACACCGAGAGCACGACCGCGCGGAATGATTGTCACTTTGTAAACGGGGTCATGTTCCGGTACGAGGTAGCCAACGATGGCGTGGCCAGCTTCATGGTAGGCCGTATTGAGCTTCTCCTGCTCACTCATGACCAGGGAGCGCCGCTCCGTCCCCATCATGATCTTGTCTTTGGCCTTCTCGAAATGCTCCATGCTGACGACCCGCAGATTTGCTCTGGCCGCAAACAACGCTGCCTCGTTGACCAGGTTGGCCAGATCCGCACCAGAGAATCCGGGCGTGCCACGTGCGATCAAATTTGGCTTCACATCATCGTCCAACGGGACCTTGCGCATGTGTACCTTGAGGATCTGCTCACGACCACGGATATCCGGAAGCGGCACGACAACCTGTCGATCGAAACGACCGGGACGCAGCAACGCCGGATCCAGTACGTCGGGGCGGTTCGTTGCAGCGATGACGATGATGCCTTCATTGCCCTCGAAGCCATCCATTTCAACAAGCATCTGATTAAGCGTCTGCTCGCGTTCATCGTGACCTCCACCGAGCCCAGCTCCTCGATGTCGGCCAACTGCGTCGAGTTCATCAATAAAGATGATGCAGGGGGCCTGCTTCTTCGCCTGTTCGAACATGTCGCGTACGCGTGAAGCACCCACACCAACGAACATTTCGACGAAGTCGGAGCCAGAGATCGTGAAAAACGGCACATTCGCCTCGCCCGCAATTGCTTTCGCCAGCAATGTCTTGCCAGTGCCGGGCGGGCCAACCATTAACACGCCTTTGGGAATCTTGCCTCCAAGGCGCTGGAACTTGCTCGGGTCCTTCAGAAAGTCGACAACCTCCGATACCTCGGCCTTGGCTTCTTCCACGCCGGCAACATCAGCAAACGTGATACCGACCTGGTCTTCGCCCAGCAGACGTGCCTTGCTCTTGCCAAAGGACATGGCACCGCGGCCACCGCCACCGCCCTGCATCTGACGCATGAAATAGATCCAGACGCCTATCAGCAGGAGTATTGGAAACGAACTGATGAGAAGTTGACCGATCAGGCTTTGCGACTTGGGTTCCGCGGCACTGAACTTGACATCGTTATCATCCAGGAGACCGATCAAGGTGTTGTTGTCGGTTTCAGGACTAATTGTGTAGAAAGGCGGCGGCTCACGACTGCCGAATCGGATTTTCTCGCCTTCTATCTCTACTACGGATACTTGCCCTGATCGGACCTGATCGAGAAAATCTGAGTAATCCCTGGATTGCGACTGGCCGCCACTGACACCGGACAAGCCTTGCACGACCGACAGCAGCACGACGATGATTACGACGAAAACAAGGATATTTTTTGTCAGATCATTCACATTGAGAATCCGCGTTTGGAGGTACCAGAGTACTGTCTTTATAGACAGGTTCTAGCTTTTAGACACTACTACAATTGATAGTTTCTCGCTACCAAGTACACTTCGCGGCTGCCGGGCCTGGAGGCCTTGGGTTTCATGACTTTGACACGTTCGAACGCAACTCGTGTTGCGACAATAAACTGGTCAATGCCTTCGCCCTGAAACAGCTTGCAGACGAAGTTGCCACCGGGCCTGAGGACCTGCCTGCAAAAATCCATGGCAAGTTCGGCCAGATACATGGACCTCGGCTGGTCAACAGCACGATTTCCGCTGATATTGGGGGCCATGTCACTCATTACAAGGTCAACACTCGATTCGCCTATCGCATTTCGCATCTCGGACAAAATCTTGTCCTCGGTAAAGTCCCCCTGGATGAATTCGACTGAGGTCAAATCGTCCATCGGCAGCAAGTCAATTGCCACAATTCGAACCCGGCCATTCAGCTTTTCGCTCACGTATTGGCTCCAGCTTCCTGGCGCTGAGCCGAGATCAACGCACAGCATGTCAGGCTTCAGCAGTCGTTCCTTCTGATCGATCTGCTCGAGCTTGTAGACCGCTCGTGAACGCCAACCATCCCGCCGCGCATGCTGCACATACGGATCCCGTTCCTGGCGCCGCTGCCAACTCAGTCCAGTGCCTCTGGGTTTGCTCAACACAAAACTCCTGCCGCGAAACCCCCGCTGCTGCTTCGAGGCTT
>Ga0255046_10000488_pt1 | contig 10706 bp, 10 predicted proteins | sample BC1_12_27_MG_FD_183632 | JGI IMG/M metagenome (GOLD analysis project Ga0255046, IMG submission 183632) | Seawater microbial communities from Strait of Georgia, British Columbia, Canada - BC1_12_27 | ecosystem: Environmental > Aquatic > Marine > Strait | place: Canada: British Columbia...
CTGCTCTCAAGCGGGCTTGAAGATCAGCTTTCTTGCCAGATACCTTAAGTCCTAGATCACGCAGAGATTCTTTAAGTTCGGCAACAGTCATAAGATCGATATTGATCTCAATCTCTAATCCAGTTTCTTCTTCGATCTCGGATTCGAGAGCATCTTCTAGTGCATCGACTAGAGTAACATCTCCTTGACCTTCCGCAACACGCTCAAGAGCGTCTGTTGCGACATCGTGTGCCGAATCTGCTAACTTATCCAAAGCTGCGTCTGCGTCAACATCTAAACCGAGTTCTTCTTCGATTACATCTTCTAGCTCGTCAGATATGGAATCTTTATTTTGTGCCCACCAAGAAGCTGCCATACCAATTATACCGATACCGAATACAACTGTTGCTTCATCTATATAATCTGTAGCAATAGCAGCTAATCCGCCTACAATCGAAGTTACGGTCGATACTCTAAATAGGTTGCTGTCCTTGACGCTCATAGGTCAGGTTACTACTTGCTCCTACTTAATACTTCTTTTAATTGAGAAATATTTACGCTACCATATACTGAAATGGTAATTTTAATCCATTTGGAGGATATATTTCCAAATTACCTTGAGTTAAGAAGAATGATTGAAAGACTCCATCAATAGTCTGAATATTAGTTAGCAGAGGATCCGTTTTAGATACGAATTCTGGAGTAGAAGACGCTGGGTTAATTCTATTAGAATCGATTCCTACATTTATTTTCTTAGCGAAGCGGATCTTATATCTGGCTAACAAGTTTTCTAGTTCATTCACATTTTCTAGATCGCCACTAGCGGTTAATCTATTATCCGACACAGCGTCCGCAGCCACCTTAGCATTAGTCATAAATTTTTGCCCGAGTGCCAAATTTTTAATTCGATATGGTTCTAAATGACCACTGAGTGCGGAAATTAAAAATGGTTTCCAAAATTGAACAGCTTCAGCGGCAGACATAGTAGTTTTTAATCCTTCTAAATCGTATTGCCACCAAATATCCGCATAATTAGGATCTGCTCGATTAAGTGCTCCACGCTTAAGTGGACCAGCAGTCTTTCCAGGTCTGCCTTGCAAATTATCTCCAAATCCTAATAATTTACCGTATACGACTAGATTGTGATCATAGATAGGAACAAAATTAGAGTCCCACTTGGATCCTACCTTAGAAATAATATTAATCCGAGCTCCAGAACTATCTATTCTAGTAATCTTTTTCATTGTGTTTAAAGTAGTTCCAGATACTTTAGCCGCTGCAGTAGCGGATTTACCCTGTGCCATAGAACTTAAAAAAGAATTAACACGAGCTTCCATAGGAGGTTCTACAATTATTTTTCCTCCAGATCCTATTCTGGTTTTAATATTATTAGCTGTAAGCCACTTAAAAATACTGGCTCGAGTAGTTCCAGAGGATCGTGCAGCAGAATAAATTCCCTCTCCACCTTCAATCATTCTATCGAGCGCGAGCATAACGCGATTTTCTATAGCTGCCGACATACCTTGTGGTCTGACCATAGTAAACACTAACTCCATTAAAACCTACGGTTACCATCTACTTAAGGGTTCTCAGATTATGGGGTCTATAACCTTTTTTTCCAGAAACTCGCCCTCTTTATCGGAAGTATTATATATGAGATAACCATACATAGTATTGTCGCAGACGGTTGCCATAAATGCTGAGGAAGTAAGGGGCGATCAGAGGGTCTTGAACCCTCACTGCGGCATCCTCTTTTCAATCGGCGGCCGTTAGGCTGCGTTATCTTCAGAGTAGTTCGTCAGTTCCTATCCCAAATCTACCTAGACACTTGCTAATGTTGGGATGAATGGTAAAACTTCCGTCTTCCTTTACAGTAGTTCCTTTGACGAAGAATGTGAAATATGCATCTTCTCCTTTATTTCCTATCCAGTGCATCATATCCGCCATCGGATCATTACTGTTAATTTGCCAGGGTAAGTCACTTTCGTCATGATTATAAAGTTCCACGAGAAGATTGAATCTTTCTGGCCACTCTATTCTCATAACACCAGCCATAAACTGAGGAAAATAGGATCTTCTTAGATAATACCAAGTCATCCCTTGAATATCCTCACTCATTTGCTCCACCACCTTCCCAATCAAAATCTAATCTAATTGCTAGGGATCCATCAGACATTGCATCTAGAGCTCCCATAGAAATTAATTTATTTATTTGATCAGAACTCATGCCACTGATCTTTTTAAGATCAGCTTTTGTATTATAAATAATTCTATCTGCCTTTGCAATTTCATAGACAGTTAAGAGTTCAGTATCTACACCGGCAGCCATAGCCTTCATCGGGAATTCTTCAGTTAGTGTGGAGAGACTCTTTTCGAATAATTGTCTTGCTTGCATTAAATGTCCTACAGTAATTCTGTCAGATCCATCTAGCTTAGCAAATGATTTAACTAAATTAATAAATTCTTGATACTTTCTATAATCATTTTGAGCTCTACTTAGGAATGCTGTTTGGTATTGTGGGCGATCCTTCATTTCATTAAATGTTGAATCTAATGTGGGCATTAACTTTCCAAATTTAGGATCCAGTCCAGAGACTTTAGCTAAATATTCTCTGAAGAAATTTCTCCATATTTCCATTGCCTTTTTTGTCTCTCCATTATCGAACATCCCCTCCGCATCCATTAACATAATATTTCTAATATGTTTTTCCGCATCTTCACCAGCTAAACTCATTTCTGTAAATATTAGAGTTAATCGACTTACAATTTGATATGTATACTCTCCAAAGGCAGCCAGCATTTCTCTTTTATCATGATTATCCTCGTCAAAGTAATGAGGTGGATTACCCAAAAACAACATATTAGTAAATGCATCTCTCCTTGTATCGACTTGCCCCTTTTGCATGGTGAAATATCCATTAGCCATAGTATTCATTAATTCACCGAATACTTCTTCATTCCATGTTTGGAATTCAGAAACGGCAAGTCTCTCATTATTATGTTTAGGTATTAATCCCAGCTCTATAGAATTAATATCATCTCCATTCATAGCACCGAATAAACCAGGAATTGTGCATAATTTTCCGGAGCTAGCCATTCCACATTTAACGAGTGGTTGAACCACCTTTTCAATCATGTGGTCTTTACCTTCACCTACGGAGGCCACGATCCCAATATGTAGCATCTGTTTCTTATCATAAGGCGATAAACAGAACAACATTATAGCTTTCTTCAGATAATCTTTAGCATATAATTCACCCCAAAGGGTATCTTCCCGCAACATTAATTGTAATGGAGAAGTTTTATGTTTCTTACATAGAGTTAGGAATGTTTGGAGCTGGTGTTCAGTCATTAACGATTTATTCTGATTCTTTAATCCTTGCAGTGTATCGATCACGAATATCAATTTATTTTCCACTGAATGATATTTACCGCTGAATGAAATGCGGCTACCATTTTTCATCGAGTCATCTACAACACGCATTATTTCTGTTAGATCTGCAGGGCTCTTACCTCCAGGTAGATATTCTATATTTGCATCATGAGCTATACAATCAATTGAATGATGACCATCAGAAATTGAAAATCTAATTGCTACATTATCCTTAGCTTTCCGTGATAAAGTATTAGCATCTTGTTTGACGACGATGCCGGATCCAGTAATATAATTTTTACTCACTTTAGAATAATATGCGCCCTCCAAAGAAACGGTGCGCTTTGAGAATGGTAGTGTGCCTTCTACTCCTTCGACACAGCGGCTAACATATTCCGCTATCTCACTCGGAATATCGCTATTGCTCATACTATCATATCCTGGTTATTACCTATTTAACTATGTGGGCGTATAGCTGTCGCCTAGTTTGCCCAAAGGATCAATCGCCAACGATCTGTCGACGACTGAAAAGAACCCTCCTGAGAGGATAAAACCCAGCGAGGCGGCATACTGCCCCCTCGTGGGCTTAGGTAAATCCGTTCAGATTACTCCGAAACGACTCAGTTATCAGAGAACTGGTCTGCTGGAACAGCAGGGATCTCAGCAACAGTTCCATCGATGATGATGGATAGTCTGTTGTAGGTGCGACCTTCGTTACCGGACTCCACCTTGTGAAGTAGCCAGCGAGCACTCATTGGGAACTCGATACCATCGTTCTGGGCTGCGGTGATCGCAGTAGCCAGGTGTTCCTGAGTGTAGCCAGTTAGCCACATAGTGGACCTGCGGTCAGTAGGATCCTTAGATCCAACAGCACGGGCACCAATTAGGCGGGTAGCGGTGTTGAGAGTCCTCTCCTGTCCTTCGACGGTGTAGTTACCCTCGATTCCAGGTGTGTAGCCCTCTACAAGACCCTCATATAGAATATCGTGCTCAACCTTGAAGGTATCGCGCTCTACATAGGAGGGCTTGGTCGCCTCTGCCTTTTCGTCGTTCATCTTTGCAATCTCGTCCAAGAAGGACGTAACATCTGTTTGCTTATTTGCCATATTATTCAACTTCCTCCGCTTTCACGGGATATATTGAGGTATGGTTAGCACCTATTTAACTGTATCGGGTATATAAAATCGGCCTCAGAACAGGCGCATTTTGTAGTAGTTTCCTTCTTCTATAGCCGCAGTAAACTTGTTTTCGCCAGCATAGCCGTAAATTAAGCTAGCCATTAGTTTGGTATTGGTATCTAAGTTTTGACTTGGATAAGGAATAACTACGGGATCGAAGAAGACTACTTCTCCATTATGTCTGAATCCGAAGTTTCTAGGATTCATTAGATCTTTCATTACATAGCCCATATCATCTAATACAAAGGTAGCAATTTGATTATAAGCAATATTCTCTTGAGTATATCTAATGTTATTTAGTTCTCTAACAGACTCCCAATTTCTTTTAGCGTTTGTTTTGCCGCAAAACTCATTAGACCAAATACAGGGTATGTATTCCATAACCCATATGGCTACATAAGTTCCTTTGGGAAATTTCTTTTCTCCTTCAGGATCCTCAGTAATAATTTCATTTCTTAATCTGTCATTGAGTGTGCCTTCAACATATTTGTATACTTTAGGAATAGAGTTAGGAGTTTGGTCATCTTTTAGTTGTCTATTTCTTAGCTCACGGAAGAAATCGGCCTGGAAGCGATTCATAGTCATGGATTTTAATCCACCCAGTGCATAGCTCTTTCTATCTTTAGCATTGGTTTTAACCAATAATTGAGAATAATTAAATGGAATATCACTACCAGGTTTATATTTGGGAAATGTTCTCACAATTTTAATAGCTTTATCACTTGGAGTTCCATCATCATTTATTAATCGATATACTGATCCACCAACTCCAGAACCTAAATATTGCATTCCTTCCATTGTTTCACTTTCAAAATCAGTATTTTCAGCACTGAGATCCTTTATAGAAATAGATGTTATATACTCTATATCTTCAGGTATATTTTTCTTTTTTAATATAACAGTGTTTCGAAGATCGTATGCTATAAGTAAATCTTCTTTCGAAGGTATTTGATTTATAATTTCTAACGATGCCACCAATGTCCTTCAGCCTCCGCATTCATGTCTTCGACCATAACATCAAGCGGGTTTTCGTCACTAACGAATAAGAAATAAATCAATCCTCCAACTAGTGTAACTGCCGCAATAGAATTCATGATTTTACTACCTCGCATACCGCCTTCCGCTCCAAAAATATTTAATTTACTTTCAGCTTTCTTGGATCCTGCTTTCTTTCCTTCGATATCTATAATGCCCATATTTCCAGACTTTCCTAATGCTTCTTGGAAGGCGAACCAATCTACACCAGCCTTATTTTTAAGACTGCCGTCAGCAGCATTACTGTTGAAACCGTTTTCTAGACTAATTCCTTTTACATCTACATTAGGATTAGCTGACTTCATTGCTGAACTAATCGTAGCTGCGTCAGGGAATATTAAAACTCTGCATCGATTGTGAATAGCATTTTTACCTGTGTTAGTGTCCTTTTGTTGATGAGGATAAACTATAAATTGAACTACCCTTTCGTCCGTATCTCGAGCTTTAATGAATTCTTGTAATACATCTGTGGAACTAAAATATTGTCTCCCAGTATATATTTTACCATCTTTAAGTGGGTGACCATGGATCGTCCACTTCCTATTCTTAGGGTCTACCTGTTTAAGTGCAGCATCTTGCATCTCTTTAGTGGCGGGATTGACTTCTATTCGTGATTCATCCCCGTAGCTTACTGATCCTAGATGATATACAGGAGATACTTCTCCAGGAATGTTGAATTTATTCATGTATTGATGTGCTTCTTCCTTATGTGGGAATGTGATTTGTTTTCCATTTTTATCACGATAGAGGACAGGCATATCTCCATTTGCTACTAATATTCCAAAATCTTCCTCATAAATATAGGTCATCCACTCTCTTTCGGTGTGGGTATCATCAGAATGACGCTTCATTTCTTCAATGGCTTCGTCGGTAAACTTAGCCCATTCTATTTTCCATGGAGCGAACTGCATAGTAAATACTATACAAAACCGCTACTTAATGTTTAGTATGATATAACTAAGTCGCCTTCTTTATCTTTAACAAAGAAATATCGGCGTAACCAGGATTTACTATATTCTCCAGCTCCGGAAATAATAATTTTAGTTTTACTCACCTGATCGATATCAGACTCAGAATTTCCTAGACCAATCCACCAATCGCTTACTCCTTCTAAAACACTTGGAACGAATAAAATCTCTCCGTCTTCTCCAGTATCACCTGTATTAACACTTTCAATTAGCATCCAATCTTCGCCAGGGCTATTTTTAGATAATTTAATTTCTCCAGTTATTTCGCTAACCCAAGCTGTGCTTCCAGCAAATATTAATTGCTCTTTAACTGGTTTACTTTCTTCTTCCTCAGATTCGGGCTCATCTTCTTCTTTAATATCGTCTACAGGATCTGGAGAAGCATCTAAATTCCAAATATTGCCGAATATGTCTTCATCAGTGGGAGCCGCTTTTCTAATTTCTATGATCCATGCATCTTTGAAAGCCTCATAGTGTTTTTTACTGAACGGAATAAACGCTTCTTCATCTTCAATATCAATCCAAGGTTTAGCAAACTCTATAAATTTTCCCTTAATTGGATCCTCTAATACCTTCATTGCTCTTTCTTCTTCTTCCTCTACTCCTTCGACGGCTTTAATTAGCCTAGTAGCATCCCAAAATTTAACCCATTGCCATTTTTTATCTTGCCAAAAGTTTCTTATAGTTTCCGAGTCTTCGGCCATTGCCGTCATTTCTTCCGCCTCCACAAAATCTAGGGAGGCACTGAGTCCAGCTCCGAAAAACTCTCCGCAGTCTGGAGAGTCAATATCTAATGTCTCAGACCAAAAGTATATGTAGGCACAATCTGACTGATAATCATCGGCATATTCTAACCAGGAGACATTCGTTTCTTTAACCAATTTTTGCAGCAGTTCTTTCATTCCTGGTTTCAACTTACTCACCTTCTATTTTAATTATAATTTCATTTTCTATTCGAATTACTTCCTCACGATCGTGAGGTGATGCTAATGCTTTGAGTTTAATTAATTTTCTAACCAGATCCATGGAGTTCATATTACTAATTTCTCCATCTTCTTCCAATTCAGAGTGATCCATATCTAAGTCCTCTTGGATATCTTCCGCTAGCTTTTCGAAATCTGTGGTTAAGGAATCTTCCATATCGTCTAATGTTTCATTATTTTCTGCAGATTCTTCTTCGGATAGAGTTTCCTGATCATTTACTTCTCTAGCTTTATCAATGGCTTCTTTTGCAGCCTCTTTTGCTTCATCGACAAGTTTTTTATCTGATTCAGACTGTGGATCGGCTTCCTTTTCAGATTCTAGTGCCGCATCTGTAGCCGCCTTTGCTTTCTCCATAGCATCTTCAGGAGGATCAGTTGCTGGATCCAGGCTCATGTTTTGATCTTTAGCTTCTTGAGAACATTCTTCACAAGGACTTGGTTTACCATCTTCACTTGTAGTTTCATCTCCGGGTGCTCCTTGACCTTCACCATCACCTTGACCTTGGCCTTCGCCACCTTCACCTTCTCCAGAGCCTTCGCCACCTTCACCTTCTCCAGATCCTTCTCCAGAACCCTCTCCGGAACCTTCGCCACCTTCACCGGAACCTTGACCCTCTCCTGAGCCTTCTCCTGAACATTCGCCTCCTTCACAAGAGCCTTCGCCGCCCTCACCACCTTCGGAGGGTGCTGCATCTAATGGAGGATTTTCTTCATTCCACTTTTTGGGATCTGGTTTTGGCTCGGGTGGAGGACCTGGACCTGGACCTGGAGGCCCTGGTGGACCTTTTCCACCTTTTCCACCCAACATTCCCGAAGTTCCCTTATTCAAGTCATCTATATCATATTGTTCAATATCTACCGCTTGATCGATATCGAGAGGAGTCGCATTAACATCATAAGCAATACTTAAAACATTAGGACTTATGTCCACAACAAAGTAAGAACAAGTCATAGCCATTTGAGCTATTCTATCTCTATCTCTATCTTTGTGAAAATACAACACGAGGAAGTCTGGAAAGTTTTCAATCATACTACATTGGCCTTTTTGCATTTGTTTGGCCATTAAGACTCTGACGATTGAGGAATAAAAATCCGGAATAGTGGATTTATAGACTAATGTCTGTTTCTTATCATTCACAACGATCTCATGGACTGGAACTGACTTTGGTGTAGGTTTGGTTCCAGATATCTGAGTTTTCCCATCAGATAAATCTACCCATAGAGTTGCCATACTTATATGTAGGGCTTTCATCCATATAAAGGTATTCACGATGTCTGGGACGTAATATGAGCCATTAGAGTCTTATAACAGTCATCATTATCCGCAACCACGATTGTTTGATCGATATAGGACTTCATTTCTTCACACAATAATTCGGTTTCAGAGCTATCGCTTCTTGCGTTCCAATGAACTTCCCAATTATCAGGATATGTTCTCATCAGTCTACTCTTTTGTAGTTCTTCAGTTATTTCTAACATAAAGATCAAAAATCCTTCTTCTTTTAATTGTTTTGCTTCATTTACAAAACGGACATCGTCACAAACACAATCATTATCTGCATCTTCTTGAGCTAACATAAAGTCCACCCATACTGAAGGTCTTATATCTCGCATTTTCTTTCCGATTTCTTGAAGAAGTAATCTATCCTTCCTGACAGGATCCATGAAGAATAAATCTCGAGCCACAACTTTAACTTGACCAGCCAAAGATATTTTATTCAGAGCCAATTCTTGCGATAATTTATCGGCTAACCATGTTTTGCCCGAAGCCATGGGTCCGCATATGGCGATCTTTACCATAATAGGTGAGTTGTCTATCACCTATTTAAGACTTGTCTGTCTTTTTTCTCGACCGATCTCCGCCCCAATACTCTACAGCGAAGCCCTGAGTAACTAATTCTTCATTTAGATTAACCCATTTGCTTTCATCTTCATCATCCGCGCGAAATAAAACTCCTAAGCATCTACCGAATTTACCTACTCCTAATGATTTGATCATAACACGATCACAACCGTCCAGCATTTGTTCTAATTTTTCTTTAGCTGCGAAACCAAAAACTTTTTCTTCTTTATCTCTAGTTCTAGTTTCTGGAGCATCTATGCCTCCCAATCTGACACGGATTTTTCTATGCACACTGAATCCTAAGTCAATGAATCCATCGACAGTATCTCCATCAACAACACGAGTTGGCTTAAAGAAGTATTCGTAGGGCATATTTATACTACGGAATCCGACTATATAATGGCTTCATCGAAATAATCCGGAACATAATCTTTCAAAGGTTGGCCATTTATGCCTTTGTTATAATGAAATGTAAAGGTAGGATCGATTATGTATGTTATTCCCGTATCAGTTTTAGATCTGACTACTCGACCACACATTTGAACCAAAGCTCCAGCAGTTTCAGATTTATACCATTCTTCATTAGCTTCCATCTTCTTCAAAGTTCTAATATCTCCCAAGGGAGGAAACGGCATTTTAATTAATATTGCAAAATCGCAATGCTTACCATCATATCCTTGCCCTATATATGTGGAAATTAAAACAGCGGGATCGGGAGTGATTTCAAATTCAGATAATACTTCTTCACGCTCTGTGGGATCCTTGGTGTGAGTTATAATTCTATTTTTTATTATTTCAGGATCTTCTAGCTCTATAGCTTCTAATAGTTTAGATTCTATTTCATTTGTATGTGGTAAAATAATTCCCTTTTGTCCTTCATGCAAGTTAAGGATTTGTAATACTGCTTGAGCAGTTTGCTCAAATGCTCTTTCATCTCTCCCACTATAACTCATTTTTCCACCAGTTAGGGAAGTTACGATAGGTCGGTTACCAGTTGGGAAAGAACTATAATTTACACTGATTATCATAGTTCGGTCTGATTCTAAACCGAGCTCCTTCATATAAACTTCAGGACTCGGGATAGTTGCGGACATAAAGATACGCTGTCTTCCTAATCGGAAAAATAAATCTTCAGCTGCTTCTCCAATATCGATCGGCTGGAATTTAATATAAGTTGGTTCATCATCTTGATCGGCACTCCAAACCCAATTTTTGGGTTCAACTTCTAATTGATTTATTAATGTGCCCAGGTTAGAAACAAAATTATATGCAAAAGCTAGATCCTTTTCTTTATCTGCATAACTATCTGTAGTTATCTTTCTTCCTATCTTCTCTGCCAAGAATTCT
>Ga0255046_10000489_pt1 | contig 10685 bp, 14 predicted proteins | sample BC1_12_27_MG_FD_183632 | JGI IMG/M metagenome (GOLD analysis project Ga0255046, IMG submission 183632) | Seawater microbial communities from Strait of Georgia, British Columbia, Canada - BC1_12_27 | ecosystem: Environmental > Aquatic > Marine > Strait | place: Canada: British Columbia...
AAAATCGACCAATATAGCTTTTGATTTACCTTCTGATAATGTCATGTTTCGCATTCTTTGTATTGTAGATTTAATATCTTTCCCTCCTTCTGCGACAATAACACATTCTAATTCCGGAATATCTATGCCTTCACCAAAAACTGTTCCTATCAAAATTTTTACTTCACCGTTCCTAAAAGATTCTATAAAATTTTTTCTTTTTTCTTTCGATGTTGTTCCAGTCAAGATGAAATGATTCGTTCTATATGATGTCAACATGTTCGATATTTGATCTATTTGCGCTAGCCTGTTTGAAATTATCAATACACTCAATCCATCCATTGTTTTTCTTACAGCTAACCTAGAAATGATATTGTTTCTATATTCATTTTCATAAATTGCTTCGTTTCGCAATTTTTTACTCCAAGGTTCCCCTAATAATTTAGGTTTGGTTATGGCATACAGTTCAACTACTTGTTTTATCAAGTAACCATCTTTTATTAATTTTGATGTAGATATTTCATATTTTATATCGCCACAACAAGCTCTTAACCAAATTACTCCTGTTTCATTTTCTTTTTTAGAATCAAAAAACACAGTGGCAGATAAACCTAATCTATATTTTGCTTTACTTTCAAGAAGAACTTTTCTCCAAACATTACCTTTTCCACTTTTATGAATTTCATCTACAATGATCATATCGTAATTATTTATTAAAGATAGGTATAATTTGCTAGTGTTTTTCTTTTTGCTATGAAGCATAGACAACGATTGAATTGTGATAATGGTAATATCACCTTCTGAAGCTTCTTTGTCGCCGATTAGACCTATCCTGACGCCAGGAAGAGATGTTTTTAAAGACTCTTTAGTTTGATACAACAACATTGTGGATGGAACTATAAATAAAGTCTTTGCTCCAAGCCTTTTGATTATACCGGCTGCTGTTTTGGTCTTTCCAGATCTGATTGGCATTTTCAAAATGCCTCTACCTATATTTGGTTTTGAACAAAATTTTTCAATTGCTTCTTTTTGGTAATAACGAAGTATAATTTTATCATTCCAATTGAATTTTTTTTTGTTTATTTCTGTAAAACTAGATTTGAGCGAAAAAGAAAAATTGTTATTTTTTATTATTTTTTTCACAATATTCAAAAATCCTATTGGAATGATAACATCACCATTTCTTTGTATTTTTATAGTATGTATTTTGCCATCCCAATAGCCATTTATAAACGCAGGCGAAAAATTATGGCCAGATGTTAAATAACTAGTCTCCTCATCTAATATTTTCAACATTTGCGAAGGTACGTTTGTTATGTTTATGAAATTGTTCGTTAATTCTATAATCATCATAAGACAGCATATCACTAAAAATAGATAAATCAAGCGTTTAAAAAAAAATAAAAAAAAAAGACTTCACTTTGAGTTGAAATACAGTATACTGTATGAGAAAGGATTGAGATGAGTGATTTAAAAGATGAAATATTTCGTGCGAAACATATTGGGATGAGTAATTTATCTTCTAAACTATTACGTGCAAAAGATTTAGATCCTGTTTATAAAATGATTATAAATAATCTAAGAAATTATTTTGGGAAGGTAGTCTTAGAAAATCATGATTACTATAATGCATTTGATGCTAGTGGCGTTTTAGGAATAGCTTTTGCTACTGAAAAAGAAACAATCCTTTGGGATTTGATGTGGGGAGTTGAAGAAGAAGAAATTATGAAGTTTGAAAATAATATGGCAAAAAAGTTTGATCCAGATGAAAAATGAAAAAGTTTTTTAGGTTAGTACAAAGAAACGTATAACAAACTCTAAATAAAAAAAAAGGAAAATCTTCATGAACTATCAAGAAGATATATATGTCAAAGGAAGAAAAGGTTTAACATTTGAAAGGTTTTTCACAAGCGACACGGAAAATTCGCTTAGTGAACTTGATTGGGGTTATCGTGATTCTAAAATTGTAAATAATGATGGAACAATTATTTTCCAACAAAAAAATATTTTCGCTCCTAAACAATGGAGTCAAACTGCTATTGATATTATGGCTAGTAAATATTTTTGTTTTGATGAATCAGGAATCAAAGAAACTTCAATTGCGCAATGTATAATGCGTGTTGTCAATACGATTACCGATTGGGGAAAAGAACAGAACTATTTTGATACAGATACAGATTGTACGACATTTGAAGATGAATTGTCGTCTTTGTTATGTCATCAAGTTGTATCATTCAATAGTCCTGTATGGTTTAATGTTGGTGCAAAAAAAGAACCACAAACTTCAGCTTGTTTCATCAACTCTATCGAAGATTCTATGAATTCAATTATGGATTTAGCCAAAATTGAAGCAAATCTATTTAAGAATGGCAGTGGGACAGGAACAAATTTTTCTCCATTGAGAGGAAAAGGAGAAGCACTTTCAAAAGGCGGAGTTGCTTCAGGCCCGGTTTCTTTTATGAAAGGATTTGACGCATTTGCTGGAATTATTCGTAGTGGCGGAAAAATGCGTCGAGCTGCTAAAATGGTAATTCTTGATGTTGATCATCCTGATATTATGGAATTCATCAATTGTAAAGTTGTAGAAGAAAAAAAGGCGCATGCTCTTATAAAATCTGGTTACGATAATTCTTTAAATGGAGAAGCTTATTCTTCTATATTTTATCAAAATTCTAATAATTCGGTAAGAGTATCAAACCGTTTTATGGACGCTGTTGAGAATGATAAGAAATGGACAACTTTATGTAGAACAACTGGCGGAAAACACAAAGAATACGACGCTGTTCAAATTTTTCATGAGTTATCGAAAGCGATATACAGTTGTGGAGATCCTTCGATTCAATTTGATGACACAATAAATTCTTGGAATACTTGTAGCAATTCTGGAGACATCAACGCTTCTAATCCTTGTAGTGAATATATGTTTTTAGATAACACGTCTTGTAATTTAGCATCATTAAATTTAATGAAATTTCATAAAAAAAATGAATATAATGAAAATTTTTTCGATGTTAAATCTTTCAAAAAAGCGATCGATATTCTTATAACTGCTCAAGATATTTTGATAAATAAATCAGGTTACCCTACGAATGAAATAAAAGAAAATAGTATTAAATTTCGTGCTTTAGGGCTTGGTTATTCTAACTTAGGCGCCTTACTAATGGTCAATGGTTTTCCTTACGATAGCGTTGAAGGTAGATCTTTTGCTCGAGCAATTACGGCAATAATGACAGGAGAAGCCTACTTTCAAAGTGGACGAATTGCAAGTTGTTTAGGACCGTTCAAGGAATATATATCTAATCAGAAAAACATGAATAAAATTATTGAAAAACATACGCATTATTTAGATGGAATTTGGGTTGATTACGTAAATCTTTATTTAGTCAAAGCAGCAAAAGAAACTTGGCGTTCTATGATTGATTATACAAATAATTCTGGTTTTAGAAACGCTCAAGTAACTTTATTAGCTCCAACAGGAACTATATCTTTCGTTATGGATTGTGATACTACAGGTATCGAACCTGAAATGTCGTTAGTGAAATACAAAACATTTGTAGATGGAAATACAAAAGAGATAGTTAATAAATCAGTAGAAATTGCTTTAGGAAATTTAAGTTATAATAGTTTTGAAACGAGTGTGGTTTTAGATCATATAAAGAATAATGGTTCATTGGAAAAATGTAATATTCTTCATGTGGAACATATTCCAATTTTTGATTGTGCGTTATCTATTAAAAAAGATGGACGTTGTATAAAACCAACTGGACATGTTGATATGTTATCTGCTGTACAACCCTTTCTTTCCGGAGCTATTTCAAAAACAGTAAATATTCCTGAAGATTCTACTGTTGAAGACATAAAAAAGATCTTGTTCGGTGCATGGAAAAACAATTTAAAAGCTATTGCTATTTATCGAGAAAATTCTAAAAAAGTTCAACCTCTCGCAACTTTTAAAGAAAAAGATAAAAAAGTTACTAATATTTTAAAAAGATTGCGATTACCAGATGAACGAAGAAGTTTGACTCATAAATTTACTATAGGAGAACATGAAGGATACATCACTGTTGGAATGTATGATGATGGAACACCAGGAGAAATATTCATCAACATGTCGAAAGCAGGATCGGTAGTTAATGGCTTGATGGATTCTATAGGTATCGCTGTTAGTGTTGCACTTCAGTATGGAGTTCCTCTTGAAATATTTATAAACAAATATGAACACAGTAGATTTGAACCTAGCGGCATTACAAAAAATGAAGATATTCCTCTTGCAAAATCAATTTTGGATTATATATTCAAATGGCTTTCTTTAAAATTTGTAAAAGATAATAAAACTAAAACAGATGTTGTTGCATTAGAACAAAAAACAAACGATCTTACACAAAACGATAGCGAAGTTTGTAAAATTTGTGGTTCGTTTATGATGCGAAGTGGAAGATGTTTTATATGTCCCACATGTGGGACATCCAATGGGTGTTCTTGATGAAAGATTCCGAAAAATGTTGTGATAAACGTGTAAATTATATAGAAAATGAATTATGTAATGTTTTACAGATCGATAAAAATTTTTTCAAGAAGCAAGAACTTGATAGATTGAAATTAGAAATAAAACGAGTGAAAAGTCTTTGCAATATTCATGTTGGTTGCATTTCAAGATTAGATGAAGCTTTAGCCAACATAATTGAGATATTAGATAAATAAATTACCAACGACGTGGTTTACTTAAATGATTGTCTAACCAAGTTTTACCAGAATTTCTGAAAGTTGATGTTTGAGCGTATGCAGAGCGTTCATGTTCTGCATCTCGATAAATATGACCTCCAGTTAAAACAGCTGTCATAAAATTAGACAATTGCCATATCCCACCGCTAATCCATATTCCTAACCCTAACAAATAATTGCCTGTGATTACACCAACTATCGTTCCTATAATACAAGACAACATCATCAAGCTTTCAATTTGTTTGATATGTATCATTTCATGTTGCCAAATACGATGATAAATCGAATTATCCTTCCCTATTACTTTAGGATGAAACACTACGCCTCGACCAAAAGCTGTACTGTATTTCCATTTTGACGCAAACCAAGGTTTCCATTGAGCTAATAATATTCCATAAGGACCAAAATGAAGGTTTTCGGCGAAGAAAAATATTTTAGCTAACAAAATGATAGACCATCCTACGACAACTCCATACGGTGCAGTTATTGCAAAAAGTATCCATTTACCAAACTTGTTCATAATTCTTCCTGTTTTCTTTTTCGTTCATAATTATAAATTTTTTCATGCCACACATAAAGCAATGTTGTAAATCAACAGTAAAATTTAATTTCATATTTTCTCTTTCATGCAATTATTTTATTGAAAATTAAAAAACAATAGAAGATTGCTATTGTAAAAATCATACCTTTTAAAATTGTATAAAAATAAAATAATTTTTTTTTGTACATTAAAGATTCTTTTTCAAAAGTAGCTACAGAAGTTATAAAAAATACTGCTAACACAATAAGCAATAATGTATCTATATAAAGCATTGATTTATTCCTGTTTCCTTTTTCATTTTATTTTTCTCTCGGAAGATCGTCGAAACATAACGTTAATGCAATGATCAACAATAACACCCCTACATAAAACATTAGTTCGCTCCAAATATTATAGCTAAGTATGTCACGGTTGTAGCTACGATTCCGGTGCAAAACCAAAGTATTGGAGATTTGTACCACAAATTAGATTTACGTTTCAATTCTTCTTCCCTTTGTAAAGATTCATTTAATGTTTTTCTGATGTTTTCAATATTGTCTTTTTGTATTTTTGAAGCAGATTCATATAACAATGTTCTTTCACTTTCAATGTCATACATTTGTTTCATTTTATCAATTTGAATATGTAATTCAGGAATTTCTAATTTTGATCTACGGAGCATGTCAGCTTTGGCTAAAGAGAACCATACGCCACGTGCATCATCACGTTGCATCACAACACATGTCGATTTACTTGTAGCCTCTGATTCTCTTACACAGTTTGCATATGAAACTCCTTCTAAAGCTAAAATTAGAAAAAATGGAAGTATTTTTTTTATCATATTCAATCTCCTTTGTTGTATTCAAATTCAAGTCTATGAATCCCATCGTCAAGTATTTTCAAAACACGAAGAACGTTATAACCTTTAGTTGTAAAATTCCAAAATGATACACTGGTTTGTAATAAATCGTTTGCTATCATTTTTAACCAATCAACAGGAATTCTTATTTTATTATCTTCATCTATTTTCTTGTACAAATTTTCATAATGGAAATCTAAACTATGAAAATGATGTCCATGTTGATTGACTCCTTTAACAGGTTTAACGCTAAGGATTGTTTCATCAGAAACAATTGTCCAATCATCTAAAACGTATGAGTCAACGTCGCTCATTATTTGTTTGAACAACTTTAAATCTATTCTAAACATAAAAATTCCTTTCAAAAACCAGAATCAGAAAAAACATTAGCTATTTCTATGTCGCTTAGACCATCTAAATTTTCTGCATTATGAATTTCTATCACACGTTTTTTTGATAACGTAATGTCATGTTTCACTAAATTCAACTCCTTCTTTTTTAAATTTCCCCATTCTTCTAAAACTTCAGCCTTACCCTCCTTCCGGGATATTTCTCTAAGAGCCGCTTTAACTTGTATTGCATCATCAAGAGACTCAATGTTATTGGACGATGCTTTCCAAAGGAATAATGCTCCTAATGTACTAACAATTGCCACTATCAACGCCCATGGATTTTCTTTGATCCATTTCCATATTTTCTGCATGATCGTCCTGTGTCGAATTTTTTATATTTGATAAGTTCGTTCTTAGTGTTATCTGTAGTATGTAATAAATATTCCCATCGTTCACCTTCACGTTCAAGATACATCATAAAATGATTTGCGTCACATAGAGTTGTATCTATCCAACCAAAATCAAAAAATTCATCTTTTTCCAATTTTTCTACATTCTTGACTAAGTTTATATTGCAAAACAGATTATAATTTTTCTGATGATATTGGCTCGGAAAATAAACAGATGTTGCATTAAAATAACTACTTTCTAAACTAGTTATTTTCATTGGGTTTTCTTTATTCATTTTATGTTTTTATACTCCTGATATGCGATTTTATGTTGCTTATAATCGCAGAATAAAAAACCATAGCAGCGGCACCAGTTCCAGCATAATTCAAGATAGATCCTGCTATCCCTTCTCCTTGAAATGATTCAGGAACCATTATTCCCGGAAGTAAACCAATAATAGCTCCGATTACGATTGCTTGTGCTTTATACGTTATAAAATATACTCGTTTTAATCCAGTATACTTTGCTTCTACTTTTGTTTTTTTATCACCTAAAACAATGGTTTTGAACACTTCACTTAAGACTCCAATTATAATAATTGATACAATGTTAGGAGCGAAAAATAACCATTCTGTAAAATTTTGAATCATCTTAATTCCTTATCAACGAGGTACCATTTGTGCAAGATAGCCATCTATAGCTTTTGGATAAAAGTCATGTTCTGCTTTGAGTCCTTTTTCTTTCAATGTATAAATTGTATCATTTTCGTGAATTGGTATTGGGTGTTGATATATTATATGACCTGTATCAATACCTTCATCAACTAAATGTGCCGTTATTTTAGTTTCTTTCCATCTCACCGGTTTACCAGGTAGAAGGCCTAATGCAAATTCATAACCTTTTGTTCCTTGATAGAATTTTGTATCTGCCGGATGAATATTTATTGTTCCGTAATAATCAGGTTTGTTTAGTTCAAATTGTTTTAGGAAGTATTTTGTAAGAACTCTCATGTAACCAGCTAAAACAACAAATCTTATATCGTATCGTTTTATAGTTTCTAGTATTTCAAGTTCATGAGTTATTCGTTGTTTTCCTTCGTGAGGTATTACGAAAGAAGGAACATTATGTTCTTTCGCTACTTTTAAGACTAATGAATTAGAATTATTTGTAATAATGATTTTCGTATCGATTCTTTTGCAAGATTCTAATATTGCTTTCGCATTTGTTCCGTTGCCTGACGCTAAGATTGCCGTTGATATTTTTTTTTCCATCATTCTCCTCTTTTGTGGATTTTTTTTAAAATGTACTTCAATTGCCCTTCAATCTCATCTAACCTTTTTTCTATTTCTTTTATATTTACATTTATACCTCGTACAGAATTCATTAACTGATAGACATCAGGTATCATAGGTGGTTTTCTAACTTTAAAAGGAATTTTAGACTGTTTTTCTATTTCATCCAAGGAATTTTGGACGTTAGTTATGAATTCTTTTAAATTTTTTGGAGTCTGGTTTATTTGGTCAGGTAATTTTTGTTCCATCAATACATGATAGCAACGTCTGCTTCTTCGAGCAATGCTTTAAACTGTCTTTGCGATTTTTTCGACAAATTTAAATATACATCTGTAAAATTTGTGGTTCTATTGTTCTTGACTATGATGGATTTCATTTTTCTCGGAAGATGATCTATCCTTCTGATTAAGATCCGCTGGTCTTCTTTATGGGTAGCTGCTAACGAGTTGATTTCTTTCTGTTGACGATCTGTAATTTTATGATGATATTGTATTTCTGACGTAATAGTAGTCTCACATGTTGCAGAATCTGATACAGCTTTTCCAGCAAATCCTAAAGCAGCTAACGATAATGGGATCAAAATGGTGGCGATATACGTTCTCCATTTTGTGAGACCAGCAACTTCTTTTTCTGTCGCTGTGATAGATCTTCCGTTGTCGTTTATCTTTTGATCGCGATCTGATCTTTCACTTTCTAAATTTACGATTCGAGTGTTAATTGATTTTGAATGCGCCTCCAATTGTATTGATAAAACAGATGCAGATCTAGCATCTCTTGCGATGGGAGGAAGGATGTCGTCTTTGAGAGCCTTCACTCCGGCTGCGATTTCTGTGATTAGGTTTGAAGGATCAGACATTGTATTATCCTATTAGAATTCTATAGATGTATCGATACCACCTATCGCTGTTCCACCAACCAATATTTTCAGTTCTGACGAAATGTGAAATCTTCCATTGAGCCATTTTATTATATAGGCACTTTTTCCGCTTACGTCTATATCATCTGCCCATTCTCCATTTGAAGAAACTAATATTCCTCCAATAGACGAATTCATGACCATTATTCCGTGGTATGGATCTATAGCTAAACTACTACAAGAACCATATGATAAAACTCCTGAAGATTTTACCCAATTTTCACCATTGATATCGCTGGAAAGAAGTATGGTATCTTCCGTCAATGCCCAAAATTTTTGTCTATATTCGTCCCATGCAACATCAACTACTTCTGAACCAATAGGATACCATGAACCAGTTTCATCTGTATAACTCATTCCATTTGAGCTTCTGCAGATCATTTCTGTACCAGACGTATCTACTCCAACTGCTATAAACACAGTGCCAGAAGAGTTTTCCGCAAATGCATAAACTGTATGTAAGGTTGCTGGAACAACTGCGTTTGCAAACGCAGTTGATGGTGGATGGTTAGTATATTGTATTGGAGTTCCAACCCCGCCTACTTTTTGTTCAAATCCTGCTAAATATTTACCTCCACTAGTACAGTGTGCAGAACGACCATATAAATCTGTTGGAGCAATCATTGTAGCAGCTGCCCATGCTCCTGAAAGATCGTCTGCTGTATATTGAATAATTGCTCCCGACGCATCATTTCCTACCATTACAAGCAAATCATCGTCAGATGTTTGCATTAACGCTTCAATTGAAGTTGGAGTCCCTGTCCAAGATGGTCCATCATACCATACACGAAAAATGTTAGAATTAGTGTACTTAATATCTGCTGTTCCACCAACAGCAACCCAAAATCTAGGTGGTGTCGTATCTGAATTATATTCAAGAAAATCGGTTATTGATGCCGAAGTTATGTCATCTGTTGGCACATAATTTCTAGCAGCATATTCAGAAAGTTTACGCGGCATTGAAATTTTATCTAGTATTTCTTCTATTTGATCTTTAATGGAACCAGCTGTCACACTAACATCTCCTGCTTTAACTGAACCACCTTGATCAGTTATAGATGAAATAGCCGGAGAATCTACCCTTTCAGTTCCAGCACCGTCGCTAGTTAAATCTGTTATGATTTTGTCTAAAGCTACATCTGCATTTGCTGCAGGATTCGTTTCTGAATCTGCCCATGATGTTCTAGCTGCCGCTGTTAATTTCCCTAGTCCACGCACTCCTGTTGTTGATACAAGATCAGTTATTATTTTTTCTACTTGATCTACAATTGTGCTTTCTGGATTTGTTGTTCCATCAGCCCAATCAGAACCAGCTGGATAAACAAGAGAACTGGAAATGGATCTAGTAACTACAGTTTGATCTCCATTATCTCCGGCGCCTAAAACTGTGCCTAATCCTGTTCCAGTTACCGTTCCAAGATATGCATGGCCAGCTGTGTCACTTGTGTCTGCTTTTCTAACCGACGGGCCAAGCAACACGACTAAATAATCACTTTCAGTAGTAGATACCGTAGATTGCCCGAGGATGTCCGCTGTAGTGATCTTATTGTTTGAACCATCCCAAGACACTGTCAAACTTTCGATCGCTAGAGCAGCCGTTATAGCGCCACTAGCGGGGGTGACCATATAAACGATGGCTGTTCTTCCAGCGTGAGAATTACTGCTCTCACATGAA
>Ga0255046_10000490_pt1 | contig 10660 bp, 11 predicted proteins | sample BC1_12_27_MG_FD_183632 | JGI IMG/M metagenome (GOLD analysis project Ga0255046, IMG submission 183632) | Seawater microbial communities from Strait of Georgia, British Columbia, Canada - BC1_12_27 | ecosystem: Environmental > Aquatic > Marine > Strait | place: Canada: British Columbia...
CCGATGTCGTGACGCCCTCGTTAGTTCAGCGCGTCCTTCTTTGATCGCGCTCCCCGAGAGGATGCCAGGCACCTCCGGTGGACGTGCCCTTACCTCGCAGATCGCAGCGCGGGTGGGTGGGTGGCAGTCCTAATTCCTCATTCCTAATTCTTTACCACGAGCTCCGACATCAGCTCACGGATGTAATCATACTCATCGGTTCGGTTGATGGCCTCACGCATGCGCTCAACGTCCTCCGAGGTTGCAATGCCCTCGGCCAGGGCCGCAAACTTGCCGCCGATCTCATCATCGGTGAGCGGGTTGCGTGGATCGCCCTTTGGGTAATCGAGCTCTTTCTCCAGCTCGCGGCCGTCGGTCGTGCGGATGACGACCCGAACCCGTTGCAGCTCGGGGAAGACCGCCTCGATCTCGGGGTCGGCGATGACCTTCACCTTGTCGAGTTGGGCGCGGATCGTCGGGTCCATGATCTTGGCGTCGGTGAATTGGAGCGGCGTCACCTGGCGTTCGGCGACCGCCGCGGCGATCACGTAGGGGAGTGAGTGGTCGGCCGTCTCCTTGGAGCGCGGGTCGTACTTGGAGGGATCGGCGAGAATGTCGGCGGCCCGCGCCAGCGAGTAGATCGTGACCGTCTCGACCGCCTCTGGTGCGAGGTCGTTCTCGGTCACCAGATCGAGGGTGGCGGAGATGGGTGCGTGGGTGAGCGCCTCGGTGGGGAAGAACTTCATCCCGCACTGGAGGATGCGCCACGAATCTCCGAGACCGTCGCTGAGAATGTCGAACTTCCATTCCGAATCGAAGACGTGACTGAAGCCCTCCTTGCCGTCGAGGACATGTTCCGGACCGGTGTAGCCGCGTTCGGCGAGCAGGGCTGCCAGCACCCCGCTCTGGGTGGCCATCGGATCGACGGTGTTCTTCATCATCGTCAGCTTGCCGGCGGTCACCGAGCCCGTGGTGCAGTGGCGCGATGCCGAAATGCCGATCGCGTGCTGCATCTGCTCGGCGTCGAGACCGAGCATGCGGGCGGCGGCGATCGGCGCCGCGGCGGCGGTGAGGGTGGCGTGGTGCCAGCCGATCTCACGAACGCCGGGGAAGGAGACCTCGCACAGACGCTGCTCGAACTCGTAAGCAAGCGCGATGCCGACCAGTAGATCCCGTCCGGACCCACCGGCGCGCTCGGCCGCCGCCATGGCTGCGGGAATGAGGTCCGAGGGGTGTGAAGGGTCCTGCTTCCAGTAGATGTCGTTGTAGTCCATCACCCGGATCATCAGCGCGTTGAGCAACGATGCCGAGACCGGGTCCCACAGCTCGCCGGTGACCATCACCCGGCAATCGCCCGAGCCGGCGGTTTCGGTGAGCACTTCGCGCGCGATGTGGACATCGTGCTGCTGAGCACCGCCGAGCGCGCAGCCGACCGAATCCATCAGGAATCGCTTGGCCTCGTGAACGACCTCGGGTGGCAGATCCTCATAGTGGACGCCGGTCGCCCAGTCGGAGATGGTGCGGGTGATGGTCGACATGGAGTTCCTCCCGGTTCTCTCACTGTTGCCGCATCGCGGCGGCGAGATTGTAACCCGGAATCCACCCACCCACCCATTTCGGATTTCGGATTTGTCCCCCAATCACCTGAGGCAGTATGGATCTTGGCCAGGGTGTTTGGAGCCCATCTTGCTCATTGATCGATCCCGGGGAGGGTGGTTGGGAAATTCGAAATCCGAAATCTAGGATGCTGGAAGCGTATGATGCAGGCAGGAGGATCGAATGGTCGGAGAGCGCAAGACGGCGGCATGCCTTGCTGTTGGTTCGGAACTTCTCGGAGACCATCGCCTCGACTCCAACTCGCTCACCATCACCCGTGCCCTCGCCCGGCACGGCGTTACGGTGCAGGAAAAAAGAGTGGCGGGAGATTCGGTCGAGGGGGTCGCCGACGCAATTCGCGAGCTCCTCGACCGGCACGATCTGGTGGTGGTCACCGGTGGGCTCGGTCCGACGGCCGACGACGTGACCCGCGACGCGGTGGCTCGTGCCCTCGATCGCGGCATCGAACCGAATGCCGAGGTCGAGGCCCGGATCCGCGAGCGCTACGCGGAGCTCGGCCGAGACATGCCCGATATCTGTACCACCATGGCTCGGGTGGTGGCGGGCTCCAGGCCTCTTCGGAACGACCGCGGTTCGGCCCCGGGTCTGCTGATCGAGACAGATGGACGCATTCTGGCGGTCTTCCCAGGCGTGCCGTGGGAGATGGAGGAGATGCTCGAGCGCGACCTGGTGCCGGAAATCGCGCAATGGAATCCGGGCCTTGCGAAGATTTCCCGCACTCTGCTCCTCGGCGGGGTCGTGGAATCGGACACGGAGGTCGAAATCCGCCACCTCTATGAGAGATTCGGCCGCGAGAACATCACCATCCTCGCCTCCTACGGAGTGCTGCGCCTCGTGCTCTCCGCCGAGGGTGATGAAGTCGTCTCCATGCGGCAGCTTGACGCCATGGAAACCGCCTTTCGAGAGGTGCTGGGGGACGACGTAGCCGCCGTAGACGTGGATGACCTACCGGAGGTGGTCCTGGATGGGCTCAGACGGCGTCAGCAGACCCTGGCGGTTGCGGAGTCCTGCACCGGCGGCCTCCTGAGCGCTCATATTACCGACGTGCCGGGAGCCTCAGAGGTCTTTCTCGGGGGGGTTGTTTCGTACTCCAACGAGGCCAAGGAGAACCTCATCGATGTGCCCCACGAGGTGCTGCTAGAGCACGGCGCGGTTTCGGAAGAGGTCGCTCGGGCGATGGCAGAGGGCGTCCGTGCGCGGTTCGGCTCCGACTGGGGTGCTGGTATCACCGGCATCGCTGGCCCGACCGGTGGCACCGAGGAGAAGCCGGTCGGCCTGGTCCACTGGGCGGTTGCGGGTTCCGATGGGGTGTCGGCAAAGAGCCACGTTTTCCTCGGCGACCGATCGATCGTCCGCTTGTGGAGTCTCAACGCAGCTCTCGATCTCCTGCGGCGACGTCTGTTGGCGCTCGAAAGATGAATGACGGCTCGATTCGCGCATTCCTGGCCCTCGAGATCCCGGATCACATCAAGGCGCAATTGGCGTCGGCACAGGAGGAGTTGCGGGATAAACTCCCGCGGGCGAGATGGACGCGCCCGGAGGGTTGGCATTTGACCCTCAAATTTCTCGGTGAGGTTGAGCGCCCGGTCCTCGCCGATCTCGGATCCGAGCTCGCTCCCCGTGTTCGCAGCGTTGGCACGGTCGCTGTCGAGCTCGAACGAACCGGGTTTTTCCCGTCATCGAATCGACCCCGCGTGGCATGGGTCGGAGGTACAGCCGACAGAGTTGAGAAAGTAGTGGCAGCGGTCGAGGAGGCGTCCGAAATCGTGGGTTTCCCACGGGAGAGGCGCCCGTGGTCGGTCCATCTGACGCAGGCACGGTTGAAGTCGCAATGGCCGAAGGCCGCCGTCGATCGTTTTCTCGAGTGGGGAGACAATCTGGATCTCGAGCCATTCACATGCCGCGAGGTGGTGCTTTTCTCGAGTGATCTGCAACCCGGGGGCGCGGTGTACACTGCGCTTGAAAGGTTGTCCCTCGAGTGAAAATCGAGCTCGTACTGGTCCTGTGTGCTTACCTCCTGGGCTCATTGCCCACTGCGTTGCTGGTGGTCCGTCTGATGACCGGTGAAGACGTGCGGCGCAAGGGGTCGGGCAACATCGGTGGAACCAACGCGTTGCGGGCGGCCGGGTGGAAGGCCGGGGTTGCGGTGACGGTCATCGATGTGGCCAAGGGAGCACTCGCAGTGTGGCTGATGCAGCGGTACAACCCGGAGAGCGGCTGGGTCGCCGCCGCCATGTTGGCGGCGGTTGCGGGTCACTGCTACCCGGTGTGGTTGAAGTTTCGTGGCGGCAAGGGAGTGGCCGCGGGCTTTGGCGCCTTTCTCGTCATCGAGCCGCTCAGCGCGCTTGCCATATTGGTGGTCTGGTTCCTGGTGCTCGTGATTTCGCGATGGGTGGCCCTGGCGTCAATGGTGGGCAGCGCCGTCTTCCCGTTGGCGCTCAAGCTGATCGGCGAGCCCGACATGGTGACGTTGGTCTCCGTGAGCGCAGCCGCGGTGCTGATCATCTTTCGACACAGCTCGAACATCCGCAATATGTTGACGGGCGAAGAGGTCAAGATTGGTGACGATTCCTGGAGGTGATGTGTGAGGCTGAGCGTTTTTGGCGGTGGATCCTGGGGTACTGCGATTGCTCATCAACTGGCGCGTCGAGGGCACCAGGTCTTGCTGTGGGCGCGGGAGCCGGAGGTTGCCGAGGGGATCAACACCGAGCATCGCAATCCGCTTTTTATTTCTGACCTCGACCTCCATCCCGGGATCGAGGCGGTCAACGATCTCGGTGCCGCGGCCACTCACGCCGACCACTGGCTGTGGGTGGTGCCGGTGCAGTTCAGCCGTTCGGTAATGGAGGAGCTGGCCGGGGAGCTGAGAGACGGTGTGGCGGTCGTATCCGCGTCCAAGGGAATCGAGACCGAGACCCTGCGGCGGATGGACGAAGTGGCCGGCGAGGCGTTGGGTCTCGAGTCGAACAGATTCTGCTGTCTTTCGGGGCCGACCTTTGCTCGCGAGGTGGTAAGGGGCGATCCCTCGGCCGCGGTCCTGGCCTGCCCGGATCTCGAGCTTGCCGCATTCCTCCAGGAAGAATTTTCCGATCACCATCTTCGCTGCTACGCAGGCGCCGATCTGGTCGGCGTCGAGCTCGCCGGGGCTCTCAAAAACGTAATCGCCATCGCCGCCGGTATCGTCGACGGGCTCGGCCTCGGGTTCAACACGCAGGCGGCACTGATGACCCGCGGCTTGCACGAAATCACGCGCCTGGGGATTGTCCTCGGGGCGGAGGCCGAGACCTTTCGCGGCCTCGCCGGCATGGGTGACCTCGTCCTGACCTGCACCGGGGGCCTTTCGCGCAACCGGACGCTCGGGCAACGTCTCGGTCGGGGGGAGTCGCTGGAAGAAATCCTGGGTTCCATGCGGGAGGTCGTCGAAGGTGTTCGGACATCGCCCGCGGCGGCGCGGCTCGCCCAGGAGCATGACGTCGTCATGCCGATCACCGAGGCCATGAGCCGGCTCCTAAAGGGCGAAACCGATGCCCAGACCGCTCTCCGCGAGCTCATGACACGCGAGCTGAAGGTCGAGGCGGAACTGTAGCTCAGTGAGGCGCGCATTGGGGCATCGTCGACCCACAGTTAGGCGCGCGTTAGCCGGCCTTTTGCTCGTCCTTCGGGATGCGGAGGCCGGGAACCAGATTCCGTTCGGCAATGACGACAATCGCCTTGGGGTACTCGGGGCAGGCCATTTCACACAGACCGCAACCCGTGCAGGCTCCGCTGCCGATCAACGGCCGTCCACCGATCGACATGATGGCTCGGTCCGGGTAGGGACACGCGGTGTAGCATTTGTCACAGGTCTCCCCGTGGAAGGTCACGCAACGGCGAGGATTGACCCTGGCGATGCCCAGGCGCACCTTTTCGGGGCCGCCCGGGTCCACCAGCGCGCCATCGGGGCAGGCGGCGATGCACGGGAGCTCCGTGCACAGGTAGCAGGCCTTGGTGGATGGTTCGATCACCGGGATCTTTTCATCGCCGTCTTCGATCGTAAAGATGCTTGAGGTCGGACAGACCGGAACGCAGTCGCCGCAACCGGTACAGGCCGCGAGGAAGGATTCATCGGGTTTGAGGGCGCCCGGGGGGCGAAGCAATGTGGCGGGATCGTGTTTCGCGGCCCCGGTGGCAGCGGTGGACACACCGCGGAAGGTGTCCATCCAACCGGTGAGGAGATCACGCCGTGAACGGCGCCCGTTGTCGCTCATCGTGCAACCTCCGACGGCAGTGGGATCAGGTCCCAGGCGACGGGTTCTTCAATCATTCGCACCTCTGTCGATTCGAGAGCCTCGGCGACGAGCGCGTCAACGTCGAGCGTGCTCTCGGCCGCGTCCAACTCGGTCGCAGTCGAACGAGTGGCGGGCTTGTCTGGCAAGAGGAACGAGCAACAGTCGAAGTGCGGGAGAATCGATGTTTCGTAGGTCCCCATCCGACGAGCGATAGCGATGATCTCCGGTTTGTCGAGACCGATTAATGGACGCAATACCGGCATCGTCGCGACCGACTCGACCGCGCGGAGGTTCTGGATGGTCTGCGACGCCACCTGCCCCAATGACTCGCCGGTAATGAGGGCGTCCGATCGCACGCGTTGCGAGGTTGATTCTGCCAGCCGAAGCATAAAACGACGGTAGAGCAGCACTCGCAGCTCGGCCGGACAGCGAGCTGCGATCTCCTCCTGGATCGGCAGGAGCGGCACCATTGCGAGCCGAGCGGGGCCCTGGTACCGGATCAGGATTTTGATCAGGTCTTCGACCTTTTCGAGGCTTGCAGGGTCGGTCCTTGGTACTGAATGAAAGTGGACGAAGTCGAGCCGCATTCCCCGCTTCATCAACAGGTAGGCAGCCACGGGCGAGTCGATGCCACCCGAGATCAAACACGTGGCTCGGCCGCCGACGCCGACCGGCAGCCCGCCGGGACCGTTGACGCGCTGGGTCCACGTGAAGAGGCCGTTTTCGTCCACCAGCACGTGGATGGTCAGGACGGGGCTACTGAGGTTGACAGGCCAACCCGTGCGATCCTGAACGAAGGTGCCGAGGGCGCGTTCGATCTCGGGCGAGGTCATTGGAAAACGCTTCTCCGAGCGCTGGCAGCGGATCGCGAAGCTTGACGGTGTCATGTTTTCGAGGAGAGGGCCGAGGTGGGTCTGAAGATCTTCGATCGTGTGGCCTGCGTGCTCCACCGCCATGATGGCGCCGATGCCGAAGACGGCTGTCAGACGGCGAACTGCCTCGGCGAAGGGTACAGACTTTTTGAAGGTGATCAAAACCCGCCACGCCGGTCGTGTCACCGACGCCACCGGCAGGTCGGAGAGGGCTTTGCGAACGTTGTCGGTGAGCGTGCGTTCGAACCAACGACGGTTGCCGCCCTTGAGGCTGATCTCCGATGTGGTTGCGAGAACTCGGGTCACTTCTTCCATCGCATGAGGTTAGCATCCGATTCCGTCTTCGTGCCCGATCTGCTGACAGCCGAGCTGTTGAAAACGCAAAGACGCAAAGACGCAACGAAGACGCGAAGAACATATTTTGGGTTTTCCTTGGCGCTCGTCTTGGCGGCCCTCGCGTCTTCGCGGTTTCAAAGCCGTTGCGGCGGGCGAAACGCTGCCAGAGGGGTGGTGGTAGCATGACGGAAACGAGGCTATAGCAGGAATCTGATGGCAAGAGCACCGGAGCCGGCTGCCGTTGTCCATATGGTGAAGGACGGAGGACTCATGTCCGAGATCGAGCGAAACGGGGTACGAATCCACTTTGACGATATCGGGGCTGGTCCACCCGTGGTGCTTGGCCACAGCTTTCTGTGCTCTGGCGAGATGTGGGGCCCACAGGTCGGTCCTCTTTGCGACCGATTTCGTGTCGTAAATATCGACGAGCGTGGCCACGGTCGTTCGGGGCATCTCACGGAGCCATTCGACCTGTACGACATGGTCGATGACGTGCTGGCGGTGCTGGATCATCTCGGCGTCGAACGCGCTGTCTGGGCAGGGCTTTCGATCGGCGGCATGGTGGCGATGCGGGCGGCGATCACGGCCCCGAAACGCGTCTCAGGCCTCATCCTCGTCGACACCCACGCCGGCGCGGAAAGCCCTTATAAAAAACTGAAGTACCGGGCGATGGCCCTTGGTGTGAAGACGATCGGTGTACGGCCACTTCTCCCCGGGATCTCCAAGCTCATGTTCGGTTCGACGACCCGCCGACACAATGTCGAGTTGGTGACAGCCTGGGAGGAGAGGTTCGCATCGGTCGATGTGCCGTCGATGCTCCTGGGTCTCCGTGCCGTGATGAGACGTGACTCGGTAATCGATCGACTGCGGCAGGTTGAAGTCCCGTCGCTGGTCATCGTGGGAGACGAGGACATTTCCCTGCCGCCGCCCTGTTCGAGAGAGATCGCCTCCGCCCTCCCGAACTCGTCTCTGGTGGTCGTTCCGGAATCGGGCCACCTGTCTTCTCTCGAACAGCCTGAAGCAGTGACGAAGGCGATGATTCAGTTCCTGGACGATTGAGAGGATGCCAGGCACGCCACATTGTCGATGAGGACATCGACAATGTGGGAGCCAGGCACCTCCGGTGGACGCGTATTGCTTCCGATTCCGCAACGTGGGCAGAGGATGCCAGGCACCTCCGGTGGACGCGCCCTTGCCTCGCAGATCGCAACGCCGGCGAGTGGGTGGCAGTCCTCATTCAGAATCGTTTTCGTCAGAAAACGATCCGAATCGGCTCCGCAACGAAGCACAGCACAAAAATGATGATCGCGATCCAACCGATGAACTGGCGCCGGCGGTCGAGGGGTTGGTCCTCGTCCCACAGTCGCGGGTGCTGAGGTTTCATGAAGAGGGCGATCACCACCCACAGCCACCAGCCGGGCCAGACGAAACCGAGTCCCGCGAGCACGCCGAGGAGCGGCCACGCCATGCGCCGGTGCCAGCCTCCGAAGAGCGCGTAGCCGATGTGGCCCCCGTCGAGTTGGGCAAAGGGCAGCAGGTTCAGGAGAGTGACGAGAACCCCGAACCAGGCGGCGACTCCCGTCGGGTGAAGCCACAGGGTCATGTCGTCGCCGAGTCCGGGCCTCAGCACGGCTTCGAGCAATCGGTAGACGAGCGGTTCGCCGAACTCGAGATAGGTGCCCTCAACGACCGATTTGCCGACCTCGGATGCCGCGATGCCGTAGGCCAGAAACGGAACCAGGGCCACAAAGCCCGCGATCGGGCCGGCGGCGCCGACATCGAGGAGCTGTCGTTTGTCTCGAATCGGGTCCTTGATGCGGATCACCGCGCCGAGGGTACCGATGCCCAGAACCGGGATTGGAAAGGGGATAAAATAGGGGGGCGTGGCGGTCAGGCCATGGCGTCGAGCGGCGGTGTAGTGTCCGAGTTCGTGACACCAGAGGATCGTCAGGAGCGGGATAGAAAACTTCAGACCGGCGATGTAGACCCGCGGGTCGGTCAGCAGCTCGAAAAGTCCGAGCTGAGCCATCTCCGTGGGAAGGCTGCCCCAAACAAGACCGCCGACCATCGTCGTGCTGGCGAAGGTCGCCAGAAACAGGACGATGTGAAGCCACCACCGGGGGCGGTAGGTCGGAGGGGGCAAAGGAAAAACCCCGGCGTGCGAACCGCCGGGGCCGGTACTTTCCTGGGAAGCGGGCGAGTCCACGCTCAGCTCATGTCACGTAATGCCTTGCCCGGTTTGAATCGAATGGTCTTACCCGGCGGAATCTCGACTTCGCGCCCGGTCTTTGGATTGCGTCCGATTCCGCGCTTGCGGTCCTTGACCTGGAAGACGCCGAAGCCTCGCAACTCGATGCGGTCACCGCGCAGGAGGGCTCTCTTCATGCCCTGGAAAAGGGCATTCACGGCCTCGGTCGCTTTTGGTTTTGGAAGTTCGGTGGCCTGCATGACCCGCTCGACCAGATCCGACTTGATCATCCACTCCTCCTTCCCCGGACGCGGGGACTTCAGAAGTTACCTGGAAGCTCAATCGCTGTCAAGGGTTAGCACTCAATTCTTCGAGTTTTGTCAGCGAGTTTGCCAGATCGGCACGTCTCAGAAAAAAACTCCCGCGCCGGCCGCGGGAGTTGAGACTGTTCGATTTGTGCTCTAGAACGGTACATCGTCAGCGTCGTCCGGGAAACCCTGGGCGACTGCGCCGTAGTCTTCGCGGGGAGCGCCGGCGCCGGAGCCGGAGCCGGACGATGGCGATCCGAGCATCTCCATCTGATCAGCGTGAATCTCGGTGAACCACTTCTTCTGTCCATCCTTTTCGTAGGTGCGAGTGCGGATCTGCCCTTCGATGTACAGCAGTTTCCCCTTGGTTACGTAGCGGTCGCAGACCTCTGCCAGTTTGCCCCAGGCGACGATGTTGTGCCACTCGGTGCGAGGGTTGCCATTCTCGTCCTTAAATCGTCTGTCGGTGGTGGCGAGCGAGAATTTCGCGAGGTTCGAACCACTCTGAGTGGCGCGGAACTCCACATCGCGACCCACATTTCCCACCAAAATGACCTTGTTGACACCCATGATTGTCTCCTCTCCAGCGCGGATGGGACGGCGGCAGCTTAGCACAGCGCCGAGCGCTGCGTTAAGCTGCCGAATTCTGAATTAGGAATTAGGAATTAGGAATTTCCAGCCACCCACGCTTGCCGCCTGATCGTCCGAGGCAAGGGCGTGCTCACCGGAGGTGCCCGGCATCCCGACATGATGATGTCCTCAACCTCATGTCGGCGTGCCTGGCATCCTCTCTGCCACAGGATTGCCTCGCTGCGGTCACCGCTTCACGGTGGTGGTGGTGATACCTTGGCGGGCATGAGCCAGGAGCGGCGCGTCGTCCGCCACGCTTCCCGGATGGCGGTGGTGACCCTGTTCTGCAGGATCAGCGGCTATCTGCGGGATAAGGCGCTGTTCTCCCTCTTTGGTGCGGGTCACCTCTACGACATGTATCGCACCGCCAACCGCATCCCCAACGCGTTCCGGGGCCTCTTCGCCGAGGGCACGCTGCACGCCGCGTTTGTCCCCACTCTCGCGCGGCTGACAGGGAAGGAG
>Ga0255046_10000491_pt1 | contig 10656 bp, 7 predicted proteins | sample BC1_12_27_MG_FD_183632 | JGI IMG/M metagenome (GOLD analysis project Ga0255046, IMG submission 183632) | Seawater microbial communities from Strait of Georgia, British Columbia, Canada - BC1_12_27 | ecosystem: Environmental > Aquatic > Marine > Strait | place: Canada: British Columbia...
AGAGCAGTCTACGGAAAAACAAGTAGCTCCGGAAGAAGCTGTTGAAGTTCCTAACAAAGTTAACCTACCTGAAAACGTAGAAAAACTTGTTGAGTTTATGAACGAAACCGGAGGAACTATGGAAGACTATATTAGGCTTAACGCAGACTATAGTAATGTAGATAGCGACGTATTACTTAAAGAGTACTACAAGCAAACAAAAAGTCACTTAGGTTCTGATGAAATAGATTTTTTATTAGAAGACAAGTTTGACTTTGATGAAGACATTGATGAGGATCGCGACATCAAAAGAAAAAAATTAGCGAAAAAAGAAGAGGTTGCAAAAGCAAAGAAGTTTTTAGACAGTTTAAAAGAAAAGTATTATTCAGACATTAAATTAAGACCTGGAGTTACTAAAGAACAGTCAGAAGCATCTGAGTTTTTTAATCGATATACCGAAAATCAAAAAGTAGCAAACACTCAACACGAAAAGTTTGTTTCGGACACTAAAAAATTGTTTTCACAAGATTTCAAAGGTTTTGATATCAAAGTAGGTGAAAAATCATTTAGATATGGGGTCCAAAACGCAAGTAAGGTTGCTGAAAGCCAATCAAACATTAATAACCTAATTGGGAAGTTCCTAAATGACAAAGGTGATGTAGTGGATACGAAAGGTTATCATAAAGCTATTTATGCCGCGGAAAATGTAGATACTATTGCAAAACACTTTTATGAGCAAGGCAAAGCTGACGCTGTTAAAGATGTTACTGCAAAATCTAAAAATGTTAGTAATGAAATAAGAGCAACAGCTCCTTCAGATATTAACATTGGAGGAATAAGAGTAAAAGCAATAAGCGGTGTTGATTCTTCAAAACTAAGAATAAAAAAGAAATTTTAACATTAAACAATTACCAAAATGGGAACAATTAACAATGCTTTTGGATCAATCATTCCATCGCAAAAACAACAATTATTAGATTCTAACTTTCTATCTTTTGATAGCGCTACAGGAGGAGGAACTTTCGCACAACAGTATTTACCTGAAATCTACGAAAACGAAGTAGAGCGTTACGGAAACAGAACTCTTTCTGGATTCTTGAAAATGGTAGGAGCTGAAATGCCTATGGCTTCTGATCAAGTAATTTGGTCTGAGCAAAACAGATTGCACATTGCTTACACAGGAGTAGATGTAGTATCTGCTGCAGCAAACACATTGAGTATTGATGTATCTTCTGCTGACGTAAACAACGTAATTTCAGTAGACTCTACTATCGTTATTATCAACGAAGCTACTGGAGCTGAGGTAAAAGCTGTAGTAACTGCTTCTGATACTTCTAACGGTAACTTAACAGTAGCACCTTACACTGTTCAAAACCTTGCTGTAGGAAGTCTTTTTGCTGATACTAGTACTGCAAAAATCTTCGTATACGGTTCTGAGTACGGAAAAGGATCTACTACACCTAACATTGTAAGCGTAGAGCCAGAATTGACACAATTCTCTAACTCTCCAATTATTATTAGAAGCAAATATAGCGTATCTGGATCTGACACAGCTCAGATTGGATGGGTAAACGTTGCTACTGAAGAAGGAGAAGACGGATACTTGTGGTACTTGAAAGCTGAATCAGAAACTCGTTTGCGATTTGAAGATTACCTAGAGATGTCTGTAGTAGAGGGAGAATTAGCTTCTGCAACTGGAGCTGGATCTGCTGCTGCTAACGGAAACAAAGGTACTGAAGGTCTTTTTGCTGCTATTGAAAGCAGAGGAAACGTATATACTGGATTTGACGCTTCAACTGGACTTGCTGACTTTGACACAATTCTTAAAAACTTGGATACTCAAGGAGCTATTGAAGAGAACATGCTTTTCTTGAATCGTTCTGTATCTTTAGGATTTGACGATATGCTTGCTGGTCTTTCTGCAGGAGCAAACGGAGGTACTGCATACGGATTGTTCGAGAACTCTGAGTCTATGGCTTTGAATCTTGGATTTACAGGTTTCCGTAGAGGATCTTACGACTTCTACAAAACTGACTGGAAATACTTAAACGACGCATCTACTCGTGGAGCTTTGGCAACTGCTGCAGCATCTATCGAAGGAGCATTGATTCCAGCTGGAACTTCAACTGTATATGACCAAATCTTGGGAACTAACATTCGTCGTCCATTCTTGCACGTACGTTATAGAGCTTCTCAGGCTGATGACAGAAGAATGAAAACTTGGTTGACTGGTTCTGTAGGTGGAGCATTCACATCTGACTTAGACGCTATGGAGGTAAACTTCTTGTCTGAAAGATGTTTGTGTGTACAAGGAGCTAACAACTTTGTATTATTCAAAGCTTCCTAATCGGGAGTAAATTACTGTAAATTTTACCCTCGTTGTATATACGGGGGTAATCTTTACTTTTTTTAAATTATTTAATTATATTATATTATGGCAACAAAAAAAGCAGCTGCGCAACCCGTAGCTAAACAAGTAGAAGAAGTATTAGTAAAAACACCTGTTAAACAACAACCAGCAAAACCAAAGTGGGAAGTTAAAAACAGAACTTATATTTTAAAAAATAACAAATCACCATTAACACATACAATTCCATCTAAGCATTCTGCTAAGTATTCTTTATTGTATTTTGACAAAGAAGAAGGAGTTCAAAAAGAACTTAGATATGCTACAAACCAAACTTCTCCATTCAAATCAGAACAAAAAGGAGAAGCTACTATTGGGCATATTATTTTTGACAACGGATCTTTAATTGTACCGAAAGAAAAGCAAAACTTGCAAAAGCTTCTATCTCTTTATCACCCTTTAAAAGATAAAATTTATTTTGAGTTTGATAACGTAGAAGTTGCTGAAGATGAACTAGATATATTGGAATTGCAAATTGAAGCCTTAAATGCGGCTACTCAAATAGATATTGAACAAGCTGAAGCTATTATGCGTACAGAGATCGGTTCTAAGGTATCTAATATGAGTTCTAAGGAGCTTAAAAGAGATTTGCTATTGTTTGCTCGTAATAATCCTTATTTGTTCTTAGAATTGTCTAACGACGAAAATGTAGAATTAAGGAATACAGCGATTATAGCAGCAGAAAGAAACATCATTAAATTATCTCAAGACCAAAGAACATTTACTTGGGGTGCTAACGGCAGAAAATTAATGACAGTTCCTTTTGATGAAAATCCTTACTCAGCAATGGCTGCGTTCTTTAAAACAGATGAAGGAGTAGAAGTATTTAGGTCTATAGAGAAAAAACTTAAATAACACGTAATATAAAAATAGAGGGGATAGTTAACTCTGTCCTCTCTTATATTACATAAAAACAAAATAAATGGCAATAAGCGTAGATACTGTATACAAAACAGTTTTATTAATACTTAACAAGGAACAACGTGGGTACATGACTCCTGATGAGTTTAATAAAGTAGGTGCTCAGGTTCAGCTTGAAATATTTGAAAAATATTTTGAAGATCTTAATCAATTAACGAGAATTCCTCAAAATGATATGGATTATGCTGATAGGGTAGCTTATTTAGACCAAAAAATGTCAGTATTTAAAATATACGGTTCTCCAATAGCGCTAAGCAGTACTGGGCTAGCAAGTTTACCAAGTGAACTTCACACTATCGGAACAGTTACTATGAATGATGTTGAAGTAGAAAGAGTTTCAAGAAACGCTTACTATAATTTAAAAAAATCTCCTTTAACAAAACCTTCTGTATCTTTTCCTGTTTACTTATTACAAGGGAATGGAATTCAGCTAGACCCTTTTAAAAATTCAGCATCGATTTTGCAAGAAATAGTTTTAGACTATGTTAAAACGCCTACTAGTCCTAAGTGGAATTATTCAGTTGGAAGTGTGGGTCAGTTTATTTTTAATTCTGTAGATGCAGGAACCAATCCTTCTGTAAACTTTGACTTACACAGCTCTGAACAAACAGAAGTAATTTTAAGAATACTTGCTTATGCGGGTATTATTATTAGAGACCCGAATATTGTGCAAGCAGCAATGTCTCAGACACAACAAACAAACATTAATGAAAAAAGCTAAATAAATGGGATTAATAAACGAAAACAATCGCCAGTATTATGCAGGCTCTCAAAGCTTTTTATCTGCATCGGGTATAGGTCAAGCTTTTACTACTACATTTGACACTAATTTAGTTTTTGGTAGTTATAATCCTTTAGAAGCTAATTACGCTTTAAATAACTTTAAGCTTTATACAGCTGCCTCTGGAATTTTAACCTACACAGAATACACCGGAGATTATAGCGTTGCTGGCAATACTATAACTATAAGCGGTAATTTAGATGCCGACACATCTGTAGTTGTTCAGTTAAAATCTCAATCAGGAGGTAATTACGGAGCTCAGGATGCTTATGGCAATACTGTTGAAGACAACTGGGGGTCTTATTCTTATATAAAATTAGATGAAGTAATTAACAACTTCATAGTTGGATATGTAGGAGCAGGAAAGCTTATACCAAGCGTAAAAAGAACAGATGTTATATTCCATGCTAAAAGAGGATTGCAGGAATTTAGCTACGATACTTTAAAAAGTATTAAGTCTCAGGAGTTAACTGTACCTAATAGCTTAAGCGTTCCAATACCTCAAGACTACGTTAATTACGTTAGAATGTCTTGGATTGATAAGTCTGGTATAAAACATATTATATACCCTACTACATTAACAAGTAATCCAAATAAAATGCCTTTGCAAGATAGTAACGGCGTTCCTACTCAAGATAACTTTAATAATAACACACAAGGTACTTCTATTACAGAAGAAAGATGGGATACTAACAACATAGGTGAAATAAGAAATGATATTGAAGATGTTTTTATAGGAAGAACAGATGCTTATGGAGGAAGATACGGTATTCAACCTGAAGTTAATCAAGTTAATGGTTGGTTTACAATAAACGAAAGAGAGCATACTTTTTCTTTTTCAAATGACTTGGTTGATCGCATAATAATTTTAGAATACATTTCTGATGGGCTAGCATATGATATGGATACTAAGCTACCAAAAATGGTAGAAGAAGCCATGTATGCTCATTTAAGCTACTCTATTCTTGCCGGAAGATCTAATCAACCAGAATATGTAGTTAGAAGATTAAAACAAGACAAAAGCGCTAAACTAAGAAATGCTAAAATTAGACTTTCTAATATAAAACTTTCAGAGATTACCCAAGTTATGAGAGGTAAATCTAAACAAATAAAACACTAATTGAATGGCAGAAGTTAAAAATAGCTTTCTTGGTTCTAAAATGAATCAGGATTTAGACGATAGACTTGTACCCAATAACGAATATAGAGAAGGTTTAAACATATCTGTTTCTAATTCAGAACAAAACGACGTAGGAGCTCTTCAAACCGTGTTAGGTAATCAATTAATAGCCTCTACAGGTGAAACTATTATAGGTTCTTTCGTAAGCGAAGCTAATAATACAATATTTTTATTTTCGACTGACTACACAGACATATCGTCAAACAGCCTCAACAACTTTGCTCCAACTAATGCTTCTTGTAAAATATACTCGTACAATGTTTTAACAGATACTTTAACCACTTTAGTTAGTGGTTTTTTCTTAAACTTTTCTACAACTCATAATATCTACGGTGTAAACTTACTTGAAAACTTATTATTCTGGACAGATAATAGAAACCAACCTAGAAAAATAAACATTCAAACCGCTGCTAATAACAGTAGTTATTATAGCTCTGAAGATCATATTTCAGTAGCTAAGTATGCACCGTTTCAAGCTATACAATTATATAAAGAAACAACGCCTGGCTCTGGAGTATACAAAACAACGATGAAAGATGTTACTAGTGAGTTTCTTCCAGACGGCGAAGACAATCCCGACTACCAAGTAGACGGTGATGGCAACCCTAATTACGCCGGGGACAAAAACTACTTATCTGATAGATTTGTAAGATTTTCTTATAGATTCAAATTTGATGATGGAGAGTACTCTATAATGGCTCCTTTTACTCAGCCAGCATTTATACCTAAGCAAGATGGTAGCTTTATAGACAAGTATAATAATGGATCTTTAACAGAGTCTGACGAAGATGACGCTTATAAAAGCTCTATAGTTAAATTTATGGAAAACAAAGTTAACAATATTAAGTTAATTATTCCATTTGAATATCCTATTAATGAAGTAGGAGAAAAATTAAAAGTAAATCAATTAGAAATACTTTTTTCAGAGTCGGATTCCAATCTAGTAAAATCTGTAGAAGAGATACCTGTTAGTTATCTTAATAGTTTTGATACTTTTTATGAGTACGATTACCAGTCTACTAAACCTGTTAGAGTGTTACCATCAGGACAAACTACGAGAGTGTATGACAAAGTTCCGGTAAAAGCTTTAGCTCAAGAAATAATAGGTAATAGAGTTGTTTATAGCAATTATATAAATAAACACACAGCGCCTCTTACTTTAGATTATTCTGTAAATGTTTCGGAAAAACTTCCTTCCAGTAGTTCTAACACTAGTAGAGCATTGGAGGAATACCCAGAACATACACTAAAGCAAAATAGAAACTATCAAGTTGGTATAGTATTAAGTGATAGATATGGTAGACAGTCAGGAGTTATTTTAGCTGAGAACACAGCTTCTTTAGTAACTAACACGGGTGAAGAATACGGAAGCTCTACTATCTACTCTCCTTATAAGGTAGAAGATCCAAAATCTTTCTTTGGTAATTCTTTGAAAGTTTTGTTTAATTCTGCAATAAGCAGCACGAGATCACCTTTAACTGAGTTCGATAATCCAGAAGAAACAGGCGAACCTGGTTTATATGCAGAGGCCGGTCAAGGAATTGTCAATACTCTGTCTGTTGGAGGAAGTGGAACAGGTTATACCGCAGGTACTTATGACACTTCGGTGACAAGCGGGGGAAGCGGTACAGGTCTTAGAGTTACAATAACTACATTTAACGGCTCTATAACAGGAGCACTGGTTGTAGAATCAGGTTCGGGATATAATGTTGGAGATACTATTGGATTAACCGGAGCAGGTGGCGCAAACGGTTATTTACAAGTAGCTTCTTTAGCAGAAGCATTGAATCCGCTAGGATGGTATTCTTACAAGGTTGTTGTAAAACAAACAGAGCAAGAGTACTACAATGTTTACGTGCCAGATATTATTTCTGAAATATCTTCAGGTGCTGGAGTAGAAGAAAATATTGTATATGTTTCTTTAATAAATGACAATATAAATAAAGTGCCAAGAGATTTATCGGAAGTTGGGCCAGATCAAAAAAGTTTTAGCAGCAGTACTATTCTTTATCCTAGAGTAGACACGCCTTCTCCTTCAAATAACACCTACAACGAGATGTTTGATACTACTAGCGAAGGTTCTTTTGTTGGTACCATAGCTACGTTAAATGATTTAACAGGTAGTGACCAATCTGGAAACCAAGCAATTTACCAAGCAGAATCTAATCCTCTAATTGGTAAAGTATTAACACCTTATGTTATAGGTAAACCTTATCACAATAACACTTCTATTGTTTTAGGAGTGCTAGAAACAAAGCCTACGGAGTCTTTACTAGATATATATTGGGAAACTTCAACATCAGGTCTTATTAGTGAATTAAATGCATTAGTGGCTAGCAGTAATCCAAATGAACCTAGCTATATAGTGAATTGGGATTTTAATCTAGATGAAGCAGACGTTACAGGTACTTCTGTTTCTACAAGTAGTTTTCAACCAAGAACAAGTTTTGGAGATAGTTTTACTTCTACCATTGCTTTAAATAGTGTTATAGACGGAACAGGAGTGGATAGAACTTCGCAGTTTACACTTACAGGAAATTCTAATGATGGTTACAACTTTGAAACAACAGACCAAAGCTTTTACTACGGATTCAATGCTTCTATAAAAGAAAGCTATACTTTTAATTTAACAGTAACAAATACAGACTTTTCTCCTGCTATTAGCACAGAAATGATTTTAACAGGTAGCTTAAGTAACGTAGCGCCTACTATAGATCCGTTTACACCAGCAAACCCGTTTCCTCAAACATATTTAGACATGTCAAATCCTATTTGTACATTTACTGGTGAGAACGGAGCAATTGCAGGAGACACAAGAGATTTATCTTGGACATTCGATAATGGCTTATCTGAAATAACTTCTTATGTAGGTGGTTCATATCAACCTACTACATTTTACTTGACTCCTTATTACAATAATTCAGCGCAATTAACATACACGTACTCTGAATCAAACCCACCTGATAGAACAATTAGCTTGAACATAGTGCTAACGGATGCCGGAGGACTTACAGACACAGTTTCAATAGCAGTTGATTTTAACCAAGGAGAGTTTGACCCATCGCAATTTACAACAGCTTTTGATCTTTAATAAAAAATAAAAAACACAAAAAATGGCAATAAAGCAATACACAAAAAAATTAATTGAAAACGCTATAGACCAGCAGTTAGCTGACAACTCTAGCCAAGCTATTACAGCTGCAAACGTTAGAAGCGTAGTAAAAGACTATATGACTAGCTCTATGTATGCTCCTGTGCTAATTTATTCAGGTATTATAAAGCACGACGAAGGATCTGGAACTGCTGCAGAGTCTATAAAAGAACTGTACTTTAATCCTGATTTTTTTGCAAAGCAACTAGTGAACGACCCTACTAACGCTTACAACATATACAAGTTAAGCAATACAACAGCAGCTGCATCTAATAATTCATATACCGTGAGTCCAAGCGGAGGAAGCGGAGAAGGTTTAGTAGTTACTTTGACTGTTTCAAGCAATACTATAACCGCTATGGAAATAAACCAAGCAGGTGGAGGTTACAAAGAAGGAGATGTATTAGTTTTTACCGTTGGAGGGAGTTCTATTAACATGACTTATAACGCAGCTATTAGAAAGACGTCTGGAGCTGTTTTTAATATGACTCAAAACACGGATAACACGTTTATGAATCACAAAATAAATAATACTATAGTATCTGCTACTCCAATGGATTTTAGTCTTGGGACCAACGAGTCTTTTTCTGTTCAAAATGAAGTAACATCTTTAAATACAATAGTATTAAAACTAGACACAGGTAGTACTTATAATGATCACTATCAACACATTCAATTATACAGAGTAGCTGGAATTTAATAAAAACAATATATGGGAGCAATAGTAGAAGTAAAATTTTTTAATTCTTTTATACTAAGTAAAGTTGTAGATACTACTAGCGGAACAGCTACTGACGCTAAGCCTGTATGGAAATACGCAGCAAATGCAGAAACTAATCCTGCTAGAAACTGGTACATAGAAGAATCTAGAATTAGAGGAGGGTATAACAATGTAAGTGTCGATCTAGGCGTAAAAGCTTATTTAGTTGAAAGCACAAATGAAGCTTCTAATTTAAGCAGCGGAATAATATATTCTGGTTTATACAACTCTAGAACAGACGTTAATGAAACTAATCAGTTTCCAGTAGGGCAAGATATTACAAGGAACGTAGACCCTTCTAACGGCAGCATTCAAAAGCTATATGCAGAAGATACTAATTTAATAATATTTCAAGAAAATAAAGTTAGTAAAGCGTTAATAGATAAAGACGCTATATATTCAGCTGAAGGCGGAGCTATAACTACCTCTGCGGCTCAGGTTATTGGACAAGTAGTTTCTTATGCTGGAAATTATGGAATTAGTAAAAACCCAGAAAGTTTTGCTTCGTACGGCTACAGAAAATACTTTACAGATAAAAATAGAAATGCAGTATTAAGACTTTCAAGAGATGGTATAACTGAAATATCAGCTTACGGTATGAAAGACTTTTTTAGAGATAACCTAATTAGTTTAGATACTCCTAGTGTAAAAGGTAAAGCCGTGGGAGGTTTTGATGTACATAATAAAAATTATGTAGTGTCTTTGCAATCAGGTAACCCAAATGTAGAATATAAAACATTGTCGTTTGATGACAGCGTTAATGGATGGGTTAGCTTTTATTCTTACGCTCCTAGTTTTTCATTTAACTTAAAAAATAAATTTTACACTACAAATCAAACCGGTTTATACTTACATAATTTTGAAAACGCGACGTCTAATACTAAAAACTCTTTTTATGGAGTTGGTTTTGATTCCAGCGTTAAGTTTGTGTTTAATCCACAAGCTTCTTTATCGAAAGTTTTTCAAACTATAAACTACGAGGGCAGTGACGGTTGGAAAGTAACTGGAATAAACAGTACTAGTGATGTTGGTTCAATTATATATAGCAGACTAGAAGGTACTTATGATTCTGCAAACCCACCAAATACAGGTTTACTTGCTTCTGTACAGCCGTTTTACAATGCTGGTTTTACTCGGAAAGAAAACAAATACCATGCGATTATAAAGAATGAAACAGCAGCTCAAGCTGGAGAAGTTGTTTTTGATTCAAGTATTTCTGGAATTCGAGGATATTTTGCTACAGTAGAAATTAAAACTGATGATTCTACGAACCCAGGAAGCACTAAAGAACTATTTGCAGTATCTTCTAATTATGTAGAGTCTTCATATTAAATTAAATTAAATGGAATTAAGTACCAGAAAGCTTAATGAAAACGATTGGGACACGTTAGTTTCCTGGTGGTCAAGGTGGAAAGGGTGGCAACATCCTCCTAAGGATTTTTTACCAGACAATGGCACTGGAGGTATTATTGTGTAT
>Ga0255046_10000492_pt1 | contig 10655 bp, 6 predicted proteins | sample BC1_12_27_MG_FD_183632 | JGI IMG/M metagenome (GOLD analysis project Ga0255046, IMG submission 183632) | Seawater microbial communities from Strait of Georgia, British Columbia, Canada - BC1_12_27 | ecosystem: Environmental > Aquatic > Marine > Strait | place: Canada: British Columbia...
GCAGATTTTGCACAACAGTATTTACCTGAAATTTACGAACAAGAAGTAGAGCGTTACGGTAATCGTACACTATCTGGATTCTTACGTATGGTTGGCGCTGAAATGCCAATGACTTCTGATCAAGTTATTTGGTCTGAACAAAACCGTTTGCACATCGCTTATGATAACTGTATTATAAATGCAGGTGTAATTGAAGTTGCTCCTGCTGCAGGCGCTGCTACATTGCAAAATGTTATTTCTGTAAATGATACAGTAGTAATTCTAGACACGGTAACAGGTGCTGAGCAAAAAGGTATTGTTACTGCTTCTGTACCAGCTGTTGTTGCTGGTGCTAATGGTTCTATTACAGTTGCTAACTGGGACGGAACTGTTGGTGGTGCTGGATTAACTTCTGGTAGTATCAAGGTATTTGTATATGGTTCTGCTTATGCAAAAGGAACTAGCATGCAAAATGGTGGTACTGTTGCAGCTGGAACACAGCCACGTATTTCTGTAACTCCTCAACTAACTCAATTTTCTAACTCTCCGATCATTATTAGAGATCAGTATGTAGTTAGTGGATCTGACATGGCTCAGATTGGTTGGGTTGAAGTTGCTACTGAAGACGGTACTTCTGGTTACCTATGGTATCTAAAAGCTGAATCTGAAACTCGCTTGCGTTTTGAAGATTACTTAGAGATGGCATTGATTGAAGGTGAGTATAGCCAAATCGGCGCTGGCGCTGGTGTAGGTCAAGGTGTTGTACCTGGTACTGAAGGTTTATTTGCTGCTATTCAAGCTCGTGGTAACGTAGAAGTAGGATTTACTGCTGCTAACGGACTAGATGAGTTTGATAACATTCTTAAAAACCTAGATACTCAAGGAGCTATTGAAGAAAACATGTTGTTTTTACAACGTCAAACTTCATTAGATTTTGATGATATGCTATCTGCTATTTCTGCTGGTTCTGCTGGTGGTACTGCTTTTGGTCTTTTCGAAAACTCTGAAGAAATGGCATTGAACCTTGGATTCTCTGGATTCCGTCGTGGTTCTTACGATTTCTATAAGACTGATTGGAAATACTTAAATGACGCTTCTACTCGTGGTGGTGTTTCAGGAATCAATTCAATCGAAGGTGTGTTAGTTCCTGCTGGAACTTCTACAGTTTACGATCAGATTCTAGGAACTAACATCCGTCGTCCGTTCTTACACGTACGATATAGAGCTTCTGAAAGTGACGATCGTCGTATGAAGTCTTGGTTAACTGGTTCTGCCGGTGGTGCTTTTACCTCAACTCTTGATGCAATGGAAGTAAACTTCCTATCTGAAAGATGTTTGGTAACTCAAGGTGCTAACAACTTTGTACTATTCAAAGGAATCTAATGATTCAACTTTAGTGATAATCCCCGTCTACGGGCGGGGTTTATTTTTTTTTAATTATTTAATTTTATTATATCATGGCTAAAGAAGCTAAAATCGCGGATAATGTTATTGAAACACCGCAACAAGAAAAGACTGTAAATACAGCAATAAATAAAGAACCAGCTAAACCTAGTTGGGAAATTAAAGATCGCGTTTATTACTTATTAGGTAATAAATCTCCTTTAACTCTTAAGATTCCAGGTAGACACACTAGAAAACACTCACTATTGTATTTTGATCAGGAAACAGGTAAACAAAGAGAGATTAGATACGCAACAAACCAAGACTCACCGCTTGTTGATGAGCAAAAAGGTGAAGTAACTTTAGGTCATATTATGTTTAAAGAAGGATCGTTAACGGTTCCTAAACAATTACAAAACCTACAAAAATTACTTTCAATATACCACCCTTTAAAAAATAGAATATACGCTGAGTTTAGCGCTGCTGAAGAAGCTTCTGATGAACTTGATATAATTGAATTGCAAATAGATGCACTTAACGCTGCTAAAGCTATGGATATAGACCAAGTAGAAGCTATAATGCGTGTAGAGGTTGGCTCTAAGGTATCTAAAATGAGTTCTAAAGAACTTAAGCGTGATTTATTAATATTCGCTAAGAATAATTCTAAATTGTTTATAGAGCTTGCTAATGATGAAAATGTACAACTTAGAAATGTAGCTATTGTAGCTGCTGAATCTGGTGTTATTAAACTTTCACAAGATCAAAGAACATTTACTTGGGGTAGCAATGGAAGAAAACTAATGAACGTACCGTTTGATGAAAACCCTTACTCAGCAATGGCTGCATGGTTTAAAACTGACGAAGGCGTTGAAGTTTATAAATCAATAGAGAAAAAACTTCTCTAACGTGTAATAATATATAAGGGCGTGTAATGCGCCCTTTATATAAATAAAAATATCAATGGCAATAAACGTAAACACTGTATATCAAACCGTTTTACTTATACTCAATAAAGAACAGCGTGGTTATATAACACCTGATGAGTTTAACAAAACAGCTACACAGGTTCAATTAGATATATTTGAACAGTACTTTGATGATTTAAACCAGCAATTACGAGTGCCACAAACAGATGTTGATTACGCTGATAGACAAATGAATATCGACGAAAAAATATCTATTTTTAAATGTATAGGCACTTGTCCTTATACTGGTAACGCGGGTGAATTTGGCTTACCAATTTTAGATGATACAACTGGATTTACCGTTGTTTACAATGATAATCCAGGTCAAAACGAATTTTCTTTTTATACGTTAGGCGCTGTTACTTATGAAGATCCAACTAGTTTGCCAGTAGAGTTACAAAGACTACAAAGATTTGATTTTTATAATATAGAAAGATCTTTACTTACAAAATCTACAAAACACTTTCCTACATATTTATATGAAAGTAATGACATATTTGTAAACCCTAAATCAATAACATCTAATATAAAAGCTTCTTTTATTAGAAAACCATTAAATATAGTTTGGAATTTTACTATTGGAAATTTAGGTCAATACAATTACACCTCTACAGGTTCTCAAAATTTTGAACTATTACCATCAGAGCAGGTTAACGTTATACTTAAAATACTTCAATATTCAGGTATAATAGTAAGAGATCCTCAAATAGTTCAAGCGGCTTCTGCTGAAATACAACAAAATGATATAAACGCAAAAAGCTAATACATGGCACTACTTACAGAAAATAATAGGCAATATTACGAAGGAGCTCAGTCTTTTACAGCTAACGCGGGTGGAACAGCGGGTCAAAGCTTTACAACAACATTTGATACAGATTTAATATTTTACGCGGCGTCTTCAGCTACTGATAGTTATACTAATAATAATTTTAAACTATATACGAGCACAACTGGCGCTGCTAGTAGCTATTCGGAATATACGCTGCCTTATACTGTTTCTGGTAATACTATAACTATAACAGGTGCTTTAGCTGCTAACTTAATTTTAGTTGTACAGCTTAAAAAAATAGACGGCGGTAACTATGGTAACACAGCTAATGAAAAAGCTTACGGTGATATTGTTGAAGAAAACTATGGTTCATATTCATACACTAAACTTAATGATGTTATAAATAATTTTTTAGTAGCATATGTTGGGGCTGGTAAACTAATACCAAGTGTTAAAAGAACTGATGTTATATTTCACGCTAAGCGTGCTATGCAAGAGTTTAGCTATGATACATTGAAAAGTGTAAACTCTCAAGAATTAACTGTTCCTCAAGGTTTAAGTATACCGCTTCCACAAGATTACGTTAATTACGTAAATATATATTGGGTTGATCAAGCTGGTCGTCAGCATATTATAATGCCAACAAATACACTTCATCAAAGCCCAACAGAGCTTCCAGTACAAGATACTTCTGGAGTTCCTATACAGGATAGCTTTGATAATAATATAGATTCTGGTAATTCTATAATAGACGATAGATGGGCTAATAATGGATTAAGAAACACAGGTAATCTTACTAACGATTCATTTGCTGCTGCTGAGTTCTATAGCGACTTTAACAACATGGTTGGATATGGTCAACAATATGGTTTAGACCCTCAATACGCTAATGTCAACGGTTATTTTAATATTAATGATCGTTTAAATAGTATATCTTTTTCAAATAATCTAGTTGATAAAATAATAAACTTTGAGTATATATCTGATGGTCTTTCTAGTGATTTAAATACTAGAGTACCTAAAATGGCCGAAGAGGCTATGTATGCTTATGTGCTACATGCTATTATTGCTAGTAGAATTAATCAACCTGAATACGTAGTACAAAGATTAAAAAGAGAAAAAAGCGCTAAATTACGCAACGCTAAGATACGTTTATCTAATATCAAGCTAAATGAGTTTGTGCAGGTTATGCGTGGTAAATCTAAATGGATAAAACACTAAAATTAAATGGCTGAAGTAAAAAATGCTTTCCTAAAATCTAAGATGAATAAAGACTTAGATAGTAGGCTTGTACCAAGTGGTGAATATCGCGACGCGCAGAATATACAAGTTAGTAAGTCAGAAGGTGATGATGTCGGCGCTTTAGAAAATGTGCTTGGCAATTCTAGTATTGTTAATTTTACAAATATAGCTGGTTACGATGTAGACGAGTGTATAGGTTATTTTGTTGATGAATTTAATAGTACTGTATATTTATTTTTTACAGACGAAGAAGACCCAAGACCGTTAGGACAATCAACATACAACCCATCAGCTAAAAATTGTATTTTTTCTTATAACATAAAAGGAGATATTGTAATAAAATTAGTTGAAGGAGCTTTTTTAAATTTTTCTAAAGATAGACCTATTATAGGTGTAAACTTATTAGAAAATTTATTATTTTTTACAGATAATAGAAATCAACCTAGAAAAATAAATATTAATTTAGCAAATCCTCAAAGACTAACTACTCCTACTTATTATACTACTGAAGATCAAATATCTGTGGCTAAGTATAATCCTTATAAACCTATTGAATTAATACAAGAAGAAATTACTGGAACCGGTGTTGTAACTCTTACTACATCAAGTTCAACAACGGTCACAATAACTTCTACTACTGGTAATATTCTTGTTGGAGCTGCGGTTACTGGTACGGGTGTAGTTGCTAACACTACTGTGGTTAGCTTTGTTCCAAGCACAGGGGTTGTAACGTTTAATCAAGCTAACTCTATATCTGCTTTAGAAATATTAAGTTTTACCCTTACGGCTACACAAACAACAATGCAAGACGTGAGTAGTGAGTTTTTACCAGACGGTACAACTGCAAATCCATATTATAACCCAAACTTTTCTGGAGATCCTCAATATTTAGAAGATAAATTTGTAAGATTTAGTTATAGATTTAAATTTGTAGACGGTGAGTATTCTATAATAGCTCCATTTACGCAAGTTGCTTTTATACCTAAACAAGATGGATATTTTTTATCAGGTGACGAACAACAAACAGTAGCTAGTACTATTGTTGAGTTTATGGAAAATAAAGTAACTCAAATAGATTTGCAAATCCCATTGCCTTCTAGTAAATCTACTTTAAACTCTAATTTTCAAATAACTGAAATAGATATACTGTACAAAGAATCTGATGCGCTTGCTGTTCAAGTTGTAGACACTATACAAGTTAACACATTGTCGGGTACAGAAACGATTTTTGAATATAATTATTTATCAACTAAACCTTTTAAAACTCTACCTTCTGACGAAATAATAAGAGTTTACGATAAAATTCCTGTAAAAGCTTTTGGGCAAGAGGTTATTAGTAATAGAATTGTTTACAGTAATTTTCAAAATAAACACACGCCACCTACGGGTATTGATTACCAAGTGGGTGCTACAGAAAAATTAGCTAGTGCTAATACATATGGAAACGCAAAGTCACGTGTGGAATATCCAAACCATAGTTTAAAACAAAATAGAAATTACCAAGTTGGAGTTGTTCTAGCAGATAGATATGGTAGACAATCTACAACTATATTATCTAGTAATACAAATCAATCTAGTGGTACTGGTTTTGGAGCTGATACTGTGTATTTACCTTATAATGCAAATAGTGATTCAATAACATTTGCTGGAGATTCATTAAAAGTTTCTTTTAATAGTATTCTTACAGGCGTTGGATTTGATAGAAATGAATCTACTGGTACACCTGGTTTGTACAATGGGGATCCTACAAGCGATGGTTATAATCCACTTGGTTGGTATAGTTACAAAATTGTAATAAAACAAATTGAACAAGATTATTACAACGTGTATGCGCCTGGAGCTATTAAAGGCACGCCATTTTACACTGGTGCAGCTACAGCTACAAATCCAGAAGAACAAAATGCATCGTTTATAACTTTATTAAATGATAATATAAACAAAGTACCGAGAGATTTGTCTGAAGTAGGTCCTCAAGACAAGCAATTTAGAAGTTCAGTTCAGCTTTTTGGTAGAGTAGAAAATACAGATAGGGCTTTTAGTAACATAGGTAACCAGCAGTATTTTCCTGGAAGAAAATCTTTTACAACTAATACTATAGAAGACTTATTTGATTTGTTTGATACAGCAGATTATGATGGTTCAGGTGGGTCTAATCCTCCTTCAATAACAAATGACTCTAATCCTTACTACGCGTTTTATAGATCTGAGTCAAATCCTTTTATAGCAGAGTTTATTACTTCACAAACACCTGCAAATCAGTTTGGTTTAGTTAACATAGCTGAAGATGCAACAAACCCCCCTGTGTTTGAAAAATTTGAAAACTTAAGCGTTTTAGAAACAGCCCCAACAGTTTCAAGATTAGATATATTTTTTGAAACAGCTACGTCTGGCCTTTTATCAGAACTTAATACAGCTGTTAGTGCTAGTGGTGGCAATACAGATGCTACTGGTGTTGATGCTTGGAATTTTACTTTAGATGAAGCAGATGCGCCTGGAACTGTTATTGTTAATGATTTTTATTTTGTAAATAATCTTGGCACACAAATAACACCTTCGTCTGCAACACTTGAAAGTGTTTTTGATCAATTTGGAAACGATGTAACTTCTAAATTTACATTTACCACTGGCGGTGTTGCTAATACTTACGATATAACAACAGCTAGTGGAGCTTATTTTTATTATGATAACCCACAGGGTTATGTATATACATTTACTTTTAGAGTTAATGATACAGATCCAAATGTAACTATACAAGGTCAATTATTAAATATACAACCAAGCGTTTCAAATACCAGCCCTATAAACGTTACAAAAGGAACTGAAATAATTATATCTACAATAAATGCTGTTAACGGTTCTATTCCTGCTGGTGGTCAATCTACAAGTGATATAACTAATACTATAACAGCTCAGTCACCTGCTGGTATATTTAGTTTAACTAATAACGGTACTAGAGTTATAAACACATCTGCTGCGGCAATAGGAACTGGACAATTTACTCTGCAGACTTGTGACGCTGGAGGTTTGTGTGTGTCAAATACTTTTATAGTTAACTTTACTGACGCGGCTGTAGATTCAGATTTTAATATTAGTGGCGGTAAAACAATAAACGACGGAGACGGCGTGGCTCTTTGGTTTGCTAACAACACGACGAGCCTTGAAGCTAATATACCTAATTATTTAGAAGGTGGATCTGGCACAACAGAAAGAGACTTTTTATTTGGTTTTCAAGCTCCAACATCTACAAACACTACTTTGCAGAGAGATGTTTGTCAACCTAATATAGCTCCCCAAGGTGGTAGTGGTACTTTTACTAATCAAACTTTTAGTAGTGGTCTTACTACAGGAGGTACTTTTTACGTTTGGGTTGAAGGTATAAATACAAATAACTTAGTACCTAAAGATACTTCTAGAGCAGATGATAGAGTTCCTCATTTAAACACAAGATACGCTATACAATATAGGTCTAATTCAAGCTCTAGTTGGCAAACAGCTGTAGACATTTCAAACACTAGTTTAGACGCTAGCGCTACAACAAGTACTTGGGATTGGGACTTTAATCCTGGCGGAACAGATAGAGGCTTAATTTCTACTACAAGTAATTATGATCCACAAAACTTAGCGCAAGGTCTTCATCTTGTTAGAAGAACACCTAGTACCACTGGCACGTATGATCCAGCTTACTCAGGTCAAGTATTTGCATTTAACACAAATGGAGAATATAGAATAATACTTGGAAATCTTAGCGGTGGTAGTCTTGATGTTGGTAGATCTATTGGTCAAGTTCCTTGGGAGCAGTTTGGTTTCTTTTCTAAAACAGGTACTTATGAGTTAGAGCAAAAACTAGGCTGTAATAGTCCTACAGGTGTCAACACGCCTTTAACCACAAAAACAAGTAAAGTATATGTACATGATTTTAATGCTCCTGAATCAAATATAGCTCCTGATTACGGTACTAATCCGGGCGTTTACAGATATCAAATAGCTAATAATAGTACTTGTAGTTCTACATTTACATCGACAGGTGTTAATTACTATGCTGCAGAGCCTTTCGCTAAGTACGTAACACAGCTTTATACTGATGTTAATTTAGTTAATGAAGCTACATTCACAAGTCAAGCGGTAAAAAGATTTAGAAGAATGCAACTTATAAATACATCCAGTACAGATGTAAGTAATCCTGAATACACAAATCAAGGCGCTTACACAGCTACATTTACAACAGCTGGTTTAATAACTGGATCTATAACACGTTGTTTATATACTTAATTTATGGCAGCAATAGTAGAAGTAAAATATTTTAACTCTTTTTTATTAAAGAAGACAGCCCCGCAAAATGCTAGCGATACGACACCTCCAGTTTGGAACGGTTCTACAGGTATTCCGGTTGGTATCGCGGGTGCTTATCCTCAAGTTTCTAACGCTGTGCAAGCAGATAGCTGGGCTATTGAAGAAGCAAGAATACGAGGAGGTTATAATAACGTTATTGTTGATTTAGGTGTTAAGGCATATTTAGTAGAAACAGAACCTAATGCTTCTTTTAGGACTAATAGTATGATATACTCTGGTGTGTTTAACTCTAGAACAGGTATTAATGATACTAACGTATTTAGCGTAGGTGAAGACATAACAAGATCTGTAGACCCTGCAAATGGTAGTATACAAAAACTATACGCTGAAGATACAAACCTTATTATATTCCAAGAGAATAAAGTTAGTAGAGCTTTAATAGATAAAGATGCTATATACTCTGCTGAAGGTCAAGGCACTGCTGTAAGCACTAATAGATTAGTTATAGGTCAAATAGTACCTTATGCTGGAAACTTCGGTATTAGTAAAAATCCAGAGAGCTTCGCTGTGTATGGATATAGAAAATATTTTACAGACAAAAATAGAAACGCTGTAATGCGTTTGTCTCAAGATGGTCTTACAGAGATATCTAACTACGGTATGATAGATTATTTTAGAGATCAATTTAACAATTTAAATACTGTAGCTGTTAATGGACAAGCTATAGGCGCTTGGGATATATATACCAAACAGTACGTGTTAAGTCTGCAAGGTCAAGATATACCTATTACAGCTGCGAATAGTTATCAAACACTTTCATTCGATGAGTCGGTTAGAGGTTGGACTAGTTTTTACACGTATAAGCCCGAACAAATATTTAGTGTACAAAGCAATTACTTTAGCGTTAAAGACGGTCAATTATGGCGTCACAATAATGAAACAGGTCAAAATAACGATAGATCTATATTTTACGGGGTTTATTCCGATTCTTCAATTACGTTTGTATTTAATCCTCAAGTTAGTTTGTCTAAGGTTTTTAAAACTGTAAACTATGAAGGATCAACAGGTTGGGAAGTTTCAAGCTTTAATGCGGCTAGAAGTTTTGATTTAAATGACACTTCTAATTTAGTTTATAGCTACGACGAAGGAGCTTACACTCAAAACGGTATACAGTACTATGCTGGTTTTTATAAAAAAGAAGGAAAGTATTTTGCTAATTTAATTAATAATAGTCAAGCAACTCCCGGCGAAATTGTTTTTGGAAATGATATAACAGGTGTAAAAGGTTACTACGCAACTGTAACTATAAGCACAGATAGCTCTACGCAAGTAGCTGGAGCTGGCGGCAAGACAAGGGAATTGTTTGCTGTATCTTCACAATACGTAGAATCAAGTTATTAATGGAATTAAATAAAATAAAATCTAATAAATTAGCTAATATAGCCGAGTTTAGAAATAAAGTAATGTTTTTAGAAAATAAATTATTATCTTCTGACAATGAACATATTGTTAAAGGTAACTCTGATACGTTTCCATTAACGCATTCTTTTTCAGAAGGAGTTTATATAAGAGAAATGTCTATGCTAAAAGGCGGTATTGTTATAGGTAAAATACATAATAAAAGCCACACTTGGTTTTTAATGAAAGGAAAAATAAAAGTAGCTACAGAAGACAGTGTAGTTACTTACTCAGCACCAACATATGTAAACGCTAAGGCTGGTGCTAAAAGAGTTATAGCTGCAATTGAAGATTCTGTTTTTGTAAATATACACCCAAATCCAGATAATATAAAAAATACAAAAGAATTAGAAGATATACTTACATGTAAGACGTATGATGAGTATATAAATTATAAAGTTAAAAATTAAGAAATATGACTATGGTAACGGCCGGTTTGATTTCAGGAGGTGCTAGTCTTTTAGGCGGACTATTTGGTGCATCTTCAGCTAAAAGAAGAGAAAGAGCAGCTGCTAAAGAAAAAGCAAGATTAGAAGCTAAACTTACTAATCTTGAAAATAATAGGCAAG
>Ga0255046_10000495_pt1 | contig 10618 bp, 9 predicted proteins | sample BC1_12_27_MG_FD_183632 | JGI IMG/M metagenome (GOLD analysis project Ga0255046, IMG submission 183632) | Seawater microbial communities from Strait of Georgia, British Columbia, Canada - BC1_12_27 | ecosystem: Environmental > Aquatic > Marine > Strait | place: Canada: British Columbia...
GGCCGAATACGCTCCCGGCAGCATCGAAACCGGTATCCTGCAGATGGCTCATACCCAGATGGCGCAGTTTTATAATATCCCGTCAGGTGGATATATCGGTTTGACAAATTCCCATTTGGATGACGCTCAGTCGGGCTACGAAACCGGCATGAGCACGACGGCGGCACTCCTATCCGGCACCGATATGTTCAATGAAGGAGGACTGATCGGCAGCCTGATGGCGTTTGATTTCGGTAAAGCGGTCATCGATAACGAAATCAACCTCATGCTCAAACGTATTAAGCGGGGTATTGAGTTTAGCGAAGAAAACATTGCGCTGGATATCATAAAAGAAATCGGTCCGGAAGGTAACTACTTAAACCATCCGCACACATTCGAACATATGCGCGATGACAATTACACGCCGATAGTTGCAATTCGCAAGATGCGTGAGGCCTGGGAGGATGAAGGGCGAACCGATGTACACACCCGCGCCTTGAAACAGGTCAATAGGATCCTTTCCAAGGACAATCCGGCTGTATTTTCAAATGAGATGGACATGAAGATTAGAGAGAGATTTACGGGCTTGGTCGCAGGCAACGTTGAATGGAAAGGACAAGTACTATAATATAAAAAAGACAGCAGAAATATTATGCGAAATACGAAGATTTCATTAAGAAACCAACATCTAGGTTTAAATAGCATTGTCGTCATTATGAATAAAAAAGGCAGGGCCTTTGACTTTGAAACATTGAGCCCCTCTGGATTTAACCATTCATAAGGATCTATACATGGATAGGGAAAAGACATTTGATAAAAACAAACTCCTGTTTACACCCGGACCGTTGACTACTAGCCTAACAGTAAAAGAGGCAATGCTAAGGGATTTTGGATCCCGGGATTCTGATTTTATCGATCTCGTAAAGGATATTCGACATCGTCTTTTGAAATTAGCAGGTGTTTCCTCGGGCACCTATACGGCGATCCCCATGCAAGGAAGCGGTACATTCGGTTTGGAGTCCGTCATCTCTTCAACCATTCCCCCGGGCGGTAAGATATTGGTTACCATCAACGGCGCCTATAGTAGACGTTTGGTTCAAATTGCCGACGTTTTAACAATCAAAACTGCTACCATAGAATACCCTGAAGATCACCCCGTCGTTGCCGAAGATATCGGAAAAATTTTGAAAGAGGATCCGGATATCACACATGTTGCCACATGTCATTGTGAGACAACATCCGGGATCATCAATCCTATCAAGAATATCGGAAAAGAGGTGAAACAATCAGGGGGGATCTACATGGTCGACGCTATGAGCAGTTTCGGCGCGATACCCATTAATTTAGAGGAATGCAAAATTGATTATTACGTGTCTTCTTCCAATAAATGCATTGAAGGTGTACCGGGATTCAGTTTTATCATTGCAAATCTGAGTTGTTTAACAAAAACAGAAGGGTTTGCCCGCAGCGTTAGTCTTGATCTATTCAGCCAATACAAGGGTTTTGAAAAAAACGGGCAGTTTCGATTCACTCCTCCTACCCATGCGTTATTAGCATTTCATCGAGCTCTTATTGAGTTTGAAGGAGAAGGCGGATTAGAATCAAGGATGAAACGTTATCAAAAAAATCAACAAACCCTAATGGCTGGAATGACGGAAATGGGATTTCAACCATATTTGAATAAAGAACATCAGAGTTGCATCATCACGTCTTTTGTTTATCCACAGCATACGAATTTCAACTTCGATCAATTTTATGAGAGACTCCGAGAATACGGTTTCGTCATCTACCCGGGTAAAGTCGGCAATGCAGATTGTTTTCGAATCGGCACCATCGGGCGGATATATCACTTTCATATTCAGGATCTGTTGAAAACTATCCGACGCGTGCTCGAAGAAATGAATGTGGAGCTAAAAAAATGACAACCAATACATACACTCGAAGATATCGTGGTCCCGTCAAAGCGGTTGTGTTCGATCTGGCGGGAACGATCATCGATTTTGGAAGCTGTGCGCCTGCAGGCGCCTTTGTGGAACTCTTTCGCCGAAACAATGTTCATATTACTTTGTCACAGGCACGTGAACCCATGGGACTCCATAAAAAGGACCACATTCGAACCCTTTTATCCATGTCGGATATTTCGGAAAAATGGCTTGAAGCCCATGGAAAAGCGTGGTCGGAAGCCGATGTGGAGGCCAAGTACCGGGAGTTTATTCCCATTCAGATAGAATGTCTTGCAGATTATGGCCACCTTATCCCGGGAACCTTAGAAACTGAAAAAGCACTCCGTTCCATGGGCATAAAGATAGGTGTGACCACCGGATACAATGAAGAAATGATGAAAATTGTATTAAACTGTGCAAAAGGTCAGGGTTTCTCACCCGACGCAGCCGTTTGTGCCAGTCGTGTCTCCAAAGGACGACCGGCTCCCTGGATGATTTTTCGCATCATTGAACATTTGAACATCTTTCCCCCAGAAGCTGTTATCAATATTGGAGATACGCTGCCGGATATTGAAGCCGGGTTAAATGCCGGTGTATGGACGATAGGGGTAGTTAAAACAGGCAATATGATCGGATTGCCGAAACGAAAACTTGCCCGCCTTAACCCAGAAATACTGGAAGCCCGAATGAAACAGGCCAAAGAGAAGATGCATCGCGCCGGTGCGCATTATGTTATCGATGACATTTCAGACGCTATTCGTGTCTTGGATTTGATCAACCACCGGTTGTCTTTAAGAGAAATTTCATAGATAAAGACCAAACGGGTAAATGAAATCAACATAGGAGTCTCCCCATAACTCCTTATTTTAAAGCCGTTTTAGATAAAATGGAAAGAAATCTCTCACCGTTTGTTTTTGTCCGTGACGATGGAAAACCTTATACATCAAAGAACCTTAATAAAATCTGGCATGAGACTTGTACGAAAGTAGGCATCAAAATAAAACTCTATAACGGGGTAAGGCACTCGTTAGGGTGTCAGTTATTAGATATGGGCTACGATTTAAGCCTTGTCCAAGACCAAATTAGGGCATACAAAACCTGAAATGACACGGCGGTATGCTAAAAGGTCATTAAAAAATTTGGGTGATGCTCTTGAAGCTCGAAGAGCAAATGTTGTCAAAATCAATCCACAAATAGGATGTAATTAAATGAAATATTAAAAGCCAATAAATACTTGACTTGATGATGACCATTTATGATATCTGTAAAATTGATAAAATTGCGATTGGCAAGAGATCAAAGGGTATGACAAATCCGATTTCCGTGAGGTACTCTCAATATATCTGTGTTTTGATGTATCAGTAGGACCGATCTCAAATTCCAAAGAAATCAAAGTGTCGGTATGAAGAAATCAGCCGCATTAATTACTGGTGTGAGTAGAGGATTCGGCCTTGAGCTTACTCGCGAATACTGCCGATTGGGATGGCAGGTCTTTGGGGTGCTCCGGAGTAAGGTAGATGGGGCACAGCTATCATCGGAATTTGGAGAGGCTTTCGTTCCCATTTTAGTAGACCTTCGAGATGATGCAGCCACAAAAAATATCCGGATGAGTCTTGAGGGAAAGACCAACTCCCTCTCTCTTCTCATTAATAATGCTGGAATCGGTGGGATTGGTCATTATATAGAAGAAACTTCTTGTAGTGAGATTAAAGAATTGTTTGAAGTGCACTGCTGTGGAGCGATCCGATGCTTGCAGGCAGCACTTCCATTTCTAAGAAAAGCCGAGAGTGCGACGATAGTGAATGTGAGTAGCCGAGTAGGTTCGATTAGCAAAGTATCATCTGGCAGTCTTGATCATATTCATCTTTCCTATAGTATGCGCATGGCAAAGGCCGCGCAGAATATGCTTAGTGCTTCACTTCATCGAGAGCTTAGAAAAACTGGTATCGCTGTGTTCGCAGTCCATCCAGGAAAAATCCTAACAAGGATGGCTAGTCCAGATGCTGACATGTCAGCGGAACAAGCAGCTAAAAGATTTGTAAACTGGTTACCAAAAATCAGGAAGGAACGAGAATTTGGATATTTCGAGGCTGGTGCTGAAGAGTTGTCATTTTAAGAGAGTCACACAGAATATAACGGCAGCTCGTCCCTGATGTTATAAGTCTTAGATATCTTAGACCTGACCAGAGCGGAAGTGAGATATTCTAAATAGATCATAAAAAAGGAGAAAACAAAATGGGCCAACAGGAAAAACTGCTCAGCGAAATTAGCGAAATGTGGGATATCTATAATAAATGCATGCCCGATGTTGCACGTGCCTATGATGAGTTACCTATGGAAGTATATAAGGACGGCGTGCTATCTGGTAAAGTTAAACGATTGATGGCCATTGTTGGTGCTCTGGTGCACGGTTGTAGGGCTTGCATACTTTTTCAAACTGAAGAAGCATTATCATTGGGTGCCAAAGCGGAGGAGATTCTGGAAGCCTGCGCTGTGGCGATCTCCTTAGGTGGCACAATGGGAGCTGGAGAGACAACACGTATCGTCCAGTTTTTAGAGGAGAAAGGACTCTTGGAGGAGCTAAAGAAGGACAGTTAATTGAGTACAGATATCTCCAACTTATCTGCAAAATAAGACTGGCTTGAAAAGTTGTGATATTTAGGATATCTGTAATCAAGGTCAGCCTGTGTTATTCTCAATGTATCACAGTTCTCTACCATGTTTGGTTTACATGCCATTCAAGGAGGAATCAAATTGGCTAAAAATATTTTAATCATTAATGGGGCTACCAGAAAAAATGGGAATACGGATATTATAATTAACAAGATTATCGAAGGTTCGATAAATGAAAAAGTTAAAATAAATCTGATTAAATTAAGGAGCAAAAAAATTAGTGACTGTATTGGTTGCTATACTTGCTATGAAAAAAACAAATGTTCAATTAATGATGATATGAAGGAAATTCTTGATAGTATTAATAGATCCGATATGATCATTTTTGCTTCACCAATTTACTGGTGGGGAGTTACAGGTATAATGAAAATATTTATTGACAGACTTTATTTTTATTATTCATTACCCAACAAAAATCTAATTTCAGGTAAAAAAGCGATAGTTGTCGCTCCAATGAACATGAAACAAGATAATTACAAAACAAAAATATTTATCGAATTCTATAATATTTTATTTGATAACCTTGATTTGGTTAAAATCAATATTTTCTTTTTTGATAATATTTCAGAAAAAGGGGAAATTTTGAACAATCCAGATCACATTGAACAGGCATATACCATAGGGAAAAATTTATAATTCATAAAAAAAGAACGGCATCAGTACTCAGTTCAGCCACCGCTGAGTTAAGCGTCAAAATCCAAATATCTCCTACGTATTTGAATAATTGAAACTTATAAGATACTCTCAATCTATCTGTATTTCGGGCTAATTTGTCTGATAATAAATGGTTATGCATTCATTAAGGAAACAACGAAATGATTGATAAAGTTTTCGAAATTTCAGAAGATGTAAGATATGTCGCTTTATATCGGGATGGACACTTAGAAACTCAATCTAAAACCAACACAGAAGGTGCAAGTAGCTCAGAATCCGATAAGTATGAAGAGTTGTTGGTAAATCCAATAATGCTTAAAGCAGCTTCGCAACGCGGGAATATCGACTGTGGTGGTTTAGATTTCCTATTAGTGAGGTATGGTAATTTTTTTCAATTCATCTTACCATTGTCATGGGGGCATATTTCAGTATGTATTGAAAAAGACGCAGACCCTATTGAAATTGGCCAAAAGGTTAAAACTCTTTTTAAAGAAGATATAGTGCTTTCATAACCAAGCGTTGCACATGGACTTCTCAAAAGCTACGCGTTTTAGAAGCCAGTGAACTTACCTTAGGCGGGATAATATTGAAAATGAAAGGCAATATTTTTTAAATGTTTTGGGAGGCATAAAAATGATAGTACGACTGTGGCATGGAAGAGTCGATGCTTCAAAAGCTGATGAATACGCAGAGTTTATGAAAGAAAGAGCAGCGCCAGATTATAGTTCTGTGGATGGTTTGCAGAAGCTCTTGTTTTTGCGCAAAATTGAAACAGATGTAGCCCATTTTTTGCTGGTGACGTATTGGGATTCCATGGAATCGGTTAAAAAATTTGCGGGCGAGCGACCAGAAAAGGCTAAATATTATCCTGAAGATGACCAGTTCTTATTAGAGAAGGAAGAGACATCTGCGTTATATGAAGTCTTTTACGAAAAATAAGCACACCTAACATCGGGCTGGACAAGGATGCCCGGTAAGAGTGCCCGCCCACCTTTCAGCCCGGGCGTTATCGCGATTCCATATATCTCCAACGTATCTTGCATCACGCTGATTGTGGATACCTGCTATATATGGCAGATTTTTGAGGCCTTACAATTGTTGTGATATCGTTTTTTAATAAGGGCAAATCCTTTTTCTGGGGTTTGTCTTTTTTATTTATATATATAATGAAAAAGAATTGATTTCAGGATGTGCTAATGGTAAGAAATCTGTAAGAAATACAAGAGGATGAAATCTCCCATATTTTCAAGCAGGCGATGCAAATTCGAAACATTTTCTTTTCTGAACTGAAAAGTCAGATAGCGAAACACAAAGAATATTCCCCATTGCAATGACAAACGCTTCCATTAATAAATATCAAAGAAGGATAACTCTGATCACCGGGAGCGCATTTCATTCCTTTCATGACGGCATCGCTGATGGGCTGGCCGTATTTTTACCACTGTGGCATGCCTCGTTCGGCCTTTCTCTAACCCACGTAGGTTTACTGTTCACCTGCTTCGAAGGCGCCACGAGCTTCTTTCAGATCCCTTCGGGGCTTCTTGGAGAACGTTTCGGTGAACGGACTTTACTGGTTTTGGGCACCCTGATTACAGCAATTAGTTTCATGTGTTTGGGACTTGTGGGAGGGTTGATTTCACTTATCTCTCTTCTTTTTGTTGGCGGCGTGGGCGCCGCTGTTCAGCATCCGCTGGCTTCATCCATGGTTTCCAAAGCCTATAACGACAATGGCCGCCGCATGGCACTGGGTACTTACAACTTTTCAGGTGATATCGGCAAATTTCTTTTTCCTGCACTGGCCGCCGTGGCGTTGTCCCAAATCGGCTGGCGTCCGGTGTGTGTGGGTTTCGGGCTTTTCGGCTGTATGTTAGCGGTGACTCTATTTTTGGTTCTCAGACACGCGCGAGTTGGTGGAAGTCCATTTCGTGAGAAAAATCAGAAGGCGTCCTTAAAAACAAACGACTGGGGTATTGTCAACAAAGGCGCTTTTACAACCCTATCGGTAATTGCGATCGTAGACACGGCAGTACGCATCGCACTGGTCACCTTTGGACCGTTTCTTTTCATTCAAAAAGGGATTAAGGCGGAATCCGTGGGGTTTGCCCTCTCTCTTCTGTTTATCGGTGGTGCTGTAGGCAAGTTCATGTGCGGTGCGCTGGCTGAACGGATCGGAATCATTGCCACTGTCGTGATTACGGAAAGCATCACCGGTTGCGGTATTTTATTTCTTACGGTTTTGCCTCTCCCCTACATCCATCTCTTTCTGCCGGTCCTGGGTGCCGCATTAAACGGCACATCATCAGTGCTGTACGGCACGGTTGCTGATTTTGTAGACCCGCATCGGGTCGCTCGAGCCTTTGGGCTTTTCTACACCTTCGTGATTGCAGCCGCAGCCGTTGCTCCACCGATAATGGGAAGAGTCAGCGATATGCTGGGTGTGGATTACAGCATCAGGTTGATCGGCTGGATCGCATTCAGCACCGTGCCCATGGCTGTCGTCCTTTCGCGGCAAACGGTCAAACTGAGCAGGGAAAAGCAAAGCATTCACTGACCTTTTTTGTGGTATATCTGACGGTAATGATTTGATTGCTCTTTGCATGCATCAAAATACACAAATCAAGTCGCCCGAAGCGTCACCCTGCATATATCTGCTATAAATGACAGGTTTTTGAGACCCTAAATTATTTGTGATATCGTTTTTCAATAAGGGCAAATCCATTTCACAGGGTTTGCCCTTTGCGTTTTTATGGTATATGTAATCGGAACTAATTGATTTCAGCTTGTGTTACTGGTAAGATATCTGCAATCGAAACTCCGAGCCTTTTATAAAATTCTTGGTTTTAAAAGTGTTTTTACCAAAAAAACTTCTCCTTGCAAATCAACAGCTCATTAATGTATAATATCCTTAAATGATAATAAATCTGTTCAAACGATAATAAGTTTCAAAGGACAAGCCCTATGTGGCAAATAAAGGCTCATTTATGGTATTTAAATTGTACCAATTTATGGGCCTTTTTTGTTCTATAATAAATGGAAGGTTATTCAATGAAACGGCAAAGACTATTGTCCATGTCATGTTATTTTTTCATTTTATCTCTTTTGATGATAAATGGATGTTCAAGATCCATTCTCCCGATTGATAAAAATGAGCCCCTACCACCGATAATTAAATCATTTAAACATACATCTATACCGGCAGGGATAGATGGTATGAGAAATACCGGTGTGTTTATTGATGTTGAAGACACATATACCATAATGGCGACTGGAAGTATTGATTTTTGTCCGAGAGGAGGATGTGGATATAACAATGTTAGGCCTGAAGATGGCTGGCCAGTTATGGCAAAAATCAAAAAAGATGGGTTCTTTTTTCGCCCAATATCAAAAGGCCGCAATTATGTTACCGCAAAAAATTGGAAATCAGGATATCTTTATTTGGGTTATAGGACAGGAAATGTAGATCTGCATGGCAAAGCTTTAAATCCTGAATATTATAGAGACGATACTGGTTCTTTTTCTGTAGATATAATTGTCTGGAAGAAAGATGACTACGTCCAGATAGCCGCCTTTCTTGAAAAGATGAAAGCAAGAGATCCCAACAATAAAGTTATCATCGATACTTTGGAATATGCTAATATGTTAAAAAATTATCAGTTAGCAGAAGCCAAAGCTTCAAAAGAAGTCGATGAAACCAAAAAGATGATACAGGAACTAAAAGGAGACTCAAAGAAAATAGAACAGGATGACAAAACTGTTGCTGGTGAGATGGCCAATGAGAAAAAGATTAAAGAGTTGGAAACAAAGCTGGCGGAACTAATGAAAACGTTAGCCCAGATCGATGAAATGAAAGCACAGCTGGAGGAAGAAAAAAAGAAGACGGCACAGCTCTCCCAGGAACTTGAGGAAAAGGATGAACGAGAAAGAGAGTTGTTAAATAGAATAGAGGATGGTTCAAAGAATCCTCCAGTCATTGTAATTGCCGCACCATCAGACGGCCAAAAAACAGAGAGTAAAATCGTTCAACTTTCAGGTGTCGCTGAAGACGATAAAGGATTGGAAAGGCTTGAGATATTTATTGATGGCAAAATGTTAAGTGCGGGAAGTGACCGTGGAATTAAAATAGCCGAAAGGAAGAGCTTTCTTAAACGGCTTAATTTTAGCGAACGGATACCACTTCATAAAGGTGTAAATCACATTATGATTCGTGCCATCGATACCGAAGGCCTAAATGCGAAAAAAGTCCTAACAGTTCATAATATCGAAAAGCGAAGGAATATATGGGCTGTGGTCATAGGGATAAACGACTATCCAAATGTTAGGAAGTTAAAATATGCTGTGAATGATGCAAAAGCATTTCACGAACTGCTGATAAGTCACAACAAAATACCGGAAGAAAATGTTACCCTCCTGATTGGCCAGAAAGCCAGTCTCACTAATATAAGGAGCTCTTTGGGAACCAAACTGAAAAACAAAGCTGGCAAGGAAGATATGGTTATTATCTATTTTGCGGGTCATGGTGCTACCGAACGGGATGTTATGAGTCCGGATGGAGATGGTCTGGAAAAGTATCTTCTTCCTTATGATGCAGATTTGCAAGATCTATATTCGTCTGCCCTTCCCATGAGAGAAATCTCACATATCTTTCACAGGATAAGGTCAGAGCGAATAATTTTTATTGCTGATTCCTGTTATAGTGGCGCAAGTGGAGGACGAACAGTTAGTTTCTCTAAAATTCGTGCTAATATCTCGGATGCTTTTTTAGATCGAATCATAGGTGGAAAGGGAACGATTATCATAACGGCAAGCGGTGCGAACGAAGTGAGCGTTGAGAATGAAGAATTTAGACATGGGATATTCACCCATTATCTGTTGGAAGGACTTCAAGGGAAGGCAGACACAGATAATGATGGTTTAATTACGGTGGACGAGATATACAGATACGTATCCGATCAGGTACCCAGAGCGACGGGTCAGGAGCAACATCCTGTAAAAAAAGGCTCTGTTGAAGGACGTTTGATTTTAGGCATTGTTCCATAAAGAATTATAGCTATCCAAAGATAGTAGACTGAAAATAATTTCAATGCCCCTTTTATAATCTACAAATAATTAACCATGCATAATTTTATGAACTCAAAACTTGTGTTTACTGCTATAAATGACAGGTTTTTGAGGCTCTAAAATATTTGTGATATCGTTTTTCAATGAGGGCAAATCAATTTAACAGGGTTTGCCTTTTTGACTGTTTATGGATTTTACGATATATGTATTGTGAAGGAACTGGCTTCAGCTTGTGTTTATGGTAAGATGTACGAAACCGCTTCGCGGTAGTTTTAGCCCAGTTTCTTTAACAGATTTGCGGTTTATGATAG
>Ga0255046_10000496_pt1 | contig 10612 bp, 14 predicted proteins | sample BC1_12_27_MG_FD_183632 | JGI IMG/M metagenome (GOLD analysis project Ga0255046, IMG submission 183632) | Seawater microbial communities from Strait of Georgia, British Columbia, Canada - BC1_12_27 | ecosystem: Environmental > Aquatic > Marine > Strait | place: Canada: British Columbia...
AAGAGATGGCACGATTCACCGAAGCGCAACAGCAGCAGAACGCTATAGCCGAACAGCAGTTAGAGACATCAAGACTACAAACAGAGATCCTGGGCAGAGAGCAAGACAGGCTCGACGCTGAGACTAAGATAAAGATCCAAGAGACTATCGGCAAACTAGAGAAGATGCGGTCAGAATCCATATTGAACCTAGAGAAAGCCGAAACAGAAGAGACAAAGAACCAAATAAGCGCTTACACCGCCGAGCTAAACGGCACCATTAGTATGTTAACTGCGATAGGAGCAGACGATGTTAGAAGAGCTAATAACAGAGACAAAGTCACGGCACAGCAAACGGCCAATATCCAAGGAGGTGTACAGTAAATGGCGAAGTTCTGCCGTTACTAAACGCCTTTTCGAAGACTTGGAGCTAGCTGTAATAAATAGCTTCCAAGACTACCTCCCCGAAGATTCCCGCGACGGTATCGTTATTCAATCCATGCTTAGGCAAGGAGAGATGGCTATGGTCGAGCAAGTCTTAGACTGGAAGCCCACTGGATTGGAGGATATGCACGATGAAGATTAAGCCATTAGGTTTTTACGTATTAATCGAGATGGAAAAGGTCGAGGAAGTAACGGCTGGCGGCATCATCCTAAACAACGACATGGTTAGCAAAGAGCAAGACGCCACTGATGTAGGTTATGTTCGCGCTATTGGGCCTACTGCTTATCATGGGTATCCGGGGTGTGATCGAGAAGCGCATATCCCTGAAAGCAAACGGATCACTGATGGTGTTGTTGATTATGATATGAAACCAGTGCCTCCCGCTGAGTGCTGGGGCTTAGAAATCGGCCAGAAGATTGAATACCGCCGTTTCGAGGGCAAGAAGTCAGTCGTAGAAGACTATGAAAACTACCGTTACATTCCTGATAGCCACATCATTGGAGCAATAGACGATGAATGAAGCAGCCGAGCAAGAAGCTCAAGAAGTTGAGCCGCAAGAAACCCAAACAACCGAGCCAACCGCTGAAGATATTGCGCGTGAAGGTGGGTGGCGACCCAAGGAAGAGTGGGAGGGAGCGCCGAGTGAGTGGCGCAGCGCCGAGGTATTCAATGAGCGCGGCGTGTGGATTAAGAAGCACCGCGAGCAAGATAAGCGCCTTAATGATATGGAGGCGTCGTTTAATACTCGCCTTGATAACAGCAACAAGCTACACAAGGCCCAGCTTGAGACTCAAAAGGCTGACTTAATCCGCAAGCGTGACGCCGCTATTGATCTTGCTGATCGAGAAACAGCCAATCAGGTACAGGGCGAGATCGATAACCTCGCTACTCCTGAAGTGGCCCCGGCGGTTAACAACGATCAGACTTTTCTTGATAACTGGAATCGTGAGAACCCTTGGATTCTCCAGAACACACCGAAGGCGGCTTATGCCAAATCACAGTTTGGTCACTATCAGCAGAGTGGACAAGACGCACAGACAGCTTTAGCTAATGCTGAGCGTGATGTGGGTCGTGAATTTCCCGAGATCAATCCCGCTCGTGATAATCACCCAACGCCAGAAGGCGGATCAAAGCCGGGCGGTAAGCGTGGGGCAAGGGCGCTGACTATGGCTGATTTGACCAACGAAGAGGCGCGCATCTACCGGAGTATGCCGGGAACATGGGCGAGCGAGAAAGACTTCCTTAAAGCCGTACAAGATTCTAGGAGCTAGAATATGAATGAACGTAAAAAGCCTGGGCCTAAGCCTGGAACAAAACGCAACACTGTTGAACGTGGTCGCACCGGCTCAGATCTTCCCCCGGCTATGCAAATGTCTGACAAGGGACTGGTTGCCGGCTCAAGAGAAGAAGTTGCTCATTCAGCTGGTCGTCCTGCTCGTGTATCGATGGGCAATATGAAAAAGCTAGGTGTGCCGAATGGATTGATTGAAGAAGGCTATTACTATCGGTTCTTCCAAGATCGTGAGGGCCGCGTAGCTCAAGCTAAATCTGCTTACTATGAGCACGTCGTTGATGAGCAGGGTAACAACTTCACTCGCCAGAGCGGCCCTTATACCATGTATTTGATGCGTTTACGTCAAGAATACCGTGATGAGGACAACTCTTTGAAACGCAAGCGGGTTGCTGCTACACTAGAGCAAGAGGCGCAAATTGGGGCCAACGAGTACGCACCTGATGAAAAAGGTCGTGCTGAAGGCGGTAATAGCGCAATACGGCATCATTCTAGCGATAGCCATCAAGCATAAACTCGTCAAGCGGTTAGACCGGCCGTAAGTTGATAGAGAAAATTAACGGGGTAACTCCCTTTTGTTTTTTTAATTAACTTATGGAGGTCTACCATGCCAGGTGGATTCAAACTAGCCAACACAGACTCCCAAGGAGATGTGACCGGCAAACAAAAGACATTTTCAGTCTTAGCAGCTACAGCCGAGGTAATTGCTCCAGGTGATCTTGTACGGATCGCCGGTACTGCTAACGCTCAAGGTGTCGCAGATGTATCAATCGCCCCCACCAGTACAGCATCTACAGGTGTTGTTATGTCGGTTGACCCGACTATCTCTGGTGAGGCTCTTTCCTCAACTCATCACGCCGCATCTACTCTAGGCACGCTTAAGGTCAATGTTGACCCTAACGCCGTCTACGAAGTTGATGTTGCTAATGGCCCGCTTTTAATTACTGAAGTCGGTCTAAATTGTCCTGCTGTCGTCACTGAAGCTACTGCTTCGGGTGGTTTATTTCCGTCTGTTATGACGGCTAACGCTACCGGCGCGGCAACTACTTCCACACTTCCTTTACACATTGTTGGTCTTTTAGAAGATTCGGACGGTGTATTGGGTAACGTCGCCCTTGTGCGTCTTAATGCAACTACTGTAGCGCCTGGCGCAACCGGAGTATAAATCATGGCTTCTGGAACAATTAGCACAGGCTCATTACCCCGGCTATTACAAGACGGCGTAAACAAGGTCTTCGGCGACTCTCTAAAAGAGCACGACACGAAATGGGACAAGATGTTTTCAATTCATCAATCGTCCAAGAATTTCGAAGTCGATGTTCAATTGGAAGGTTTTACTCGGGCGACAAGCAAAAATGAAGGCGATGATATTACTTTTGATTCTCGCCAACAGGGCTTTACCCCTAAATATCAACACACCACCTTTGCCAAGGGTTACATCGTAACCGAGGAAGCATTGGAAGATGAGCTTTACGGTCAGTTAAATGACGGTGCTCGCGCTCTTGCTCGTAGCATGAACCTTACGAAAGAGATCGAAGGCGCTGCCATTTATAACAATGGCTTTGATGCTGGCTCGTTGATGACGGACGGTGACGGCGTGGCGTTGTTTTCAACGGCTCACCCTAACGGCCCTTCTGGTGGCACTTACTCAAACCGCTTAGCTATCGATGCTGATTTATCAGAGACTGCCTTGGAAGATATGCTCATCCAAGTTCAGACTATCACCGATGCTCGCGGTCAACAGGCGGCTCTTCAGGCTCAGCGCTTGATTGTTGCACCTGCTAATGGCTTTGAGGCCCAGCGTATCTTAGGCTCTGTTTTGCAGAATGATACCGGCAACAACGCTACTAACGCAGTGCGTGACATGAACTCTGTCCGTGATGGCTTTATGGCTAACCCCTTCTTGACTGATGCTGACGCATGGTTCTTGACTACTGATGCTCCGCAAGGGCTTAAGTACTTCACCCGCCGTGCTGTACGCTTTGGCCAGGATAACGCCTTTACTTCAGGTAATGCGCGCTTTAAGGCTGATGAGCGTTATGTGTTCGGTTGGTCTGATGCTCGCGGTGCCTTTGGTACTGCTGGCGCCTAAACCCTATGATGCGTCCCTGCTGGTTAAGTTGCGGTTGGAATCCGTGAGGCGCACTGGAGATTTAAAATGGCACGATTAACAAAGTTCCCAAATGGCTTAAGTTCGTTTCTGGTTGACTCTAACGCAGTTGAGAAGACCGCAAACTATACGGTGATCATCACTACAGACTCCGGTAAGACCTTTACCAGCGAGACGGATGGTGTTGTATTTACCTTGCCTAGCATTGCTATTGGTAACACTATTACTTTCGTAAACAACGCTGTAGACGGCGCGGCTGACTTGACTATTAGCCCCGCTGCTTTGGATGGTATCACCTACGCCGGTAGTTCAACCGACGATAAGGATCTGATCAATACCAAAGCTACCGCTAAGCGTGGCGATTTTGTCACCCTAGCTAGTCTTGATGGTGTTGTTGCATGGCAAGTAGTAGCTGTCCGAGGTATTTGGGCTAAAGAAGCAGCATAACTGAGTTTGTGAGGGTTACTTATGAAGAATCGCTTTGTACGTGGCACTCACAATGTTATCTCTGACATCTCCGGCCAAGAGTTTAAACGGTCGGAGATGGTTTATAACTGGAAGGGTCAATTAGTTGACCGAGTTACAGAATTTGAAGAGAAGCACCCACAGCTTCTTATTCGCGGCAGGACGGAAAGAATAGCAGTAACCGACGGAACAAGAGTTGAAGCCGCAGATCCCCCCTTATTAGATCCACCACTTAGCCCGAGCGACATGATATGACTGCCGTATTAACTGCAACAGCAAAAGATATTGTAGAAGCGGCATTGAGGCTAATTGGCGAGATAGACGCTCATCAATCCGTTGATGCTGATGATACACAAGATACCTTGCAGGCTCTTAATTACATGATTAAGGGCTGGCAGAACCAAGGCCTTCACTTATGGACAAAGACCGAGGGTATTCTATTCCTCGATGTTGGCAAGACTGATTATCTATTAGGGCCGTCCGGCGATGAGGCCACCAATGTAGATGACTTAATTACCACAGCCTTATCGGTTGCTGGTATTGCCACAGATACCACTATTAACGTTGATTCCTCTACCGGCACGACTGTTGGCGACACCATAGGCATTCTGCTTGATGACGGCACCAGGCAATGGACAACAATTGAATCTATTCCAGACGGCCTCTCTGTTGTTATTCCGGCACCAGGCTTAACCGGCGCGACGGCTATCGATAACTCTGTATTTTCCTATACCGATATATTGGATCGCCCGGTAAGATTGCTACAGCTGCGCAGGGATAAATTAAACTCTACTGATGAAGAGATCGAAGCCGAGCAGTGGTCAAGGGAAGAGTACTTCGCGCAACCGGATAAAACGTCGCAAGGTACAATTAATAACTGGTATTACTCGCCGCAATTAACCGATGGCAGGCTTTATATCTGGCAGACAGCCAATGACGCCGATCAGGTTGCAAAGTTTACCTATGAGCGCCCTATAGAGATCACACTTGATACTTCTGAAAATCCGGACTTTCCGGCTGAGTGGTTTAGGACGCTTAAATATAATCTCGCTGCTGACATTGGCGCTGAATACCGGCTGCCACAAGATCGCCTAGATAGAATTGAGCTAAAGGCGCAGCAGTTGCTAGAGGGCTCTTTGGGCTTTGATCACGAGCCTGATTCTTTGTCTATGCAGCCATGGATAGGTCACTAATATGGCCAGGGTTGAATTAGATTTTGCCGACGGCTTTTATGTCAGTCAATCCGGGCCGTATCTTGAGAAGCGGGCGGTTAACGTTTACCCAGTAATACCTCAGTCTTCAGCAGTCACGGCTAGGGCATTATTTCATACTCCCGGCATTGCCCCCCTGAATAGCACGTTATTTGGAACCAGCCGAGGCGCTCTTGTCTTCAGTGACGGTACACCTTATCGGGTCATCGGCGCCACGCTATATTCTTTTGATCATCTTGGCAACGAGACAGATCACGGTGTTATATCCGGGTCGTCTGATGTGTCCATGGCGTCCAATGGAATTAACATCGCAATTGTTAACCCTACAGGCAATAGCTATTTCTTCACGCCGGCTACTGGTGTTTTAGAACTAAGTAATAGCGCTGCATTCCTAAGCTTTGGTCAGGCCACTAGCGTCGAGTTCAAGGGCGGCTACTACGCCTATACAACTGATTTAATCTGGTTCTCATCTTCAGCCAAGACAATTAATGACGGCAAAGATTTCAATGCCTTAGACTTTGCGGATGCTGAAATAAACCCCGACTTAATTGTTAGAGGTTTCAATGATCACAATCAGCTGTACATTCTTGGCGATACGACTACGCAAGTTTATCGCAATATTGTTACTGAAGGCTTCCCGTTTCAGGTAATCCCTGGCGCTCTAATACCCAAAGGCTGCGCAGCCAGAAACACGGTTATTTCTTTTGACAACTCTTTTTTGTTTATGGGTGGTGGCATGAATGAGAAGCCCGGAATTTATCGCGCGCTCGGTTCTAGTCTTGAAAAAATATCAACTCAATCAATTGATCAGCTTATCCACGGTAATTCGGAAGAGGTTATAAGCAACGCCAGGGCTTTCTCATACGCCGAGGACGGTAATTACTTTGCCGTATTTACAGTGGGTGATAATACCTTTGTCTATGATCAAACAACCTCACAACTATCTGGTAAGCCGGAGTGGCACGAAAGGCAGACAGGAGTGACCAACGGCACCGGGTTCCAGAGATGGCGCGCTGTTCACGGCGTTAAGGCCTATGGCAAGATACAGGTTGGTGATGACAGGTCAGGGCTGGTTGGTGAAATAGATCGAGACACCTATACAGAATATGGCAATACCATCGAAAGGTTTTGGACGACGAAACCTTTTATTAATAACGGCGATGACATCTTCTCGCATGAGATTGAGCTTGTGATGCAGACGGGCCTAGGCGACGCGACAACACCTGACCCAATAATAAGAATGGACTACTCAGACAATGGGAGCAGGTCATTTAATAGCGAGATCAGGAAATCAATGGGCAAGGTTGGCGAATATAAGAAGCGCGTTCGCTGGTCTAGGCTGGGCAGAATACCGCTGACCCGTGTATTGAGATGGAAAACTACCGAGCCGGTGCCTATTAACGTGCTTGGTTTGTTTGGCAACGCTGAGACTACTAGCAGTGGCTAGTGATATTGAGTCGCCCACAAGAGGCGAGCCGATATTTGATCAATTCGGCCAGTTTACAATCAGATACGCGGAGTTTTTTAGTAAGACCTCTGTTTCTGTTAATGAATCTGCCGATACTATCACCATAATTAACGAAGATATTGATGCTTTAACACTAAGAGTCGTAGCTTTAGAATTAAGAATGGCTGCGGTTGAGTTAAGAATGGAAGCGGTTGAGTTAAGAATGGAAGCTGCCGAGGCTGATATTGTCGATCTTCAGGGCTTAACAGTAGTAACAGCAGTAGATTACACGATAGACGGCACAATAACCGGTCATCAAACGATTGTTTGCACAAATGATTTAACTGTTAGCCTTGATCCGACTCCAAGCGACAGAGATACGGCTACAATTAAAGTTGGCCAGGCGAACACCAAAGTTATTATCGATGGTAATGGCAAGTTAATAGAGGCTGATTCAACCATGACGCTAAGACGGCGACAAACAAAAAGGCAGATAGGCATGGATCTAGAGTACTCAGCAGAACTTGATAAGTGGTTTACAACATGAGTGACGTTCCAGAGCAAGAACTACAGCAGACAGCCTATGGCGATCTAGTAACCGCCCAGCTTGACCCTGAAATTCAGATAAGCGCTGAGTATAATTCAACCGGGTTTGTCGATCAGATTGCCACAGGTGGAAGCACGACAGGAGCTACGGGCGGCGAGTATTTTGGAACCGTCGGAACCGGCACCACCGACATTGCCGCCATCTTCTCTAAAACACAAATAATCCCTAGGCACGGGCAGGGCTCTCTGTTCAGGTTTTCTGCCAGATTCGATGCAGGCGTTGCTAGTAGCCGAATGGTTGCCGGTGCCGCTACCGCTAGCGATGCTATTGCATTTGGTTATGAAGAGGCCGTGTTTGGCACTTTCTACACGCATGGCGGCGCGGTTGTAGTTTATGAGCTACAGATCACCGGGGCGGCAGCTGGCGCAGAGAATGCCACTGTTACAATAGATGGCACAGGATACACGGTGCCTTTGACGGCGGGAACGGTAAACCATAACGCATCAGAGATAGCGACCTCTCTAAATTCACAAGTTCCCCTATATAATTTCTCGCAGGTCGATGACCTTGTGGTTTTACGTTCTATTCTGGCCACTCCAGAAACCGGCGCTTTTACATTCTCTAGCGCTACAGCCACGGGAACTTTTACGCAGATAGCAGCAGGCGTTGTTCCTACTAGGGATTTCACGGCGCAGACTAGCTGGAATGTAGATGTGAAGGCAGATTTAGACCCCTCAAAAACAAATTACTACTCTATACGCCACAATGGCGATATTGAATATTACGTGCAAGATCAATTGACCGGGCAAGAGTTTCTTGTTCACCGGCAGCAATTACCCAACACGCTAACTACACCTGTATTCGGCAACGCGTCATTCAGGATGGTGTGGTCGGCTACCAACTTTGGAAACACTACACCAATAACCATTAGCGGGTCACACGCCGCCGCATTTGTTGAGGGATTTGGGAAGCTTATCCCTCCTTCAATCTCTGAAGAGAGTGACGCCACAGGCATCGGCACGACTTTAACTAATATCCTAACTATCAGAGTTCGCCAGGTTTTTGGAACGCAGGTGAATCTAGGTAGGATTATACCGCTCGCGGCGTCTGCGTTTTCAACAGGTTCAAAAGGCTCCGAGATAGAAGTTCTCTGCGACGCAACATTCTCAGGCGAAACAGATTACACCTATGAAGATGAAGACTCATCTATTGTAGAGATTGATACCACTACCACAAACACCATAACAGGTGGCGAAGTTCTCGATTCCAAGGTTTTTCTTGCCGATGCAGATATTGACCTATCGGCTCTAAATGATCGAATCCAGCCCGGCAGTACGTTAACTATAGCGATGCGAGTTATTCAGACGCCTGCAGCAGATATGGGTGCAGCCCTGGTCTGGCGAGAAGAGTTCTAATAGAGCACGATCAATACAAATAGCGGCTTGTGGTGTACAATAAGAACACAATTATAAGGTTGATAATGATTACATTAAAGCAGGCTGAAAGCGTTGAAGAGGTGGATCTTATATTGAGAGATCCCGAGTTATTCGACCGCATTGCCGAGGATGGAATAAAGGATTACCAGACGCCATTCGATGGTCATCAGCGCTATATGATGATAATGAAGGGTGATACCCCAATAGGGGTCTGGAATCTTTACCCTGTTAATACTGCGACCCTTAACATACATTGCAACATATTGGCTCCATATAGAGAGTACGGTAAATTAGCCGGCCATCTGATTCTTGAGTGGTTCGTTAATGATTGCCCGGATCAATATCAAAAGCTCAACGCTGAAATACCAAAGATTTATCCAGAGGTTTATCACTTCACTAAAAACTTTGGGTTTCAGGATGAGGGAATTAACAGATTATCAATTAGCAAAAACGGTCAATTAGTAGATCAGTGGCGATTAGGTATTACGCGGCAAGAAGTCGCTGAATCGATTCGAGAGGCGGCGTAATGTCAAAAGTTAAAGACACTTTCTTTGGTGGTGCCGAGAAGGATGCGGCAAAAGCTGCGGCAAAGGCACAGGCAGCAGCTGCCGGGCTGACCGCTGAGCGCTTGGTAGAAACCGAGGCGCAGGTTAGCCCGTTCATCTCCCAGGAAGCCGGGCCATCACTTCAGGCTCAGCAGGCGCTATCTGGTGCGTTAGGGCCGGAGGCTCAGGCTCAGGCATTTGCCAACTTCCAGGAAGATCCGGGCACCGAGTTTCTGCGCGAGCAAGGGCTTAGGCTTGTCACTTCTGGCGCTGGCGTTTCTGGTAATCTAGGTGGTGGCGAACGGCTTAGGGAGCTGACTAAATTTAGTCAAGGCTTGGCGCTTCAGGATTTAGGCAATCGATTTAATCAGCTTGGCGCAACATCAGCAGGCGAGCAAGCATTAACTGCACAGCAGCAGGCGGCGGCAACTAATCTCGGAAGCCTCAGATCAGGCCTAACCGCTCAGCAGTCTGGCGCAATCGTTGGCGAAGGTCAGGCGAAGGCTGAAGGGTTAGTAGCATCGGCGGCTGGATTAAGGGGTGGTATTACTCAATTAGCTGCTGCGGGCGCAGGTGGCATCGGTGGCGGTGGGGCTGCGGGCGCACTATCAGCAGCATTCGGAGTTTAATCATGGCTAACGGTTTATTTATAGAATCATTCAGGGGTGCCGGTACTTCAGGCGCTCCAGGTGTCGGCTCTACGCAAAGAGGCCTGCAACTTGCAGAGTCTGGAAGATTGGGGCTTCAAGACGCCAGAGATCAGGCTAGAATCAACTCCTTAATTCAGGGTGCTATTCAGCTGAATCAAATCCGCGACCCACAGCAGAAGGTAGCCTTTCTTCAGAATCGCCGTGCCGAGCTAGAGCAATCAGGCATCGGCACCGAAGACACGGATGAGGCCTTGGCGTTTGCTAATGCCGGTGATTTCGCAAGCCTTCAAGAAGTAACCGATCAGGCTATTGAGTTGGGTCAAAGGCTTTCTGGCGGGTCTAGCGCTAGTGCTAGCGCTTTCGCCCCACAAACTATCCGCAAGATTATCGGCCAAGATGAAGAAGGTAACGATGTTTTCCAGCTATTTGACCGTCAAGTGTTCTTTAATCCAGCGGATAACACCACATCGGTTAATGAGGTGCCAAT
>Ga0255046_10000497_pt1 | contig 10608 bp, 10 predicted proteins | sample BC1_12_27_MG_FD_183632 | JGI IMG/M metagenome (GOLD analysis project Ga0255046, IMG submission 183632) | Seawater microbial communities from Strait of Georgia, British Columbia, Canada - BC1_12_27 | ecosystem: Environmental > Aquatic > Marine > Strait | place: Canada: British Columbia...
CGTACTCGTTGATGCATTTTTCGATTGTCATGGAACGCCCACAGCCTTTCGCCGCCGGTTACGCACCATCATACTAGGACGGAATCCGGAGTGCGCAATCGATACGTTTCGGGCAGGCGCGCACTACCGCAGAGCACAAATGCGGAGGCCGGCGCGCCGGTTTTCGCGGTCACGCTCGCTTCATGTTCGACATCACCATCGTTGCGACGTCAGTATAGGTATTCACCAGCGGCCCGACGATCTTGTGCATCGCGTTCTTCGAGACCAGCATGTCGTGCATCACGAGGTGATCGATGCCGGTGGTCAGGAAGCAAATGACGGCGTCGCGCGGCGTCTCGATAATCGGCTCGCCCTTGACGTTGAATGACGTGTTGATGAGCACAGGCACGCCGGTCAGGGCGTCGAATTCCTTCAGCAGCCGGTAGAGCATCGGGTTGGTGACTTCGCGCACCGTCTGCACCCGCGCCGTGCCGTCGACGTGCACGATGGCTGGAATTTTGTCGCGCCATTCGGGACGGACATTCTTGGCGATCAGCATAAAGGGCGAGTCTTCCTCACCCTCGAAGATTTCCTTCGCGCGCTCATAAAGTACGATCGGTGCGAATGGCCGGAACGGCTGCCGATGTTTGACGCGGCTGTTCAGGATATCCTTCATTTCGGGCCTGCGCGGGTCGGCCAGCAGGCTGCGGTTGCCCAGCGCGCGCGGACCGAACTCCGAGCGGTCCTGAAACCAGCCGATCACCTTTTGATCGGCCAACAGTTTCGCGGTGTCCTTCGCGATATCGTTGCTTTTGGTTTGCGTGGTCTGGATACGAACCAGGAACTTGCTGGCTGAATCGGCCACTTCCTGATCGGAGTAGCGTCTGCCGACATAGGAATGATCCATCACAAAGTTACGGCGTTGCCTGAGAACCTCAATCCACCCGTAATAGGCGCAGCCGATCGCGATGCCGTCATCGCCGGCGGCGGGCTGAATCCAGACGTTTTCGAAGCCGGATTCACGCGCCACGCGGCCGTTGGCGACACAGTTCAGCGCGACGCCGCCCGCGATGCAGAGATTTTTCGCGCCCGTGGTTTCGCGCAGCCACGCCGCGCGGGCGAGCAGCACCTTTTCGGTGTCGTCCTGAACGCGCCAGGCGAGATCTTCCCAGTGCTTCATCAGCGGGCTGGTTTCCCACTTTTCGTCGCTGTCCATGATGTAGGGCTTGTTCAACTCGGAGGTCCAGCGCGGAACGGTGAGGATGTTATCCTTGATCTGCATCAGCGACTTGACGTTGCCGTGACGTCCATAAGGCGCAAGCCCCATCAACTCGCCGCACTTGTTCCAGTCGCCGAAGATATAGGTGGATGCGCGGCTGTAGAGCGCGCCGAGGCCCGGCATGTTGTAGAACTCGTCGCTGAGAAATCCGCGATCGGGCTCCATCCAGACCTTCTTGAGGCATTCCAGCCTGGAGCCTGAGAATTTGTAGTAGCTCTCCGACTCGCGCGCCAAGGGCGTGGCGCTGTCGCTCTCGGGGAAGCGTTCGTTGACATCGGAACGGTAGCTGCCGACGCCATCGACGATCATCACGACGCCGTCCTCGAACGGGGAGACCGCAAAGGCGCTATACGCATGCGCAAGGTGATGCGAGATCGAAACCACCTTGTCGGATCGCGACAGGAAGTGGGGATGGCTTTTGGCGTCTGCCCGTTCATATTCAGGCAGAAAGCCTGGCAGATCCTGATACAGCAACCGGTCTTCCATTTCAGGAACGGGCAGGATGTAACAGTTGCGGACCACCAGATCGACGTCATCCAGCGTGATGCCTTCGGCGTCCAGGCAATAGTCGATCACTTCCTTGTAGAATCCGCTGGCGTGCTTCTCGCGGGTAATGCGCTCCTTTGCGATTGCATAAGCGATCTCGCCATCCCGCAGCAGACAGGCGCTCACGTCGTGGTCGTAAGTGTTGAGGCCGAGAACGTAAGTATGTTTTTTTGACATGGAGCAACTTTCGGAGCGGCGGGCTTAAACGCTTAGTGACGGAAATGGTTCGGATGGTTCAATCGCGTTTCGCAATTGCGAAGGTGTTTTGTTCAGCATGATGAACAGCGGTTCAGCGTGGGCGCGGCAGTAGCCAGAGTAGCATGAAGAGATTGTGATACCTGGTTGGTTAATGCCCTCGCGAAGAGAGCACGCATCATAGGGTTGCTTGACCAGTGAGGCGGCTTGACCCTAGTCTGTTACCGGATGAATCGTACAATAGTCTTGTTTTTGACTATCTATTTTCCGAATATGCCTGAACGGGACGCAGGCTCGCGAGTTTAATACGCGGAAGTGCTCCACGGCGTTTCCGGAAATGGAGGTGCTTTCTATGACTCAGGTGAAGACACGTTCGAACTTTCTGAAGCGTGCCTTGGCGGCGGCAGCGTTGGTGCTGGTCTATTCGATCAGCTTCATCGGAACGTCGTTTGTTGTCGCGACGTCGACATCGACCTCGGCGGAAGCCCGTGGTCGCGGCGGTGGCCGCGGTGGCGGACGCGGCGTTGGTCGCGGCCGTGGTCATGGCGGCGGTTGGGCTCGTGGCCGCGGTCGCGGTCGTGGGTACTATCGTGGCCGTGGTTATGGCTATGGCCGCGGCTTCGGCTTCGTTGCTCCGGGCTGCTACTGGAGCCCGCGCTGGGGCCGGACGATCTGTCCATATTGATGGTTACGCGCTCGCGTAGAGCGGGCTGCAAGAAAATGCGAGGTGCGCCGGTTCTCCGTCGCACCTCGTTCCGTTTGAGTGCCTTGCTGGATGTCTGGTCCTGACGAGACCGGATGCTATCAGGATTTGCGGGAGCCTGATGCGCGCGCGGCAAGAGGGGGCGCGGCATCGGCGCCACCCGCCAGCGCATCTCGCGCCGTTGTTACAATCCGCCGGATGATGTCGTCGGTATCGTTGAGATCGCACAATCCGCCCGACAGCTTCTTCAGCCGCTCGCTGTCCGTGATGGTTTGCCGGATCATCGCCAGCGCGAAATGCAGGCCCCAATAGATATCCACTTCGTTGCGATGGGGCAGGGCGAGACGCAGCGCGGTCGCGAACCGCTGCAAATGCCGGAATTCGCGATCGACGATCTTCTTGATCGGCGGCACGGTCTCGACGGAGGCGCGGGTCATGAAGCGGGCTGCCGCAGAGCGTTGAAGGTCGGGACTGAGGCACCATCGCAGCGGCGGACCAACCAGCGCGGTCAGAATCGCATCCACGCTCGGACGGCCGCCGCCTTCCAGTTCCGCGGCTTTCAGCTCAGCAAATCGCTCGCGGTTCAGAACGGTGGTGCGGCTGACGAACAGGTCGGCCAGCAGTTCGTCCTTGGAGCCAAAATGATAGTTCACCGCCGCGAGATTGACGCCGGCGGCGGCCACGATATCGCGCATCGTGACCTCTCCGAAGCTGCGCTCGGCCCAGAGCATTTCAGCGGCGGTGAGGATAGCGGTTTTTGTCTGATCGCTCGACATTCAAGCCAACGTAAGAGGTGCCATGCAAAAGCGCGAAAGCTGTTTCGCGCTGCGAAACAAAATCATACATTTGTTTGATCGTCGCTTGCCATTCAAACAAATGTATGAAATCAACCTAGCAGCAAGAATGCTGCGCGGCAAGCCGTCGACGCTATGACGAGACAACGTCAACAAGGCTGACGTTGATTGTCGGGTGGACAGCCGGTCGCGAGTGTTGCAAGACCATCGACAACCAACAACAAGAGAGGACCGTTCTATGGATTTCACGATGTCTGATCGCCAGAATGAATGGCGCAACCGCGTTATCGCGTTCATGGACAAGCACGTTCGCCCGGCTGCTCCGACCTACAAGGAGCAGGATGCCAAGGGTGATCGCTGGAAGGTGATCCCGGTTCTCGAAGACCTGAAGAAAAAGGCGAAGGCCGAAGGCCTCTGGAACATGTTCATGCCGCCGAACGAGCATGAAGACGATGAATTCCGCGGTGCCGGCCTGACCAATCTCGAATATGCGCCGCTCTCAGAGCAGATGGGCCACTTCTATTGGGCCTCCGAAGTGTTCAACTGCTCGGCTCCGGACACCGGCAATATGGAAGTGTTCATGCGCTATGGCTCCAAGGAGCAAAAGCGCCAGTGGCTGAAGCCCCTGATGAACGGCGAAATCCGCTCGGCGTTCCTGATGACCGAGCCGGCGGTGGCGTCATCCGACGCGACCAATATCGAAACCAGCATCAAGCGCGACGGCGATCACTACGTCATCAACGGCCGCAAGTGGTGGTCGTCCGGCGCTGGCGATCCGCGCTGCAAGATCGCGATTCTGATGGGCAAGACCGACGTCAACGCGCCGCGCCATCAGCAGCAGTCGCAGATCCTCGTGCCGCTCGACACGCCCGGCATCACCATCGAGAAGATGCTGCCTGTGTTCGGCTTCGACGATGCGCCGCACGGTCATGCGCAGATCTTGCTTGAGAACGTGCGCGTGCCTGCCAGCAACATTCTGCTCGGCGAAGGACGTGGCTTCGAAATCGCGCAGGGCCGCCTCGGTCCGGGCCGTATCCATCACTGCATGCGCACCATCGGCGCCGCCGAAGCCGCGCTCGAGAAGATGGTCAAGCGCCTGTCGTCGCGTACCGCGTTCGGCAAGAAGATCATCGAGCAGTCGGTGTGGGAACAGCGCATCGGCGAAGCGCGCACCAACATCGAAATGACCCGTCTGCTCTGCCTCAAGGCGGCGGACATGATGGACAAGGTCGGTAACAAGGCCGCGCAAACCGAAATCGCCATGATCAAGGTCGCAGCGCCGAATATCGCGCTCAAGATCATCGACGACGCGATCCAGGCATTCGGTGCGGCGGGCGTGTCCGACGAAGCCGGTCTGGCGAAATCCTACGCGGGCATCCGCACGCTGCGTCTGGCGGACGGTCCGGATGAAGTTCATAACCGCGCCATTGCACGGCTTGAGCTTCGGAAGTATTCCAATCAATAACTGAACTAATAAGAAGATTGGAAGACAGTATGGGTCTCGGTGTGAGAAACGACTCTGACTTCTCCGGCACAATGCCGGTGGAAGAGCGCCATCGTGTTGACGAAGCCAGTCTCGCCAAATGGATGGCGGCGCATGTCGAAGGCTACGCGGGTCCGCTCACGGTCTCGCAGTTCAAGGGCGGTCAGTCGAATCCGACATATCGCCTCGACACACCGAAGACCTCCTACGTGATGCGGCGTAAGCCGTTCGGCAAACTCTTGCCGTCGGCTCACGCCGTGGACCGTGAATTCAAGGTGATCGCGGCGCTGCACGCGCAGGGCTTTCCGGTGGCGCGTGCCTATGCGCTCTGCATGGATGACGCCGTGATCGGCGCGGCCTTCTACATCATGTCGATGGAAGAGGGGCGCGTGTTCTGGAATCCGACGCTGCCGAGTCTCGAGCCCAAGGAACGTCACGCGGTCTTCACGTCGAAGATCGAGACGCTGGCGAAGCTGCACAGCTACGATCCGGAGAAGATCGGGCTGGGTGACTTCGGCAAGCCCGGCAATTATTTCGCACGTCAGGTCGATCGCTGGACCAAGCAGTATCGCGCGTCCGAGACCGATCCGATCCCGGAGATGGATCGCCTGATCGAATGGCTGCCGAAGACTGTGCCGCACCAGGCGCGTGTTTCGGTTGTTCATGGCGACTATCGCCTCGACAACATGATTTTCCATGCGGACAAGCCTCTGGTGAAAGCCGTGCTGGACTGGGAGTTGTCCACGCTCGGTGATCCGATGGCCGACTTCGCCTATCTGCTCATGCAGTGGACGATGCCGGGACTCGATGGCGCTGATTTCAGGGCGCTCAACATTCCGACAATGGACGAGGCGGAGGCCATTTATTGCAAGGCGGCGGGCGTTCCGCCGATTGCGGACCTCAACTGGTATTTCTCCTACAACCTGTTCCGGCTCGCCGGCATTGTGCAGGGAATCGCCAAGCGAATCGTGGATGGCACTGCAGCGAATGCAAAGGCGCAGGAATCCGCCTCTCGCCGCATCCCGCTGGCGCAGGCGGCCTGGGTTTACGCTCAGAAGGCCGGCGCGAGCTAACTCACAAACAAATCTGGCTGAGACGCGCGGCAGCGCGTGTCCGCTTAATTCAACACAATCTGGAGAACATCATGGGTCGCCTCGAGGGCAAGTCCGTCATCATCACCGGCGCGGGCAGCGGTATCGGCCGCGCGGCATCGCTGATGTTCACGAAGGAAGGCGCGAAGCTGATCGCGGTCGACAAGACCGAAGGCGTCAACGAAACCGTCGAGCAGGTGCGCAAGGCTGGCGGCACCGCTGAAGCCGTGATGGCCGATGCTGGTTCCGAGAATGACGTGAAGGCTTTCATCGCCAAGGCAATCTCGGCTTACGGCAAGCTCGATGTAATCTGGGCCAATGCCGGCATTGGCGGTGGTCTGATCCCGCTGGCGGAGCAGACGCCCGAGCATTGGCAGGAAGTTTTGCGCGTCAACCTGATCGGGCCTTTCCTCGCGGTGAAGCACTCCATTCCGCACATGGTGAAGCAGGGCCATGGCGCCATCGTCTGCACCGCGTCGGTTGCGGGCCTGAAGGCCAACGCCAGCGGTCATCCCTATGCCGCGAGCAAGGCGGGCGTGATCAGCCTCGTGCAGACCACAGCCTATTCGCTCTCGGGCACCAACGTTCGGATCAACGCGGTGTGCCCCGGATTGATCGAGACCGGCATGACCAAGCCGATTTTCGATGGCGCGAAGGTGCGCGGCACCGAAAACAAGATCGGCCAGCTCAATCCGCTCAAGCGTCCGGGCCAGCCGCACGAACTCGCGGCGATGGGTCTGTTCCTCGCCAGCGACGAAGCGTCCTACGTCAACGGGCAGGCGTTCCCGGTCGATGGCGGTTTGACCGCGTCGATGCCGTACGCCGGCAAGCCGATCTGATCGCAAATGTCGAATTCTTCCGCCAAGCCGTTCGTTGCGCAGCATGCCATCCCCGTGGGCGTGACATCGACGCGCTGGTGGTGGGTACGTCATGCCCCGGTGCGCGAGGATGGCGGCAACATCTACGGTCAGTCCGACATCGGTTGCGATTGCAGCGACAGCATCGTGTTCGCGGGCGTTGCGAAATTCCTGCCGCGAGAGGCTGTCTGGTTTTCCAGCAATCTGAAGCGTACGCACCAGACCGCCGCGGCAATCTGGGCCGCGGGATTGCCGAAGCCCGATCAGATGCATCAGGACAAGGCATTCGCCGAGCAGGATCTCGGCGAGTGGCAGGGCATGAATCGCGCCGCGTTCTTTGCGGCGCGTCCGGCGTCGATCGCGAGCTACTGGTTCGCACCCGCGCATGAGCGCGCGCCGGGCGGCGAGAGCTTCAACGATCTGTCGGATAGGACGGTGAGCGGTATCCGGCGCATCAATGCCGCGCACGCGGGCAAGGACATTGTCTGTGTGTCGCACGGCGGTCCGATCAAGGCGGCGATTGCGCACGCGCTCGGACTCGAGGCGGGTGCGGGATTCGCTTTCACCATCGACAACTGCTCGGTGACGCGGCTGGATTATCTGGCGAGCGATAGCCATAGCGGCTGGCGGGTGCCGATGATCAACCAGCAGCCCTGGATCGCCAGCCACGCGCATGATGCCATGCATCAGCCCGCCGGCCCGGAAGTCACCAACAAACTCGGATAGGGCACGATCCCGAAGAAGATTTTCGGAAGAGATCGCGCCCATGACAATGTAACAGCGGCGCCGCCGCGGATATCGCAGGAGAGAAACGCATGACCTTGTTCGACATGACCGGAAAAACGGCCGTCATCACCGGCTCCACCAAGGGCATCGGCCGCGCCATTGCCGAGCGGATGGTCGAGCACGGCGCGCAGGTCGTCATTTCATCGCGCAAGCAGGATCAGTGCGATCAGGTGGCGAAGGAAATCAACGACAAGTTCGGCAAGGGCAAGGCGATCGCGGTCGCAGCGAACATCTCGAGCAAGGAAAATCTCCAGAACCTGGTCGATGAAAGCACGCGCGCTTTCGGCAAGATCGATGTGCTGGTCTGCAACGCAGCGTCGAATCCGTATTACGGGCCGCTCGCGGGCATTTCCGACGATCAGTTCACCAAGATTCTCGGCAACAATATCGTCGCCAACAACTGGCTCATCAGCATGGTGGTGCCGCAGATGATCGCGCGCAAGGATGGCTCGATCATCATCGTCTCATCCATCGGCGGTCTGAAGGGCTCGACCATTCTCGGTGCCTACGCGATCTCGAAGGCGGCCGACATGCAACTCGCGCGCAACCTGGCCTGCGAGTACGGCCCGCACAACGTGCGCGTCAATTGCATTGCGCCCGGCCTGATCAAGACCGATTTCGCCAAGGCGCTGTGGGATAATCCGGATAACCTGAAGGCATCCACCGCGCGCTCGCCGCTGCTGCGCATTGGCATTCCCGATGAAATCGCAGGTGCTGCGGTGTTCATGGGATCGGCGGCCGGTAACTTCATGACCGGGCAGACGGTCGTCATCGACGGCGGCGCGACGATCAGCTGATCGTCAACTCGTTATTCCGGGACGCGCGAAAGCGCGAACCCGGAATCTGGCCTGACGACTCTGGATTCCTAGCTCAGCCCTGCGGGCTGCCCCGGAATGACGGGCTGTTTACTCCACGGCGGCATAGACGAGGCTGCGCACCAGCGTGCGGAAATACTCACGCTGGCCGGGGCCCTGCGACAGGAAGATCGCAAACAGATCTTCCTGCGGGTCGATCCAGAAGAATGTGCCCGCCACGCCGCTCCAGAAGAACTGTCCGACGGAGCCCGCGTAGGGCGCCATGCCCGCATCGGTGCGCACCGCGAAACCCAGACCGAAACCGTGACCCGGCGGCACCAGGTGCGACTCGACCTTGACGTTTGCTGCGAGGTGGTTGGACGCCATGAAGGCGAGCGTTGTGCGCCCGATCACGCGGTTGCCGTCGAGCGTGCCGCCGTTCAGCAGCATCTGGCAGAAGCGCGCATAGTCCATCGCGGTTGAGACCAGCCCGCCGCCGCCGGATTCCATCTTCGCGACTTCCAGCGGATCGAACAGTGCGACCTTGTCGCCGGTCCACGGATCGGCGGAGAAGGGCTGCGCAATGCGTGACTTGTTGTCCTGCGCGGTGTGAAAACCAGTCTCGTTCATCTGAAGCGGGTTGAGGATGCGCTCGCTCAGGAAGGCGCTCAGCGGCTCGCCGGACACCACTTCAATGACGCGGCCCAGAATGTCCGTGGAGCGGCTGTAGTTCCATTCCGTGCCCGGCTGGCACATCAGCGGCATGCTGGCGATCAGCTTCGCGTGTTCTTCATTGGTAATGTCTCGGCGGAAAGTCTTTGCCTTTGCGTACATCCGCTGGACCATGCCAGCACCGGTGATCTCGTATGAGATGCCCGAGGTGTGACGCAGCAGGTCCTGAATCGTGATCGGATGCACCGGCAGCGCGAATTCCAGCGCCCCGTTGCGCTCGATGCCGACTTTCTGGCTGCTGAATTCAGGGATGTATTTCGCGAGCGGATCGTTGAGCAGGATGTGACCGTCCTCGACCAGCATCATGATGCCGAGCGACACCAGCGGCTTGGTCATCGAGAAGATGCGGAAGATGCTGTCGGTCGCCATCGCCGTGCTGCCGGCGGGGTCCTGCTTGCCCTGCGCCTCGAACCAGCCGATCTGTCCGCGCCGCGCCACCATCGACACCACGCCGGGCGTCGTGCCCTTGTCGATTTCGCGCTGGAATGCGTCGCGCATCCGCTGCAGACGTAGCGCGGAAAGGCCGATCGTCTCCGGCTTGGCTGAGGGAAGGGCTGGAGTTGCCTTGGCGGCGCTTGGCGTGGCGTGGACGTTCATATTGCCTCCGGTTTTTTCTTGTTTCGCGCAATTGCCGGACATGGTTGAACCGGCGTCGTCGCGGGGCAGATTGGTACAAAAATCCCCGGTTGAACAGGGCGGTGGGTGCGAAACCCTCAAGGCAGGCCAAGGGGCGAGCAATTGCTTGACGAGTTTAATAATGATGTCGAGGCAGGCAGCTTTATGACTGACGCAGGCGCCAGGAAACTGGCGAAAGACGGCTGGACGATCGTCGAGGACGACGGATTTCTCAATCTGGTGGGGCCGTTCTGGCATCGCGGTAACAATACAACAGGCGAATACGCCATCGTCGCGCAGGCCAAGCACAAGAACCGGCGGGGTTTCGTTCAGGGCGGATTGCTGATGACCTTGGCGGACCGTTCGCTCGGCATGGCCGCGCGCGCGGGAAGCGGGTCCAGCGCCGTTGTCACGATCCAGATGGATACGCACTTCATCGATGCGGCCAGGATCGGGGAAATCCTGATCTCGACGCCGCGCGCGGTGCGCAGCACGCGCACGCTGATTTTCCTGAATACCGAACTGACGGCGGACGGCCGCTGCGTTGTGATGGCGAGCGGCGTGTTCAAGATCATGAAGGGCGCGGGCTGACCGATCACAGAGCCTCGCCGATGGAACGAAAAAGCCGCCCCACCAGGGTGGAGCGGCTTCAAGTCACCGTCGAACTGCGGCCGAATTAAGCGGCGCGCACCTCGCGCAGGAAGGCATCAACTTGCGCTTTCAGCGTTTCGCCGTTCATGGACAACTCGGCGGT
>Ga0255046_10000499_pt1 | contig 10582 bp, 9 predicted proteins | sample BC1_12_27_MG_FD_183632 | JGI IMG/M metagenome (GOLD analysis project Ga0255046, IMG submission 183632) | Seawater microbial communities from Strait of Georgia, British Columbia, Canada - BC1_12_27 | ecosystem: Environmental > Aquatic > Marine > Strait | place: Canada: British Columbia...
AACCCGACTCAAGGCCCGGCCCAGCTCCTCCGGCAACGAAGCCAACCGAACGGGCTCAGGCGGCGGTGGTGCGTCTTGGGCGCGCTTGGGAATATCGGGGAGGGGGCCCACTTGGAAGCGGATCTTCTGGATGGGAGTCGTCGGGGCGTGCTCACGAAGTCGGGTGAGCAGGTCGTCGGTGAGGTAATGCAGCTCGTTGGCCCATACCGACGAGCTGACATGAACGATGAGCACGCCGCGGGAAAGCCTCACGGGGCGCGCGTGCTCTAGGATTCGGGGGGGGACCGAGCGGCTCCACCAGGCGAACACCTTGGCGGCTTCGAGCTGATCGGGTGCTGGGTAGACGCCTTTCAGCAGCTTGGCGACCGATTCTAGCTTCCCCTTTTTGCGCTTAGCCATCGTCGAAGCTCGCCTTGTAGAGGGCGAGGAGATCGTCTTCGGTGCATCGACGAGGGTTTAGCTCGTGGCACGGGTCGGCGAAGGCAAGCGCCGCGAGACGTGGCAAGTCGCTTTCTTGGATGCCTTGAGAGCGGAGGCCGGAGGGCAGCCCGATCGACCTGCGAAGTGCCCGAATTGCGCCGGCGCATTCGAACGACAGCGTGCTCTCATCGTTGCCGCGTACGCCGAGTTGCCGGGCGATTTCGGCGATGCGGTCCGGGACCGCCACGCGATTGAAGTCGAGCACGGCCGGCAGACAAATCGCGTTGGCGAGGCCGTGGTGCATCCCAAGCTCGGCCGAAAGCGGATGCGCCAGAGAATGACAGGCGCCGAGGCCTTTCTGAAATGCAACGGCGCCCATCATGGCGGCCTTGAGCATGTCTCCGCGTGCCTTTAGGTCGTCGCCGTCTTCCGTCGCCGCCCTGAGCGAGCGGTGACAGAGGCGAACACCGCCCAGCGCGATGGCGTCGGCCATCGGGTGATCGCCGATCGATGCGTAGGCCTCGATACAGTGGGTGAGGGCGTCCATGCCCGTCGCGGCCGTCATGCCGGGGGGCATGGTTTGGGTCATTGCTGGATCCAGAATCGCGACTTCTGGCAGCAGCAGTGGCGAAAAGATCACGGTCTTACGGTTCGTGGCTTGAATCGTGACCACGCCGCTACGACCGACTTCGCTGCCCGTCCCTGCGGTGGTCGGGATCGCGATCATGTGCGGGAGCGGTCCCTCGATGTGGGCACCGCCGCCGATCGCGTCGTCGTACTGGGCGAGAGGCCCGGGGTGTGTGACCGCCAGCCGAACCAGCTTGGCGACATCGAGCACACTGCCACCGCCAACCCCCAAGACGAGATCAGCTTTGAAGTCGTCGAACACGCGAGCCGCGCCAAGAACTTCGGACTCGAGCGGATTGGACGAGATGTCGAGCGCAGATTCGTGTGGGAGCCCGGCGGCGTCGAGGGCGCCGCGAATCGACTCGAGCAACCCCGCTTGCTCGACGCCGCGGTCAGAGACCAGCAGCACGCGTGTGGCTCCGAGTTGATGTGCCTCGCTCCCACACTGCGCTGCTGCCCCTTCGCCGAGAACCACCCGGGTCGGGAAGCTCCAGAGGACCAAGTTCTGTGTATTGGTCATTCTTTGCCTACGCGCCTCTCCATCAGCGCCTGAATAGCATCATCTGAGCTCATGCGACCGTCGGACACGGCGACAAACGTCGATGAGATCGGAGTAGGCAGCCCCAGACGCCGCGCGTGCTCCATCAAATGACGGGCGACTTCGATGCCTTCGACATAGGCGCCAGCTTCGCTGACGGCGTTGCTGAGGTCGATGCCTTTCGCTAGGGCGCGGCCAAGCCGAAATTCGGGACGTTGATCTCCGGCGACGGCCGCGATGAGGTCGCCGAGCCCCGCAAGGCCCATGAACGTCGACTCCTTGGCCCCGAGCGCTTGTCCAATACGAGACACCTCGACCATGCCCCGTGTCGCAAGCACCGCCAGCGTGCCAGGCTCCGCGCCGAGCTCTTGGGCGTACGCCAGCACGACCGTGAGGAACCCGACGGTAGCGCTCGCGAGCTCCACGCCAATTACATCCGGCGTGTCGTAGACTCGAAGCTCCGCGCCTCCCAAGGCCTCGCGCACCATCCCGGTCAGCTCGGGGAAGCCGGTTCCGAGAATCGCTCCGCTCGGCCGGCCCTCGGCCAACGCATCTGCGACGAGGGGGCCTGCGAGCGCGCCGAGCCTGCGGCACACGGTCTTCTCGCGAATGACCTGGGTGATGGTCTTGAGCTCCGCCCCGACGAGGCCGCGGCTGACGTGAACCAACGAGTGCCGTCCGTCGATGGCTTCGCCGAGCTGCTCGGCGACTTCCACCGCATGCCGCGCAGGCACGGCCAAGAAGACCAGCTCGCAATCTCGAATGTCGGCGATGTCGGTCGAGCTTCGGATCGGATCGGGAAGCTCACGATCCCGCCGGCTCCACAGCACGACCTCGTGCCCATGCCGGGCCGACGCCTGCGCGATGGCGAGGCCGAATCCGCCAGCGCCGATCACTCCGACCCGAAGGCTCATCGATGGACCCCCAGGTTTTCGATTTCGCAGGCTGCCTGCAACTGATCCGGGCTTGCGATTTCCTCGGCGAACGGCACCAGACGGTTTTGGTAGTACAGAAGTAATGACGGATCACGGAGGACGACGCGGTTTGCTTCGAGCGTTGCGGCGGTCGAGTCGTGGTAACCGTTCCAGAAGCTCAGCGCGCGTTCGAGGAGCTCGGATGGGGTGTCTTCCTTCACCACGTCACTGGTTCTAACCCGCCCCTTGGCTTCGAGCCCGCACAGACGATCGCGCGCCTCTCCGAGCTCTTGGCATAATGTCTCGCAGTCGAGACCGACCTCGCCGCGAAGGCGTAGCCGCGCGAAGAGGTCCATCCCGGGGGTCGATTGCACGAGGTCTCGGAACAACACGTGGGCTACGACCTGCGTGCTCATCAGGACCGTGTCCTGCTCATATCGTTGCCCAAGCACTTCTCCGAGCTCCCGCGTGTACGCAGCGTCCCGAACCGCGTCGATGACGGGCTTCCCGCGCTGCTCCACGTAGCCGCCGGGGTCGATCGCCCGCCTCGTTGGCGTCAATGACTGGCCGCGACCGTCGACGCGATTGCCGAACGGATCGATGGGATCGCCGAATCGAATGATGCAGGCGCCGCGCATCCCGACCATCTTTCGAAAGAACGCGAACCAGCGATCGATCCGCGAGAATTCGTCGTCCTCGATGATGAATCGAGCTTGACCCTCTTCCATGAGCCAGTCCCTGACGAGTGTCTCCGCTTCGAGGACCAGCGCGTAGTTGATGGTGGTCGGCACGAACCACACCGGGCGGTCGACCCGGCGCACTTGATTCGTCGTGAACGCTTCGACCGCGGAGCCCAGCAAGCCGAGCTTGAGGCGACGCTCGATCATCCCGGAGCGGCTTCGCGTGCCTCCGGGGAAAAAGAGCGAGTGATAACCGCGTTCGATCATCACCTGGGAATACAGCTTCAGTATGTCCTTATATAAGCTGACCCGAATCCGCCGATCGACCCGGTAGGCCCCGAGGTTGTGCATGAAGAAGCTGATGATCGGGTTGGTGAAGAGGTTCTTGCCGGCGCCGTAGATGACTGGCGGCAACCCGGAGATTTCCAATGCCTGCGCGAGGACGATCGAGTCGAGATTGGAAGAGTGTGTCGGAACGAAGACCAGACTTCCGTCGTTCTGCAGCTGACGGAGGAGCTCTACGTCTCCTTGAACCTTCAGCACTCGGTCGAGCGACTCGGGCGCAGCCGCCACGAGGCGCCGTGGTTCCATGATGCCGCCGATCAATCGGGGCGCCGCCTGGCGTGCGAAGCGGTACACCCGCGGGTCGAAGTTGCCGGCGACGTCGCGGGTCATTTCGGTCACGATGGTGTGCAGGACGCGCCGCTGCTCGACGTCGTCCATTTTGCCAATGCGGCGGATCATCGAGCGCCAGTAGCCGAGCCGGTCGCGCGCTTCTGCGTCGCGCTGCGTTTCGAGCCGCTGGATCTCGTGGTAGGCGGCGTCGTTGAGTGCGATCTCGAGCCGGTCGCGATCCGGTTCATGAGCCGAGCAGATCCGTTTCACGACATCAGCGACGATGTCGTCGCGTTCACTGTTGAACCAAAAGATCGACGGATCGCTCGGCCGAGGCACGTAGGGTTTGATGTGCGGCAGGCGAAGAGGGCGTTCCGATAAAAAGCGTTTCAACATAGTGATCCTCTTACACTGCCTCGAAGTAACGGCGCAGCTCCCAGTCACTCACCGCTTTGCGATACTCGCGGCACTCCCAGTCCCGTGTGCGAATGAAGTGGTCGACGAAGTCATCGCCCAGCGCTTGCCTCGCCGCCTTGCTGCCCCGAAGGCGTTCCAGCGCCGCTTCGAGCGTGAGGGGGAGGGCGAGCGCGGGGTCGCCTTCGCTCTCGCTCGTCGCGTCACCCGAGGTCATGGCGGGTGGCTCGACTTTCTCTTCGATGCCGTAGAGGCCGGACCCCAGGCAGGCGGCCATCGCGATGTAGGGATTGATGTCGGCTCCGGTCTGACGGAACTCGATGCGAGTTGCGTGATCGCTGGGCCCGAGGATCACGCGCGAGCCGCAGGTGCGGTTTTCGATCCCCCAGGATGCGTTCAACGGCGCCCAAACGCCGGGGACGTAGCGCTTGTAGCTGTTGATGAACGGTGAATAGAGGGCGGTGAGCTCAGGCGCCAACGTGACCAGGCCGCCCAGGTAATGAACGCCGGCCTCGCTCAGGTTGTCGGTGCCCGCCGCGGCGAAGAGGTTGATCTGTCCTCCTGCGTCCCAGAGGCTTTGGTGTATGTGGCCGCTCGAACCGGGCAGGTCGGCGTTCCATTTCGCCATGAATGTGACCGACAGGTCGTGGCGAGCGCAGATTTGCTTGAGTGTCGTCTTGAACAGCGCGGCCTTGTCCGCCGCGGCCAGCACGTCGTCATAGCGGAGCGCCGCTTCCCATACGCCGGGGCCCGTCTCGGTGTGGATCCCCTCGATGTCGATGTCGTACGCCTCGCAGGTATCCAAGATGTCGTCGACCAAGACCTGGTGCTGGCCTGCGCGCAGCCATGAGTAGCCAAACATCCCAGGGCTCAATGGATCGAGACCGCGGAAGTCCTTCTCGTGGAGCGACTCTGGCGTCTCTTGGAAGACCCAGAACTCGAACTCGGCGGAGAACTTCGCCGAGAAACCTGCGTCGTGCGCCCGCTTGATCACGTTCTTGAGGAGGTTGCGAGGGCAAGCGGGGTGGGGCTCGCCGTCCTGCGTGTAGAAGTCGACGATGAAGTTCGCGGTATCCGGGGCATCGGGAAGAACCCGAAATGTGGACGCGTCGATTCTAGCCAGAGCGTCGGGGTAGCCCGTCTCCCAGCCGGTCACCTTCGCGTTGTCGTAGAGCTGGTCCGAGACATCCCATCCGAAAATGACGTCGCAGAACCCGAAGCCCTTCTCCAGCGCCGACCAGAACTTTTCAAGGCTGATGTACTTGCCTCGCAGCACCCCGTCGACGTCGAAACCTCCGACTTTGACCTTCTTGATGCCCTTTTCGTTGAAGTCGCGACGCAGCTCTTCGCTCACAGATCCTCCTCGGGGGCCGGAAGCATACCCCTTTTTTCGCTCTTGTGGGCGGCGTTCCTAGTTGGGTTCTTGCGGTGCGTTTCGGATCGCCAGCAGCCGGATTTCGGTCATCTCAGCGACGGCGAAGCGAATCCCTTCGCGACCGATGCCGCTGTCCTTGACTCCACCGTAGGGCATGTGGTCCACGCGCCATGAAGGCACGTCCCCAATGATGACACCTCCGACCTCCAGCTCGTCCCATGCTTTTTGAATCTTCGTGATGTCCCGCACGAAAAGACCCGCCTGAAGGCCATATCGGCTGTCGTTCACGATGCCGATGGCCTCATCGAAGTCCGCAAAGGGCTCCAGGATCGCGACGGGACCAAACGCCTCGGCCGCGTAGAGCAGCGCGTTCTTGGGTACCGACTCGAGAAGCGTCGGCTCGACCATTTTCCCGTGGCGCCCGCCGCCGCACAGCAGCGTCGCACCGGCGGAGACCGCATCGTGAATCCACTCTTCAATCCTTGCAGCTTCCTTGTTCGAAATGATCGGCCCGATGAACGTGCGTTCGTCCCGCGGGTCACCCATCTGCAAGTTGCGTGCGTCCTCGACGAGCCTCGATTTGAGCTCGTCGTAGATCGACTCGTGGATCACGATGCGCTGCACGCTGATGCAGCTTTGTCCGGATTGATAGAACGTGCCGATTCGAATTCGCTCGACGACATCGTCCAGATCCGCATCGTGATCGACGACGACGGCCGCGTTGCCGCCGAGCTCGAGCGCTACCCGCTTTTTGCCAGCGTCCCTTTTTAGTTGCCAGCCCACTTTGGGAGAGCCCGTGAAACTGAGAAGCTTGAGCCGCTCATCGGTGGAGAACGGGCCGGCATCGGCCAGATGGCAGGGCAGGATCGAAAAGGCGCCCTTGGGCAAGTCGGTCTCGGCGAGCACCTCACCAACGATGAGCGCTCCGATCGGAGTCAGGCTGGATGGCTTGAGCACAAACGTGCAGCCGGCCGCGATCGCAGGCGCGACTTTGTGCGCCACCAGGTTCAGTGGGAAGTTAAAGGGGGTGATGAACGAGCACGGGCCGATCGGCACGCGTTTCCACATGCCGGTGTAGGCGACGGCCCGGGGGCTGAGGTCCATCGGCAACACCTCGCCGTACGTTCGGCCCGCTTCTTCGGAGGCGACTCGAAAGGTGTCGACCAGCCGGGCGACTTCGCCCCGAGAATCGCGGATGGGCTTTCCGGCTTCGATGCAGAGGGCCTCCGCGAGCTCGTCGGCGCGTTCGGCAAAGCGGGACGCGCAATGGGCCAGCACCTCACGACGAGCATGGGCGGGAAATCGCATCATCGCGTGTGCGGCACGGTCGGCGGCGTCGATGGCCCGATCGATGGCGTCACGGTCTGCGAGCGCGACGTGCGTGACGACCTCGTCGGTGTACTTGTTGGTGACCGCGAGAAGATCGCTCGACTCTTCGGGCGAGCCGGCGAGGTAGTAGGGATACCGCTCAGCGAGCATCACCGTCTATTTAGACGGAATCCAGCGGTGAACCAACCCCAAACCCAACACGAACACGAGCGCGACCGACGCGTGCCCCAGTAGCTCGTGTGAAGTGCCCGGGACCGAGCAGTGCGCTTTGAGCACGAAGTTCCCCGCGAGGCCTGCAGCTGCCGCCGCAACGAGGCTGCCGAGTGCGTTGCCGCGATCCACTAGTCGAAGCAACGCGTAGACCGGGACGCCGAGCAGGAGGCCAACCCCCATGCATGCGCCAACCATCACGCCACCGGTGTGATCATGCGTGGCGGCCTGCGCGGCGGGGTGGGGCCAGAACGCCGCCAAGACGGTCGCGCCGACCGCAATGCAAGCCAGACACAGGGATTGCCAACGTGGAAGTGCAGGCAGGTGCACGGGGCGCGTGACCATGAACATCGCCAACACCAACAGGACGCAGAAGGTCACGAGGCTGGCCGTCCACTGCGCGGTGCGCGCTTGATCGCCGACCAACGGGAACGCGAACCAGCCAGCGATGGCGAGCACCGAAAACACCGTGAGGACGATCAGGCGCCGTGCCATCGTCGACCGGCTTCGGAGAAAGCCCGTGATGGTTCGGTCGTTCTTGTCGCAGCGAGCCTTCATGTCGCTGAACATGCGGTCCATCAGCTCATCATTCTGCGGTGCGGCGGGCGCATCGAGCTCGCGGAGCCGCTCGTCGAGACCGTCGTCGGGTCCATTGCTGCCACTAGTCATTCATCACCACGTATTTCCGAGACGAGCAATTGTTTCAAAGTTGCGTACGCGCGATGTGCGCGAACACGTACAGCACCCTCAGAAGTGCCTACAATTTGCGCTACCTCCGCGTATGGGCGCTCCTGAAACCAATGGAGCTCCACCACCTCCCGCTGGCTGGTCGGAAGCTTCTCCAAGGCGACATGAAGGAGCTCAGAGCGCTGGCGGAGCTCGAGGGGCATGAAATCCGCTTCCGGCGCCGCCCGGGTGTCGACCTCGAGGGAGGTCATCTTGCGCCGCTTCGATCGCCGCCAGTGCTCGCGGACGAGGTTCATGGCGATCGTCATGACCCATGGGCGCAGCTTCGAGCCACGTCTGAAGTCGTTTCGCGCGCCGTGAAGCCGGAAGAACGTCTGCTGCACGATCTCCTCGGCGAGCTCGTCGTTGCGAAGGTGCCGCCGCGTGAGGCGGAGCAGGATCGGCCCGTAACGCTCGAACAACCACCGAAAGGCCGCGTCGTCGCCATCGATGTAGGCGTCCATCAATTCTTCGTCGGTGGCCGCGGAGCTGAGTGGACTATTCGCCATGTTGTGCGCTGGGATTGAGGCTCGGGCGGGGCGTTGCGTCGTTCGGCGTGGTTTGCGCCCTCCACCAGTAGCCCGAGAAGACGAGTGTGCCCAGCAGGATCAATAGAAGGGTGATCTGCAGCCACCGGCGGTTGGTGTCGAGCTCCTCGATCACGATCGGCTCGATGGGGATCGGCCGTGCGCCCGATGTGCTGAGAACCTTTCCCGCTGGGTGACTGCTGCTGACATGTGCCGGTGGGAGACTCGAGGCAAGCGAGGCGACGGGGATGGAGCCGATGTGCGAGGTCTCCATCCAAGGCGCGATGTCTTGCGTGTGAGGGTTCTGCTTGGCCGACTCGACCTCGAGCCATTCGAGCGCGGCCCGCATCGCGGCCGCATCCGGGTATCGGTGCGCTGGACGTCTCGCCATGGCTCGCCTGATCACATCGGGCAGACCCGGGACGTCGTCAAACCCCGCCTCGGTTTCCCACCCGACCGGGGGCGAGCCAATCGCCAAGTGATGGAGCAATGCGCCCGCGGAATACAGGTCGACCGAGCTGCCGAAGGCCCCGCCGCCGAAGAGCTCGGGCGCCATGTAGGCCACCGCATGTTTGCCCGAGCCGGTGTGTGCCGCGTGGGCGCTGGCCTCTGGGTTTGCCCGGAGCAAAGGCACGACGCCCATGCCGATCACCCGGGCGCCCAGTCGCCCGCTCCGCTCGCGGGTGACGATGATGTTCTGCGGGGTGAGGTCGCCGTGCACCAGCCCCTGCGCGTGTCCCGCGTCGAGGGCATCGAGTACGTCCGTCGCGAGCCGCAGCACGGCGAGGGAGCTCAGCGGGCGATCGCGCAGGATGTCCGAGAGGAGCGTGCCGCGCGTGTCTTGAAAGGCGAGGTACGGAACTCCATCGATGACTCCAGCGTCGAGCACACGCGGAACCGAGCGCGAGCGAATCGCCCCGAGGCTGTGCGCCAGATGGGAGAATGCTGCCTCGGCGGGCGTGGATTGGCTGACGTCCATCGGCATGACAGACAGGATCAGCGGCGTCCCTTCAGACGACGCGCGGTAGTAAGAAACCAGCCCCCCCCACGGCAATGCACCGTCGACCACATAGCGCCCTGCAAACAGCTCTTCTGGCGGGGGATGCGCGCCGCCCGGCGAGGGAAACATCGGGTCGGAGAATAACTCCAATGGCTCGTAGGCGCGACTTTCTTTAGCGGTCTGCCTGCAGAACCTGGCCGCGAGCGAGCACCTCGCCGTCCGGTTGCCGGGTGAGCTCGTAGGCCCGGCTGCGATCGCCCGTCACCCAGGTCTCCATCTGGATCTGCTGTCCGGCGTGCGTCTCTCGGCGGTACTCCACCGACAAGGCTGCCAGCGGGCCTTCTACCCCGGCCGGTTCTCCCGTTTGGGCCGCGAACCAACGCGTGTCGTCGATGTAGTCCACGTAGCGGGCCTGATTCACGTGTCGAAAGCTGTCCTGGTCACTCGGGCGGACGACCCATTGACGCTTCCACGAGTGCAAGCGATCGCCCTCGGGCCATGGCCGCACACGGGGCGCGGGCTCGTCCAGAACGAACGTAGCGACGACTGGATCGACGGGGGCGGGGCCCTCGGGGCCAAGGTTGACGACCGTCATGCGGGCCCGCGCGGCAATTGCTCCGTCTCGGATCCGAGTGATTCGATGCCCGAAGTCGAGGCTGGTGCGGCCCACTCGGGCGACCCAGGTCGCGATCTCGAGGTCGTCTTGGTAGGTGAGAGGGACGCCGTACTCGAAGGTGCCTGCCCTGGCCACGCCGCCTTCCATGCGGTTGCGAAGGGCAAAATCGTCCATCGCGAAGACCTGCCAGCGCGTATGTTCGAAGATGCGGGAAAACCATCCGGGAGATACCGAGCCGGTGGCGTCGAGCTCAATTCCCCGGATCATGTAGTGGATCATCGTGAGTTTGTGCAGCGTGTCGATCATGAGCGGCGCCCACCCTAGCAGGCGAAGGGGCAGAGAACAGCGCCCGCGTCGTGGCCTCTCCCCTCCGCGCAGCTCGCTTGAGTTGATCAGCCAGCGCCAGTGTCAGTGGCAGCGCCAGCGTCAGTGCCAGCGTCAGTGCCAGCGTCCTTGTGATGCGACTTTGTCCCCGTGATCTCCTTTTTGCGAGTGGGTGGGGTCGCGCGTCCCGGGGCACGGCGGAACGCGACACGGGGTTCCGCCGGACGGGTCGGCTTGCAAAGGTGGCCGGATGGACTGGGGAGTTTT
>Ga0255046_10000500_pt1 | contig 10571 bp, 16 predicted proteins | sample BC1_12_27_MG_FD_183632 | JGI IMG/M metagenome (GOLD analysis project Ga0255046, IMG submission 183632) | Seawater microbial communities from Strait of Georgia, British Columbia, Canada - BC1_12_27 | ecosystem: Environmental > Aquatic > Marine > Strait | place: Canada: British Columbia...
CCGGGGCTCACGAAATCGAGCTGGTAAGGAGGTGCAGTCATGATGACCGATCCAATCGCTGACATGCTGACGCGCATCCGCAACGCCGCACAGGCTCAGCACGAACACACCATTCTTCCTTCTTCGAAGCTCAAGGCGCAGCTCGCCGAGATCCTCAAGCAGGAAGGCTTCATCGACGACTACCGTGTCGAAGACGGTGTCCAAAACAGCCTCACGGTCTTTCTCAAGTATGGCCGCGATCGCCAGAGCGCGTTCGTCGGCATGCGCCGAGCGAGCCGTCCTGGGCGCCGGTTCTACGTGGGCCACCGTGACATTCCACGTGTCCAAAACGGCATGGGCGTTGCGATTCTCTCGACGTCCGTCGGCATCATGACCGACCGCGATGCTCGCGATAAGCGAGTGGGCGGTGAGGTGCTGTGCGAGGTGTGGTGATGACCGAGACATACACAGGAAAGCAGTCCAGGAACGGCAAGAAGCCGGTCGAGATCGCCAAGGGCGTTCAGATTTCGATCAGCGGCCAAGACATCGCGGTAAAAGGGCCTAAGGGTGAGCTGACGCACACCCTCCGTCCCGAGGTCGTGGTCTCTCAGAACGAGGGCGTGCTCACGGTCCGGCCTGCTGCGGGCGCCGGAAAAGCGGGCCTGCAGTACCAGGGTCTGACGCGCGCGCTTCTTCGCAACATGGTCGAAGGCGTCACGAACGGTTACAAGCGGTCACTCGACTTCCGCGGTGTTGGTTACCGGGCGGAGTTCAAGAACAACCAGCTCAAAATGACTGTCGGCCTGTCGCATCAGCCGGTCATCGACATTCCGAAGGTGGTCGGCATCAAAGTGGAGACGATCGACGAAGCGGGCACCAAGTTCCCCCGCGTTCATCTCGAATCGCCCGACAAGGAAGTCATCGGGCGAGTCGCCGCGAGGATTCGTCAGATGCGGCCTCCAGAGCCCTACAACGGCAAAGGGGTTCGCTACACCGGTGAGCGCATTCGCGAGAAGGCGGGCAAGGCCGGAAAGGCCGGAGGCTGATCATGCACAAGAAACTCACAGGACGCGCTCGACGCAAACTGCGGATTCGCAAGAAGGTGCACGGCACCGCTCTACGGCCCCGGCTTTGCGTTTTTCGGAGCTCCAAGCACATTTACGCGCAGGTCATCGACGACGCGCAGGGCACCACGATTGCCCACGCATCGAGCGTCGCCGAGTCCGGTGCGGGCAACAAAGTCGACGTCGCCAAGTCGGTCGGCAGCGCTGTCGCCAAGGCATGCATCGACAAAGGGGTCGAGCAGGTCGTGTTCGACCGTGGCGGTTATCGATATCACGGACGCGTTCGCGCACTGGCCGAATCGGCGCGCGAAGCGGGTCTGGAGTTCTGAGGACGAGATGGCATACAAAGACCAAATCATCGATCCAAACACGCTCGACGATCTCACCGAGCGCGTGATCTTCATCAACCGCGTCGCCAAGGTCGTCAAGGGCGGCCGGCGGTTCAGCTTCAGCGCCCTCGTCGTCGTCGGTGACAGCAACGGTCACGTGGGTGTCGGCATGGGCAAGGCCAAAGAGGTCCCCGAGTCGATTCGTAAGGGTACCGACGCGGCCAAGAAGAACCTCTTCAAGGTTCCGCTGACAGGTCGTACGATTCCTCACCGGATCGTCGGTCACTCCGGGGCGGGTCGTGTCATCTTGCGTCCCGCATCCGAAGGGACCGGCGTCATCGCCGGCGGTGCGATGCGGCCGGTTCTCGAAGCTGCAGGCGTCAAGGACGTCCTGGCGAAGATCCTCGGCACGACGAATGCCTACAACGTGGTCAACGCCACTGTTGCGGCGCTCAAGGAGCTCGAGTCGCCGGCTGACGTGGCTCGCCGCCGCAGCCGTCGCAATGGCGACATTCAACAACACGAGCATGGGCCCAAGGCGGAACGTCCCGCTGCCGAGCCTGCGGAAGCGCCTGCGGAGGCAAGCGCATCGTAAGAGAGGCAGTCATGAGCGCGAACAAACTCAAAGTGACGCAGGTCAAAAGCGAAATCGGCCGGATGTACAAGCAGCGACGTGTCCTCCGGGGCCTCGGTCTGCATGGACTGAACACGGAGGTCGTGGTGGACAACACCGCTTCCTTCCGCGGGATGGTCAAGAAGGTGCTGCACCTCGTCGAAGTTGAGGAAGTCAATGAGTGAGCAGAACAAGACCCCAATCCTTTCCCGGCTTCGCCCTGCAGAGGGTGCGGTCCGCGGAAAGCGACGCAAAGGACGTGGCCCGGGCTCCGGACTGGGCAAGACCGCTGGTCATGGCCAGAAGGGCCAAAAAGCGAGACATCCCGGGAACTTCAGCAAGCTCGGCTTCGAGGGTGGGCAGATGCCCCTCTATCGGCGCATCCCCAAGCGTGGCTTCGTCAACCCCTTCACCAAGAAGGTCGCGACGGTCAACGTGAAGGATCTGACTCGCTTCGATGCGGGGGCTACGGTCGACGAGGCCGCTCTGCGAGAAGCTGGCCTCATCAAGCGTAAAGTGGACATCATTAAGGTTCTCGGCGATGGCGAGCTGGACAGAGCTCTCACCGTCAAAGTTCACGCCGCTAGCGCAACTGCCACGCAAAAGATCGAGCAAGCGGGCGGTACGGTCGAGCTAGTCGTAGCGGCCGCCTCTTAACCGAAAGCCCGTAGCAACTCATGAGCACTGTCGCGAACATCTTTCGAATCCCCGAGCTCCGCCGCCGCATCCTTTTCACGTTGGGGATGCTGGCCGTCTATCGCATCGGGATTTTCGTCACGACCCCCGGCGTAGACCGCGCGGCGATGCGTAAGTATGTGGCCGGTCAGTCGGGCGGCTTCTTGAGCATGTTCAACCTGTTCTCAGGTGGTGCGCTCGAGCAGGCGTCGATTTTCGCGCTCAACATCATGCCCTACGTTTCGGCGAGCATCATCTTGTCGCTGATGACGGTCGTGGTGCCTTCGCTCATGGAGCTACGTAAGGAAGGCGAGGCGGGCCAACGCAAGATCAACCAGTACACCCGCTACGGCACCGTCGGGCTCAGCATCTTTCAGAGCATGGGGCTTGCGATGCTGTGGGAGGGTTGGAACGAGAGCTCCACGGCCGGTGATATCGTCGCCGATCCGGGTTGGAGCTTCCGTTTGATGACCGTGCTCGCGCTCACGACCGGTACCTCGTTCCTGATGTGGCTCGGCGAGCAGATCACCGAGCGCGGCCTCGGAAACGGCATTTCGCTCATCATTTTCGCGGGTATCGTGGCCAACCTGCCCGACGCCCTCTTCATGACCCTCGAGCAATTCAACCTCGGCGAGCTGCAGCCGATCGACTTGATGCTCTTGATTGTCATCGCCCTAGGGACGACGGCCTTTATCGTGTTCTTCGAGCGCGCTCAGAGGCGGCTGCCGATCACTTACGCCAAGCGAATGATCGGACGGAAGATGTACGGTGGGCAGCAGTCTCACCTGCCGCTCCGCGTGAACATGGCTGGCGTCATCCCGCCGATCTTCACCTCGTCCTTGCTGATGTTCCCGGTCACCCTGGCAGGCACCAACATTCCGTACATCTCGGACGCGATGCGGTGGATCAGCAACAACTTGGTTCCAGGAGGCTGGATTTACATCGTCGTCTTCGCGACCATGACGATGTTCTTCTGTTTCTTCTACACGGCGATCACCTTTCAGCCGGTGGACGTGGCGGAGAACCTCAAGAAACAAAGCGCGTTCATCCCCGGCGTACGGCCCGGGAAGGCCACCGCCGAGTACATCGACGCGGTCCTTACCCGAATCACGGTTGGCGGCGCCCTCTACGTCGCGGCAGTCGTCACCGTTCCGACGCTACTTCAGTCGCGCTGGAACGTGCCGTTCTATCTCGGTGGCACCTCGCTGATGATTGTCGTCGGCGTGGCACTCGACTTTGCACAGCAGGTCGAGAGCCATCTCATCACCCGTCACTACGAAGGCCTCACCGGGAGCAAGGGTTCCCGAATTCGAGCGAGGAACACGTAATGGACCTTCTACTCTTCGGGCCGCCGGGCGCTGGCAAGGGCACTCAAGCCAAATTCCTCATCGATCTGCTGGGAATCCCCCAGATCTCGACCGGCGACATGATGCGCGCCGAGCGGAAGTCGGGGTCGGACCTGGGCAAGCAGTTCGACGAGTACATGTCTGCTGGAAAGTTGGTGCCTGACAGTCTGGTCTTGGACCTGATGTTGAAGCGCCTGACGCAGGACGATGCGAAAAGCGGTGCGATCTTCGACGGTTACCCGAGGACTGTGGCGCAGGCAGAGTCGCTGGACGCCCTTCTCGAGAAGCTCGATCGACGCATCGACCGGGTGGTTTCCCTCGATGTTCCGCTCGACGATATCGTCGAGCGCGTGACAGGTCGTCGGGTCTGTTTGGACTGTGGACAGACGTACCACGTCCGCTATAGTCCGCCGCCCCAAAACGGAGAGTGTGTCTCCTGTGGGGGGAGCAAGATTGTGCAGCGTTCGGACGATACCGAAGAGGTCGTTCGGAAGCGGTACGAAGAATACAAAGCTAAGACCGAGCCGGTGCTCGCCCACTACGAAGCCAAGGGCGTCGTGAAGGGCGTGGAAGGCGTCGGATCGTTAGAAGAGATTACGGAACGTATTAAGGAAGCGATTGGGGTTGAATAACGAGCGGGATGACTGAAGCCAAAACCACCCGAGGCACCATTGAAGCGGTGCTACCGAGGGCGCTTTACCGAGTGAGGCTTGACGACGGCGAAGAGATCACCGCGTCGGTTTCCGCCAAGGCCAGACAGGTCACGGTACAGCTCCTACCAGGTGACGGTGTGATGGTTGAAGTATCCCCTTACGACCCGACGAGAGGACGAATCGAGGAGAAGCTGACATGAAGGTTCGACCAAGCGTCAGAAAAATTTGTGAGAAGTGCAAGATCGTGCGCCGCAAGGGTGTCGTGCGTGTCTTGTGTGACAACCCCCGTCACAAGCAACGGCAAGGATAAGAGCGAAATGGCACGTATCGCAGGCGTCGACCTTCCAGGTCGGAAACACACGGTGATTGCGCTGCAATACATCTACGGGATCGGTCCGCATCACGCGAAGCACATTTGCGAGGCTGCGGGTATCCCGCAGGGCAAGCGTGCTGACGATCTCAACGAGACCGACGTCAAGAGGATCCGCGAATGCATCGACCAGAACTTCAAGGTCGAAGGTGACCTTCGTCGTGATGTCAACATGCACATCAAGCGGCTCATGGACCTCGGTTGCTACCGCGGGCTGCGTCATCGGCGCGGTCTGCCTTGTCGCGGTCAGCGAACCCACACTAACGCGCGCACCCGTAAGGGACCCAAGCGCGGCCCAATGAGCAGGAAGCGCTAAGATCATGGCGAAGGCGAAAGCAAAGCCCAGCAAGGGCAAGAAGCGTAAGACCAAGAGGGTCGTGACGAGCGGCATCGCTCACATCCAGTCCACCTTCAACAACACGATCGTCACCATCACCGACTTGGGTGGTGAGGTGGTGTCTTGGTCGACCGCAGGCTCGCGTGGCTTCAAGGGCTCGCGCAAGAGCACCCCGTTTGCGGCGCAGCTTGCGGCTGAGGATGCAGCCCGCAAAGCGCAGGACGTAGGCATGAAGACCATCGCGATTTTCGTGAAGGGTCCCGGCGCAGGCCGCGAGTCGGCACTACGAGCATTTCAGAACGTCGGTATGCGGGTCACCCTGCTTCGCGACGTTACCCCTATTCCCCACAATGGTTGCCGGCCGCCGAAGCGGCGGCGCGTTTAAAGGCTGCGGAGGCAATTGATGACGAGTCCGACCTTAGTCGCACGTAATTGGCGAGAGCTCATTCGCCCAAAGAACGTTCCGGTGGATCAAGATTCGCTGAGCGACACCTACGGCAAGTTCGTCGTGGAGCCGCTCGAGCGTGGTTTTGGCATCACCCTCGGTAACTCGCTGCGCCGCGTGTTGCTGTCCTCGCTTCAGGGGGCCGCGATCACCGCCGTCAAGATCGACGGCGCGCTGCACGAGTTCACCTCGGTTCCGGACGTCGTCGAAGACGTGACCGAGATGGTTCTCAACTTCAAGGAAGTCGTTGTCCGCTCCCATACGGCGCGCACGCAGACGGTCCGTATCGAGAAGGAAGGCCCCGGCGTCGTCACGGCGGGTGACATCCAGGTCAGCGACCAGATCGAGATCCTCAACCCGGATCACAAGATTTGCACCCTGGCCAAGGGCGGCCGATTTGCCGCAGACCTCACGATCAACGTGGGCCACGGCTACGTTCCCGCTGACCGCAACAAGACCGCGGGCATCCCAATCGGAACGATCGCCATCGACTCGCTCTTTTCGCCGATTCGCAAGGTGAACTACGCGGTCACCAACGCTCGTGTCGGGCAGATCACCGACTACGACAAGCTCACCCTCGAGCTCTGGACCAACGGTGCAGTGAAGCCGGCCGACGCCGTCGCCTACGCCGCCAAGATCCTCAAGGACCAGCTCACGATCTTCATCAACTTTGAAGAGCACGATGAGCCCGTGGAAGAGTTGAGCTCGGAGGAGCCGCTCAACGAGAACCTCTTCCGCTCGGTCGACGAGCTCGAGCTCTCGGTTCGCTCCGCCAACTGCCTCCAGAACGCCAACATCAAGCTGATTGGCGAGCTGGTGCAGAAGAGCGAGGGCGAGATGCTCAAGACGAAGAACTTTGGGCGCAAATCGCTCAAGGAAATCAAGGAAATCCTGGCTGACATGGGTCTTTCGCTCGGCATGCAGATCGACAACTGGTCGCAGATGCTCGAGCGCTGGAAGACGCAGCAGGCCACTCAGTAACGTTTTTGGAATGGGTCGCGGGTAGGTCGTCATGAGGCATCAAAAGGCAGGCAGAAAGTTCGGTCGTAACACCAGCCATCGCCGAGCCATGTTCAGGAACATGGCGGGCAATCTGGTTTTGCACGAGCAGATCAAGACGACGGACGCGAAGGCGAAGGAGCTTCGGCGCATCGCTGAGCGCCTGCTGACGAAGGCCATTCGCCTCGGCGACGACCTCACGGTCGACGTGGCCAAGATCAAGGACGAGACGGAGCGCGAACGCATCCTCTCTGCGCGTCTTCACGCCCGCCGCCAGGTCGCCCGCTTCCTCCCGAGGCAGCTCGCGAAGACCAACCCCGACGGCACCGTCGAAGAGGTGGACCTCATCCACAAGCTCTTCACCGACCTCGCTCCGCGATACCTGCAGCGGGCGAAAGAGAACAAGGGCGGCGGCTACACCCGGATCATCAAGGTGAACCATCGGCGAGGAGATAACGCGCCGATGTCCTTGATCGAATTTCTGGACTAGCCGAGGCCGAAAGGCCGGCACCGGCCCCCATCTCGGACCCTTGTTCAGGGACGTAGCCACTACGCCGCGTCGCCACGAACAATTGCGTATGGATCAAAAGGCTCTTCTGGGCGTACCGTCCTATGTCCTACGATGGGCGGTGGGCGCTCGTCGTTGCAAAGGAGCATGACAATGGCTGATGCAGCAATTGTAATTCGATGGGATCGCGTGGTACCAGGACGCGAGCAGCAGGCCCTTTCACTCTTTGGCCAGTCCTTGGAGTACTACGGCACCTTGCAAAGCGAGGGCGCGATCGAGAACTTCGAGCCAGTTCTCCTCGACCCGACGGGCAGTGACCTCAACGGGATCATTCTTCTTCGCGGAAGCGCTGATCAACTCAACGCGGTCAGGCGCGAAGACCGATTCATCGATATCACGATGCGCGCGGCGCACACCTGCGAAGGCTTCGGGGTGATCAATGCCCACCTCGAAGGTGAGCTCCAAGCGCGAATGGCGAAGTGGGCGCAGATCATCAACCAGTAGTTCCGCCGCACCCCGGGGACTTACGCCGCAACAACCGGTAGCTTGGCGGTCTTCACGGCGCCCTGCTGCACGTAGAACTGCTTGCAGTACCGTCGGTACTCCGCGATGGGGCCGTCGCCTTCTGCGAGGATTGGTCTTTCGACGTAGCGTTTGGCTTCCCAGATCGGGGCGTCCTGGCCGACCTCTTTGTTGAGGCCCATCGAGGCCAGCTCCCGGATGAGATGCGTGACCGGGCGCGGTCCCCAGCGCTTCATCGAAACGGAAGTGCGAAGGATGATGTTCTCTTCGTCGATAGGGCTCGACATGACCAGGGCGTGGACGCTGGCGTTGAAGCGCGGCATCTGGACGCGCACGAGCGAATATCCGAGGCCGTGGACCTCGACGTTGAACTTCATGACGATGCTGAGCTTTCCACCGATAGGGTACCGGATTCCGTATGCGCCCTTCAGCAGATGGCTTTCGATCTCGAGGTCGCCCTCGGTCCAGGCGTCGCCAAAGCCGTGCACCTGCACGAAGTGCCCGGTATCGACGCTATTCTCACTCGTCTCTTGCGGATGACTCTTGACCTTGATCGCGCGGGTGCGGAACGCCGTCCAGCCCTCCGCCGGGCCCGGCAACACCGGAACCTCCCAGCTAGGCTGCTTTCCTTCCGGGTGGTACCAAGCGAAAACGTATCCGTTGTGTTCGCGAATCGGCCAGGTGCCGAGCTTAGCCTTACGGGGAACCGCCTTGCCGTACCCGGTGCGGACGCAGCGGCCATCACCGCCGAACTCGAAGCCGTGGAACGCGCAGCGGAGGTTCTCGCCCTGCACCTTCCCCGAGCCGAGGTGCGCACCCATGTGCGGGCAATAGGCGTCGGTCAGCCGAGCCTCGCCCGACTCGGTTCGGTAGAGAATCAGCTCTTCGCCGAAGTACTTCACCGGCAAGACCTGGCCCGCGCGAAGCTCTCCGGAAGTGGCGACTGTGAACCAGCCGACGGGAATGCCCGGGAAACGGTTATTCTCGACCAAAGTTACTCTCCTGCGTGAGGGGGCAGGGCCCCCTTTCTCGTCGGGGAATGTAGGCCCATCGTTGCTCGGGGACCGAAAAACCGGGTGAACGGTGCTCAGGCGGGGGTGAACGGTAATCGATCGGAGGCGAACGGTTTCGCTGAGCACCTTTTCCTCGAAAAAGCCCGCTTTTCCGTGGATATTCAATCCTTCCCCCCCTCCGTCAGTCTCTTTACAAGACCCACGAAGACGATATTAACGCCCCTGTGATTGCTCAATTGCTAGGTCTGCCGGACACCCCCGGCGTCATGTTCCTCGTCTTCGCGGGCGGCGGGATGCTGTACTTCTTTCTGATCGCGTCGATCGCGTACTACCTCTACTTCAAGAAGTTCCGAGCACACTTCCATCCCACCTATGAGCTCGATCGCAAAGAGATGAAGTCGGCCATCAAGTGGGTGGTCATCGGGATCGTCGGCAACGGCGCCCTGATGCTCCCGATCCACATGCTGATCGCGAACGACTACTCGAAGATGTACTACGACGTCAGCGAGCACGGCTGGGGTTGGATGCTCGCGCAGGTCGTCGTCCTGCTGCTCTTCACCGAGACGCTCATCTATTGGACCCACTACGCCTTTCACCGAGTTCCTTGGCTGTGGAAGTACGTTCACGAGCGCCATCACAAGTACAAGGTGCCTACGCCTTACTCCTCGTTGTCTTTCAATCCGATGGACTCGTTCCTGCAGGCCGTTCCACATCATATCGCGGCCTTCTTCTTCCCGGTTCACGCTGGAATCTATGTCGCCTCGGTGACGTTCGTGACGTTGTGGGCAGTCTGCATCCACGATCGCGTGAGCTTCTTCCGGTGGCCGTGGCTCAACTACACCGACCACCACACGCTCCATCACTGGTACAGCGACTTCAATCTCGGCCAGTACTTCACCTTCTGGGATCGCCTGGTCGGCACCTACCGAAGTCCGACCGTCGACTATGAAGACGTGCCGGAGGGCATCATCTACCGGCCTAAGAGTGTAGCCCCGCCTTCAACGGCTCCCACCGCGCTCGGCGGGCGCTCGGCCAACCCCGCCTGAAGTCAGCAGACCGTCAACGGGTGATTCTGAAGTCGGTGTATTCGCCGGTGTAACTTCGCCAGCGCACGTCAACGGCGTCGACGCGTGCGGTGGAGGGGCCGGCGTACGACCAGTTGAGGAAGTCCTTCACGTCGTCTTCTTCGCCCTCGGCGACGATCTCCACGGAGCCGTCCGGGCGGTTCTTCACCCAGCCGCTCAGGCCATGCTGCCGGGCCTCGCGCTGCGCGGTGGCCCGAAAGTAGACGCCCTGCACGCGGCCGCGGACGACGAGGTGAATTCGCTTCTGACCCATCGCTCAGTTATTGCCCATCGTGTCGGCGCCGCAAACCTCAGCCGTACCGGACGCCCATGACGTGGAAGTAGCCGAAAATCAGGAGCTTGCCGACGTGACTGCCCACCGTCGCTCCGTCTTCGGCGGCCAGGCCCTTGGCGAACGCGAACGCTTCACCCGCGTGCACTGCCAGCAGACCCAAGAACACCATCTTGCCGATCGCGGGCTCGGGCACCGTGGTCGGTGCGAGGAACGAAAGAATGCACCAGGCCCATAGGGCCAGCACGGCGACTTTTCCGAGTGCGATTGCGAGCTTCATGCGGGGAGCATACTCAATCGGGCAGCCGCATGACACCCGGCAATGGGCTCTTGGGAGCGTTCGCGGGCGCTGGCACATCCAG
>Ga0255046_10000501_pt1 | contig 10551 bp, 10 predicted proteins | sample BC1_12_27_MG_FD_183632 | JGI IMG/M metagenome (GOLD analysis project Ga0255046, IMG submission 183632) | Seawater microbial communities from Strait of Georgia, British Columbia, Canada - BC1_12_27 | ecosystem: Environmental > Aquatic > Marine > Strait | place: Canada: British Columbia...
GCTCCACGACCCGAGGGCGTGATCGGCGAATTAGGAATTAGGAATTCCCACCCATACCCGATCCACCGCAATTTGATTCTCCGGAGTATCCCGCGTTGACCGGAGGTGCCTGGCATCCCAACATGATGTTGTCCTCAACATCGTGTTGGCGTGCCTGACATCCTCTCGGGAAGGGCATTGAGAGAAGAGCCCATCGAACAGAGAAGCGCTCTACCCAGCCCCCCTACGCCCGGTACTCAGTGTCGCCCTCGGTGGTGAGGCCGGCCGCTTCGCGCAGGACCTGGGCCGTCGCTTCTGCCGCACGGTCCCACGAGAACTTCCGTGCCCGTTCGCGACCCAGGGCCACCAACCGGTTGCGGTGTTGGGGGTCGCGGAGGAGGGCTGCGGTCGCAGAGGCGATGCTGTGCGGGCTCTCAGGATCGACGTAGACCGCTGCCGGACCGGCGATCTCGGGCATCGCCGTGGTGCCGGATGTGACAACTGGTGTCCCGCAAGCCATGCTTTCGACAAGGGGAAGCCCGAAGCCTTCGAGCCAGGATGGGAAGAGTAACGCGTCGGCGCCGCGGTATAGCGCGGCGAGTTGGGGACGATCCACGTAATCAAGATGGCGGATACGCTCGCGTACCGGCGACGTTTCGAGCTCGCGGCGGATCGCATCCGTTCGCCAACCCCAGCGGCCGACGAGGACCAACTCCCCTTGATAGCCCCACTCGACCAACAGACGGAATGCGCGCAAGACGCCGACCACATTCTTCCGCGGCTCGAGGGTGGAGACGAAGAGCAGGTAGGATCCCGAGATTCCCGGAGGTGGTTCGGCCGCGGCACCATCCGCGAAACCCGGATCCACACCTTCATGAATTGTCCGCGTCGAGCGCGGGCTGACATCGAGGCGATCGACCAGATCACCGGCGGTCGCGTCGGAAACCGCGATCAGAAGATCGGCGTGGTACAGAGTCCGTGGGAGGTGCCGCTCGAGGCCCTCGAGGGTCGCCGGCGAGACCGTGTCCGGCATGGCCGCGAACGCGAGATCATGGACCGTCGTCACCTGTGCCTTGCCAAAGGGCTCCTGATCGCCGTGGAGAAAGAAATTGGGTGCGAAGAGAACGTGATTACCGTCCAGGATCCGCAACAGGGGTTCGACGATCGAGCGCAGCAGAAAAAGGGTAGGCCGGACCGGCAGCAAAAAACCGGCCGGTATCTGGTGGACTCGGAGCCGCATGGTGCGGTTTCCGGGCATCTTCGGCGACGGCGGGTCGTCTGGTGCCAGAAAGGTCCGGGCGTAGAGGTTGTAGCTGATCCCGTCATCGCGACGGTCGAGGGCGGCGAGCAGGTTCCACTCGTACCAACCGACGCCGGTCATTCGTTCGAAAAACGGGTAGACATCGACCCCGACAGAGGCCGCCGCCCGGTTGTGTACGACCCTGGAATGGAAGCGGCGCCAGCGGGCGCGGAGAGTGCCAGCCACGTCGCGGGCGATATCGCCGAAGAAACCGAATGTGGCCGTGAGGCGCCGGAACATGACGGACTATCTTAACGTAGCGCGTTAGTGGCAATCAGATGACCTTGAGAATTGAACGCAAAGACAAGCTCATCTAGTAATCAGTAATCAGTGATGAGTTATCAGTTCCAACCACCCAACCCCTCGGGCTCTCAAACTGATTACTGGTTACTGATAACTGGTTTCTTGAATCGGAAGCGGAACCCAGTCCCCGTGAAAGCGGTAGGATGGGCACGATGAAGGTCGGGGTGATTGCCGCCGAGATGGAGGGTCGCGCCACCGGTGTCGGCCGCTACCTGGGGGGGCTGCTCCAGGGCCTCGCGCTTTGGAACCACGGTGTCGAATGGCATCTTTTCTTTCAAGGAGATCCTTCGCCGTCGCTCGACCTGCCGGGTGGGCCCGTTCATGCGCACTTCTCCCGCCACCACGGGAGCCGGGTCCTGTGGGAGCAGATGTTGGTCTCGCGGGCCCTGGCGACGGTCGCGCCCGACGTGGTTTTTGGGCCCGCCTATACGCTGCCCTTCGGTCTGCGCGCACCATCAGTGGTGACGGTGCACGATCTCAGCTTCGAGATCCTGCCGGGGGAATTCAGTCCCCGCGAGCGTTGGCGGCGACGGTTACTGGCGCGGCGCGCGGTACGGGTGGCGCGCCGAGTCGTCACCGATACCGGGCACCTGTCTTCTATGGTTGCCGAGCGCTACGGCGTAGCCGGCGATCGTTTGGCGGTAGTGCCCCTCGGCGTCGATGACAGACGTTTTTCAACCCGCGACGGTGGCGATGACACCCGAATCCTGAGCGAGCTCGAGGTACGCCCGCCGTACGTACTGCTGCCCGGCACGGTGCTCGAGCGGCGACTGCCACGCCAGGTTCTGGAAGCGTTTGCGATCGTCAAGACCGCCCGCCCGGAGATCGAGCTGGTAATCGCGGGCGCCAACCGCATGCGCCAGCCGGAGAGGTTTGGGATCTGGGTCGACAAACTCGGACTGAAAGGAGCGGTGCGACAGCTCGGGTGGGTGGAGGAGACGGCCATGGCTCCGCTATACCGAGGCGCGGAACTGGGAATCTATGTCTCTCGGCACGAAGGATTCGGTCTGCCACCACTGGAGTGCCTCGCGTGCGGGACACCGGTTGTAGTGAGCGCTGGACTCGGTTTGGACGACTCCTGGCCGGAATATCCGTACCGAATTCTCGAACTTTCCGCGGAAAATATTGCGGCGGTAGCGACGGAGATTGTCGAGGATACTGACAGGACGACGCGGGTCATGGCGCGGGCCGGGCCGGTCATTGCCGGTCTCGGCTGGGAGCAGAGCTCTCGTCGACTTGTGACCGAGCTCGATCGGGTGGCGTCGCCATGATCTCGGTAATTATCGTCAGTCACGACAACGAAGCGCAACTCGACCGTTGCCTCGAGAGCCTGGAGGGATCGGAGGCCGAGGTACTGTTGGTCGACAATGCGTCGAGCGACGGATCCCTGAATATGATTCGGGAGCGTTTCCCAGAGGTTGTGACGCTCCCGCAGGAGGACAACCTTGGCTTCGCCGCCGCCAACAACGTGGCCGCCGCGAAGGCCAGCGGTGAAGCGTTGTTGCTCCTCAACGCCGACGCCTGGTTGGAGCCAGGCGCTCTCGCCCTGCTCGCCGCACGTCTCCACGGCCGACCCGACATTGGGTTGGTCGCACCACGTCTTCGATATCCGGACGGTCGACGCCACTTCTCCTGGTCGCCGGCTCGAGGGGTGGTTGGTGAGGCGATGCAGCAAGTACGCAACCCGTTCGAGGCGTGGGGCTGGGCGCATGGGCGGGTGGCGCGCTCGGTGGCGCGGTTAGTGGGTCGTCCGTGGTACACGGCCGCCTGTGTACTGGTCCGGGCTGATGCCTGGCGGTCGGTGGGGGGCTTTGACGAGAGCTTCTTCATGTATTTCGAGGATGTGGATCTATGCATCCGTCTCGAGGCTGCGAGGTGGAAACTGGCGCAGGAGCCGCGAGCCGTGGTACGTCACGTCGGTGGTGCGGCGGACCGAGCCGAGGTCGACGACCTCTACCGGCCGTCTCAGCTCCGCTATTATCGGCTCCACCGGCCGGGGTGGGAAATCCGCCTTGTGGAGCGGCGCCTGCGGCGACGTTTTGGTGATGTGGCGGTGGATCGCTGGCTGGCCGGGGGGAGCGGGCGATGAGAATTGAGCTGATCGTGGCCATCCTGGTGATCGCCATGGCGGTCGGTGCGCTTGTTCTCCGTGGGCTGGTGCGCCGGTTTCGGCGATTACGTCGACTCGATCGAGCTCAGGCGGGCGTGGACAAGGCAATTGCCGACGGCCGCCTCACCGCCGCGACGGGCGAGGCCCTGATGCAGCATCTCGATGGCCTGCGAAGGGCCTGTGTCCGTGGTGGGGGGAACTGAGCGATGCGGCTCGGTGTCGATGCCGGGCGGGCCTTGTACGGGCGTGGTGGTGTCGCAACCTACACTCGCGAGCTGATCCATGGTCTCGTTGCTTCGCATCGAGTGGATGAGGTTGTGCTATTCGATCTCGATCGGGGTCGGACGAGGCGGAGATCATTCGAACTCGCGCTCGGTCCGCTGCCGAATCAGGTCGTAGTCGCGCGGGCGACTGGCACCGAGCTCCACACCTTAGATCTTTTTCACGCACCTGGCTTCGCCATGCCACCCGCCGGAGCGCCGCGCCACGTCTTCACCGTCCACGACCTGACCGTCCTCAGCCATCCCCACTGCCACACTCTCGAAAATCGGGTGCGGACCCTCACTTCGGTATCAGAGGCCCTGGTACGAGGTGCGACCCTGCTCGCAGTATCCAGGGCAACGAGGACGGAGACAGCTCGGTTGCTCGCCTTGCCAATCGCATCGGTGGAGGTGGTTCCGCCGATGCTTAACCCGATCTTCGAAGTCGCCGGGAATCGCGAGGCGGATGCCAGGGCCGCCGCCAAGCTCGGGGTCCGGGAGCCATATGTGCTCGCGGTGGCGAGCCTCGAACCACGAAAGAATTTTGGCAGATTGCTCGATGCCTGGAGTTCGCTTGGCCCGGCAACGGGGGCACATCAACTGGTCGTCGTGGCTGCCGAGGGGTGGCGGCAGGGAAGGGTTCGCCGCCGACTCGAACGCATGACAGGTGATGGTTCGGTGGTGAAGATCGGGCACATCTCGGACGAGATCCTCGCCGCCCTCTACCGCCGCGCCAACGCTTTCGTCTTTCCCTCCCTGGCGGAGGGATTCGGTCTGCCGGTCGTCGAGGCGATGGCGTGCGGTGCACCGGTGGTGACGTCCAGGGTTTCCTCGCTGCCGGAGGTGTGCGGCGATGCCGCGTTGCTGGTGGATCCCGAGGACGTTGACGAGATCGCGGCCGCAATCGCCCGCCTGCTCGGAGAGACCGACCTGCGCCGGAGACTTCGCGACCGCGGCCTCGAACGAGCGCGTGCCTTTGCTCGTGAGACAGTGGTGCCCGGGCTTTTCGAAGTCTATCGCCGCGCTGCGCAACGCTGACGAGCGTCTCACATGGACTGATAGGATGGGGGCATGGCGGAACCAGTACTTGAACGGAGCGAGGGTCCGATCCTCGTCGTCACCCTCAATGAACCCGATCGCGCAAACCCCCTGTCCGCGGCGACGGTGATAGGACTCTCCGAGGTGCTCGAAAGAGCAGCTTCGGACGAGGCTGTGCGAGCTGTGATAGTTACCGGTGCCGGCCGCCATTTTTCGGCGGGCGCAGACCTCGAGGCGCTCGAGCGAATCGCTGAGGCCGGCGACGAAGCGGAAATTCACAACGATGCCGAGCGGTTGCGGCATCTCTTCGAAATTCTGCTCGGACATCCGAAGCTGACCGTGGCGGCTGTCCAGGGTGCCGCTGTCGCGGGCGGCTGTGGCCTTGCCACCGCCTGTGATCTTGTGGTCGCCGAACCCGGTGCGCGCTTCGCCTACACCGAGGTCAAAATTGGTTTTCTCGCCGCGATCGTATCGACATTTCTCATCCGCCGGGTCTCGGGTCACGTGGCACGGCGAATGCTCCTCGACCCGGAGATGGTGGACGGCGCCCGTGCCGTGGAGATCGGGTTGGCTGACGAGCTCGCGCCGGCGGGTGAAGCGCTGGCGGTGGCGGCTGCCCTCGCACGGTCGGTCTGCTCCAAGGCCTCGCCGTCGGCCCTGGCGGCGACCAAGGAACTGCTCAACGAAACAGTTGGTCTTGGATGGCGGGAGGCGCTGGAAGCGGCTGCTGCGGCAAACATCCGCCAGCGGATGCACCCAGAGTGCGCCCGGGGTGTTCGCACCTTCCTCGAGACCAAGAGCACTCCGGACTGGCTCGATGAGGGTGAAGGTACGGAATAGAACGTTCGGAGCAGGGGAGCAGGGGAGCAGGGGAGCAGGGGAGCGGGGGAACCATCCTTTGACCTCATGGCTCCCCGGTGAGTGCCTGCTTGAGTGATTCGACCGCCGAATTCCAGTTGGTGTCTGAGGGTGCGGTTACGGCGATGCGAACGTAGCCCGTACCGCCGAAGTCGGCGCCTGGCCACAGACCCACTCCGTGGCGTCGAGCAAGATCCACACACCATCGAACTACGTCGCTCACACCGGCCGCTTCGATCTGCTCGGCCACGTCCAACCACACGTAAAAGCCACCCTCGGGTTTTTCGACCGCAAATCCGTTGGTCCGGAGGGTTGAGCAGAGCTCGGTCATGCGACGGTCGACCGACGCCCGTGCCGACGAGAGGTAGCCGTCAGGCACCTCAGAAACCTCGCACAGCGCCGCCTGCGCGGTCCCTGGCGCGGGGTTGATGAGCGATGCGTGGGTGCGGGCGACCCGCGTGATCAGAGGAGCGTCGGCCACCAGCCAGCCTATTCTCCAGCCGCACAGGGCCCAGCTTTTGGAAGCGCTGCGGACCTGAATCACCGTGGTCCGGTCTGGGTCGAGGTCAGACGGCAGGACCTCTCGATCGCCTGCGAATCGGAAGTCCACATACGCCTCATCGCAGATCAGGCGGAGACCGCGGTCGCGACAGAGGTCGACGAGCTCGCTGGCCGCGGATGAAGAGATTGTTGTACCGGTGGGGTTGGAAGGCGACGCCAGCACCACCGCACGGGTGCGCGGGCCGATCTGCGAAGCCACCGCCTCTGCCCAGCCGGCGAAGCCGCCGCCTTCCTCCGGCACCGCCACCGGCCGGGCGCCGAATCGGGAGGTCATGTTTGGGTAGGGTGGATAGCAGGGACGAGGGTGGATGAGCTCGTCGCCGGGTTCGAGGAGGGTTGCGAGGAGGGCGAGCAGACCACCCTTTGCGCCGCTGGTCACGGCGACCTGATTGGGAGCTACGACGTGGCCGCCTTTCGAGTGGTGTGCCGCAAGCACGGCGCGGGTTTCGGACAGACCGTCGTGCGGAGGGTATCGGAATGTCGGCGAGCGTGCCGCCCGGACAAACGCCTCGGCCAGCTCTGGTGGCGGACCGACGCACGGCTCGCCGACGAGCCAGGAATGGACCGTTCGGGTGCGCCCGTCGAGGGCTGCCACGACCTGGTCGACATTTCTCATGGGGTGGACTCGTCGACGAACGCGCCGTCGAGATAGTCGTGACAAGCGTTCATAAGACCTTTGAAGGCCTCGGCGTCGCCGGTTTCGACCACCCCCAACCATTCGTCGAGGGCCTGCCGCAGCCACTTACCGGTCTCCGGGGTGAGCTGGTTGAGGGCTTGGATCTCGAAGTAGAGACCCGGGTTCTCGGCCGCCACCTCGTGCGTCGTCCCGAGCTGTTTGGTGAACGTAACGCCGGCGACTTCGCTGAGCTCGGCGGCACTGACAGGTGAGTGTGAGAGGGCGCGCGCAAAGACCAGATTGGTGAGGTGGGTGAGGCCGAGGACCAACCCCATGCGGCGGTCATGCTCGGCGCTCGACATGTCGACGAGCCGCGCCGATGTCTCGACGAAGAGCCCCCGCACGACATCGAGGTCCTTGGTGCGGGCCTCGTCACAGAAGACGATGGTGCAACCGGAGAGCATCCGGATATCGGGTCCGAAGAGGGGGTGGAAGGAGACCAGGCGCAGGCCTTCGTCGCGCAGGCGTTTCATCAGCGGCAGGAGGTGGCCTTTGAGACCGCACAACTCGGCGACCACTCCCTTCACTTCGAGCCGAGCCAGGTTTTCGAGAACCTCCGAGCAGACACTCATGGGCACGGCGACGACGATCAGGTCAGCCTCGAGCGCTGCGGCGGCAAGGTCCGCGGCCTCGACGAAGTTCGTTTCTACCGGATCGGGGTCGTTGATCGTTACCCGGTGGCCCTGACCACGCAGAAAGCGGGCGATCCAGCGCCCCATCCCGCCTTTGCCACCGACCACCAGGGTGCGCAGCGCGTTGCCCTGATACACCGTGTCGCGGTGGACGGCTTGCTCCTCGACGGCCTTGCCAATGAGGAAGTTCGCGAGATCGCGTCCCAGATCCTCGTCGAGTCCGAGCAGGCGGCTTGACTCCGCGAAGCGCTGGTAGACCTCCGCCTCGACCTTGAAATTGCGCAGTGGGATCCCGGTGGCCTGTTTGAGCTCGCCGATCTGGCGCGCCAACTCGAGCCGTTCGCAGATCAGGTGCAGGATGCGCCGATCGAGGGCCTCGATATCACGGCGATGCTGCTCGAGGGGTGATCCCGGGTCTTCAGTCGGCGATAATGGCGTCCGCATAGCTTCCTCCGGCGGGGAGACACGGACGATGGCGGGGTTCTGGGTCCCGCCGTCGCCAGCGGGCCCCGTAATCTACAATTCAGACCGGTGGCCGCTGGCGTTGATGGCAGGCGTAATAATAGCCATCGTGCCGGATACCAACGGTCAGAGTCGCGATCTTCACCGGATCATCCTATCAGACGCAGGACGACCCGGCGAGGGTATGCTTGCGTCGGCCGGTCGGCCGGCAAACCGTAGGGAGGGGCGGAGTGGCTCGCGAGTCTGTCATTCGGTTGGTATGGATCGTTTCGGCGGTTCTCTGCTTTGAAGCCTGCGCACGGCCGCAAACGGAAGCTGGTCCGCCCAATATCCTGCTGATTTCAATCGATGCACTGCGCGCGGATCATCTCAGCTGTTACGGCTACGACCGGCACACATCACCCGTGCTCGATGGTCTCGCCGCTCGCGGCACGAGGTTTTCAAAGGCCTTTGTGAACACCCACGGCACACCGCCGTCACACGCCACTCTTCTTTCATCGCTGTATCAGGAGAGCCATCGCGTCGGAATTTCATCAGAGTCCGCAGCGGCCCACACCATTCCCGCCCGGGTGGCCATGGTCCAGGAGGTGTTTTCCGCCGCCGGGTGGCACACCCTGGCGGTCACCGGCGGCGGCTACATGTCGGCCGAATTCGGGTTTTCTCGTGGTTTCAACGAGTACATCGATCGCGCTCGGAGCGTCGACCAGGGAGCCGAGATTCTCCTCGAACATCTGCAATCCCGTGGCGGAGGCGACCGGCCCGTGTTCGCATTTCTCCACACCTACCAGGTGCACTCTCCCTACGCACCGCCTGAGGGCTTCCGGCGGCTCTTTGGCGACCACCGGGGAGCGATCCAAGCCACCAGCGAAGCTCTGCTCGAGATCCAGGCCTCGGCAGCCAAGGTTCTTCGCAGGGAGGACTTCGAATATCTCGAAGCGCTCTACGATGGGGAGATTCGATACACCGACGAGGTCCTCGGGGGATTACTGTCCTCCCTGGACACCATCGGCTTTCTCGACAATGCGGTGGTGGTGGTGACTGCCGACCACGGCGAGGAGTTCGGCGAGCACGGTGGGGTGTTGCATGGCGGCAAGCTCTTCGAGGAGCTCTTGCATGTTCCGCTGATCATCAACGGCGCCGGCATTCACCGGGGGCTCGTCGATCCGATGCTGGTCAGCCTGATCGATGTCGCCCCCACGTTGCTTTCTCTGGCCGGCCTCGAGATCCCGGGTGGGATGGAGGGTCGGAGCGTTTTCAACCGCCCCGAATCAGAGCGGTGGGAAGATCAACGGGTCTTCGCCCAGTACGCTGACCGCCTGTACTGTGTGCGCACGCCGCGCTGGAAGCTCATCCAGCGGACGGCAAACCAGAGGGCCAGGCTCTTCGATCTTCACCGCGACCCCGGCGAGCTACGCGACCTCAGCGGCCGGCACCCGGATCTGGCCGCCGGTTTCCTTACCGAGCTTGAAGAGTGGCGTGCTCAGCGTCCACAACTCGACCTCGGTGCGCAGAAGGAAGTTGAGCTCTCGGAGGAGAAGGTCGAGGAACTGCGCGCGCTGGGTTACGTCGAGTGAAGTGAAAACGGCCGGCTGACTGTCCGCCAGTCCGGGCCTCGGACCACCACGGAGCACAAGAGGCTCGGGAGCAGATCCGGAAACAGCAGGGTCCATCCGTCGCTCTCGTCGATGAGGCGGGTGAGCTTCGGTGGGTCGTGTACGGGGATCTCCACCTCGACGTTGCGCACTCCTCCCGACAGACCGGTTCCGATTGCCTTGAGGCCGGCCTCCTTGCACGTCCACAGCCGAAGGAGCAGAGCGTTTCGATCGTGGTCGGGAACCTGCTCCAACGCCTCGATCTCCCGATCCGTACAGATCCGACGGGCGAGACGCTGGCGTCGACCGAGTGGCCGCACGAGCTCGATGTCGACGCCGACTTCGGCGGGCGCCAGTGCGATGACGACGACGTCTCCCGAATCGCTGGCGTTGAAATACGGTCCTCCGTCAGCGAGGTGGGGCTTGCCGTGTTTGCCGAAACGGAAATCCAGGTCGGCAGGTGCGACACCGGTGGATTTCGCCAAAATCATCCGCAGGGCTGCCCGTGCGCCGATAAAGCGGCGAGTGGCCGCGGCCACACGGAACCGCTCGGCCCGGCGTTGCTCCTCGGGGGCGAGAACGCGGCGGAGTTGAATTACTTCGGATTCGCTCACCTCGAGTGAGGCCCACCAGAGCTGCACGTCGCCGTCCGGAATATCGATCGCTTTCATCTCGACGATGGTACTACTGCGTTCGCTGAGGAGCAGGGGAGCAGGGGAGCAGGGGAGCAGGGGAGCAGGGGAGCAGGGGAGCAGGGGAGCAGGGGAGACCGTTTCCTTA